>Ga0209408_1001039_pt1 | contig 18742 bp, 15 predicted proteins | sample AD_UKC107_MetaG_FD_184422 | JGI IMG/M metagenome (GOLD analysis project Ga0209408, IMG submission 184422) | Active sludge microbial communities of municipal wastewater-treating anaerobic digesters from Hong Kong - AD_UKC107_MetaG (SPAdes)... | ecosystem: Engineered > Bioreactor > Anaerobic >... | reverse complement strand
AGCTCCAGTCCCATCACACACATGGGCCTGTAGCTCAGTTGGAAGAGCGTTCGGTTCGCATCCGAGAGGTCGTGGGTTCGAATCCCTTCAGGTCCACCATATAAGAACGTCAGTATTGATACAATGCTGGCGTTTTTATTTTGCACACGGTAGCCGTCAGAAGGTCTTGGTAGCAGGGCTTTCTGGCGGCTTTTTTTGTTTCCTCCCGTTTGCAGAGTGCAAAGAAAAAGCCCTGTAAACGGAGCATATAACTTGATTACACCTTGCACTCGGCAAACGGAAACTTGGGGGTGTGCATTGGGTGTGCACTCGGCAAACGGGAATATTGGGATTTCGAGCAGTGACTTCCTATGTCGCAGCACGGCTCTATGTAAATGCAAATTTTGATACAATTAGAAAAAGCCCTCTCCAGCCGAAAAAGGCTAAAAAAGGCTTGAATTAAGGGCTTCCGTGGTCAATCGCCGACTCCGGAAGCCCTGTTTTGTTATATAAAATTGTGAGGCTCGTTAGCGCAGTCGAGAGGCTACTTACCCTCCTTGAGAGAGTGAGGACGAATAATTAAAAGATATGATAAAATTAAAAGGTTTGATACGTTCTGGGTTATAGCTCGATTTTCAGAGTCGCTGCCACGGTGATCTCGTCATCGTGTAGCTTCAGAGAACAAGCATAATAACTCATTCCACAATCTACACAATCAAGAAAAGCCGTGTAAAAGGGCGCAGTGTGATCGAGCACCACGCTTTTTACTTCAGGGCTAAGGGCGACAAACATATAACATACCTTGTACCCCTGTAGCAACAATTCCTTAATGCGTTCGAGTTGATGTACACTTCTTGCAGATTTAACAGATGGGAATACCGCTCTTTTCTCTGATGTAATTACGGTTTTTATTTCTATAGCTGTATTCGTATCGCTGATAAAGATATCTGCCCGATACTGCTGCAAAAGCACTTCTTTTTGAAGGCTTTTCCTTTTTCCAAGGAATGCAAATCGCTTGCTACGAAGCTCCTCAAAAACAACATTATTTGCAACAGAAAGATTAAGTATAGTTGTTTTCCTTCTTAGCCTTGCTGCAAATAGAGTATGTTGGAGCGCAGTACATCCTATACTTGGTGTTAGCAGGACTTCTCTTCCGGTGAGTTTAATTAAATTACTTAATTTGCATGACGAAGCAACGTAGCAAATTTCATCTGTGCCGTTAATATTTACCACACACCGAAAGCGATTTTCGAGTTCGTGTTGAAATACTCCGGTGATGATATTTGTAGTATCAATCTTCACAGATACCATCCTCGTCAAAAATCCGATCAAGCTCTGGATTGGTTGTGATACCACGTACCTTGTTGCGAATTGATACCTTCGACATATCGAGCCTATAAAAGTGTTTGTGTCCATCCGGACCGTTTTTCTCTCTTATCAGTTGAATTCGTCCGAATGCATCATGGTGTTTGTCGGCAAACTTAGCAAGACCGACTGCCTTTGGACAGTTATCTTTTCGGCTATCGTCATGCGGCTCAAGAATATCGTAGACGTAACCATACGTATCAACTCTGACAATTAGCAAATCAGGGTACATCGGGGTAGCTACGCCGTTGACTTCATAGGGAATTTCTAAAGCCCAGTTTTTACGGTCAAGATTTCTTAGCCAGCACACCGCGCCATTACTAAGCTCCTCGTGCACTACGCCACTTTCCCATGGATTTAATTTAGCGGCAAAGGAACCATCCTCGCGACAATAAAGATGCTTATCGAAGGCTTCTGCGCCCTCTCCGATGGTAAAGTCTATCGTAGACGGCAAGCTCCACGGAGTCGGTATCGGTTGAGCTGAAGCATGAATCATTCTGTCATAGACAGCTTTTCTGGCATCGGAAAGCTGCGAGATGGCGCGGGAGTTCTCTTCATACAGTCTAATAAATTCTGCTTCGGCAAAACTGCTTAGGTTTTCCATTGCAGTTACGTCATTTGCCAGAACGATGATGTCAATTTTCACGTCAATGTGATCCTCGTCGGCGTGTTTACCCCAATATTCTCTATGCAGTCCTTCCCCAAGAGTTTTTCCGGCTTGATCGAAATGCCGCGCAATATCGTATTCTACGGTCTCGGTAACCCGGGCGTTCTCGTCATATATATAGGTAGTATCACCATACCCAAAGGTCATAGTGCCCATTTTGAAGCCCGTTAAGCTCGAACGTATTTCCTCAAAGTGTCCGGATGTTTTGATTCTTGCAATCTCGGTCTCCATTTTTGCTGTAATTGCATTTTTAGCATTGCGTTGCGCGGTTGGCACAATGTCGTCCATCGTTAAATTTCGAGCGATGTTCATGAACAAACGCAGATAGGCTTGCTTGCGGTTATTATCAATTTGATATGTGACGAGTTTGGTCATGCCAGCGAACACATCGGCAAACGCTAAATTCTGTTTAAGCGTGATAAATTCCTTGTCTGTTCCAACTTCTCCCGGGTAAACAGCTTCATTATCGCGCAGAGCCTTGATGACATCTTCTGCGGTTTTCTTGTCAAAATGCGGAAGATATAGGCTGACATCATTCAAGAAAGCATCGGTTTTAATACGCCGAGCGAGAGGTGTACGAATCATTCGGCCGAGGAGCTGGGCAATATACGTCGCATCCTGTGCACCTCTAAACGACATCATAGTTTCGGCGCGAGGACAGTCCCAGCCCGTCGAAAGGTTCATCTTGAAAAATACAATCTTTATTCTCTCATCTTCTTCAATACGCGAAGCGTCTACCTGCCGAACTATTAGGTCGCCAACAGGAATGTTTCCGTAATCATTGAAAGTGTGAACAACCTCGCCAATGGTAAGGGCTCGCCCCAGCTTTTCCTCAACCATGTGAATACAAGCGCCAATGTCTGTGCGTGTAGCTTCGCTGCTACTACCGTCTTCGACTTGAACAACAAGGATGGGGTTGATTTTTCTATCTTCCTGTTTAGCAGGGTCATAATAGGTTGCCCAATGAGCACACTTCTCCATCCAGTTATCGATGGCATTGCCAAAAGTCGACATATCAGCACTTACGGGGGTATTCGGAATACCAAGAATGATTCTGTCCTTCAACAGACCAGACTCCCGTACTTTATCAGAGGAAATCGGCACCTTCTGTACCGTCGACGTCGTCCCTTCGACTAAACGGTTGAACTTTTCAGGAGTAGCCGTAACACCAATCACAAGTGGCATTATGCAAAGCCCATCTTCTTCGCTACCCTTGATAAACTTCTGCATGATAGACTGCGCTTTGTTAGCTTCCTGAGTGGACTGAGCAGTTCCTCTGTGGGCTTCATCAATTACGATGTAAAGTTGCTTTGGGCGGTGTCTCGCGGTATTCGTCAGAGTCTCCCAAATGGTATACGAGCGCTTGTCTCGCTTGGATATCAGTAATTTATCAGATCCAAGCTTTTGTGTATTCAGAAAATATATGTGCCCGCATTCCAGCTCCTCGGCATCAAATGTTGATTCTATGGTAACCAAATCTTGAGCACGTAACTTGTCAGACTTGCTCTCTATTTTCAGTCTTGTCTGTGCATTCAATTCGGGGGAATCTGACAGCCAAACGAAGATTGAATCAGGGTCAGCAATGACATCAGCCGTTCCCGTAAAAATGTCTTCGAATAAGGAAGTCATAATAATAGTTTTGCCCGCACCTGTTGGCGCAGAAAATGAAATGACCTGCGGCTCATTTTCGCTCCAATACATATGCGCTCTATTTATCTTTGACTGTAGTGCCTCTTTTGCATCTTCCTGAAAGGTAAACAGTATGTCTCTCATCTTGAATTCCTCCTGCTTCCGATAACAAAGTTATCAACGTAGTCTCTGTAAAGCTGGTACGTGTTTATGGTTTTCACGCCCAGTGACATATCGTGGAAAGCATCTTCCGAATTGGTAACGAAGTAAATCGTATCAATGCTCTCGGCAGGGAGCTGCTCGATAAATGCGGCATATCTGTTTTCATCTAATAGAACAGCAAATCTGTTTTGTGGGAGAATAAGCATATCGGGCTCATCCTCTGATACTTCAGGACGTTTGCCCACAGCTCCTGACTTCAGCCATAAAAGCGGTAAGATCTCTTTGAATTGGCGGCCGAGCGAAACGGAGTTTTTATCCAAAAAGCCAAGTTTAAAGTATTCCACATTTGCCGGAAAACCATCACTCATTGGACGTTTGACTTGCTCTTGTACAACAAAGTCACCGAGTAGTTCTTGGATTTCGTCCTTAATTCCATTGAACAGTTTTGTATTCTGAGTCACAACATAAAACTCCCGCACTTGTTCTTGTTCATCGAGAGCATCAAGCCACTCGCTGGACGCTGTATCGTCAAACAGAATTGATGCACGATGCTTTTCGGAAACAATATACTTTGTATCCGCTTTCACAAGGGATTGGGGTAGTTTGTCCTTTCCTAAAAGCGCAACAACTTGCTTCTTTTTTTGAATTGTATTAAGGGCATCAGGCGCAATGAAACTTAGCTGAACAAATTTTCTCTTAGACGAGTGCGGGGCAAGAGTGTCCAGTGTGTATTCGCCATCTATCACATCGCCATTGTCGCGCTTTCCGTAAATGGTATATTTAGCTCTTGGCCATGTTACAGACCTGCAAATACCTTTCTTTTCCCATCCCTCATCGCCGGGCTTCAAACCCAACGCGGTAAGCGCAGGAAGCTCTTTTTCGGCTACTTCGTTATTAGTAACCATAATACATCTACGTGTACCGCCATCTTGAATGTTCAAAAGGTTAACTGCATTCAGAGTAGTTCCGCTTCCTGCAAAAAAATCAACGATTAGTGCGTCTTTCTTTTTCTGTGTAATTGCTTGTACCATATCAAACACTGTATAAAGTGATTTTGGATATGGAAAATCGCTCTCTCCGCTAAATATCTGAGTTAACATATCAGTCCCATTTGGTCCAGCATTATATCTGGAATCTGTCCAATTGCTAAACACAGCTTTATTCTTGGTCGCATTTTCCTTGATAACTCTGACTTTAAATGAGAACGATTCTGTACAAATGATTAGACCATTCTTGATTTTTTCAAGCATGGTTGAACGTTCATATCTCCAGACACGTTGGCTTCCGTCTTTGCCACTTATAGGATAGAAAGGCTTCCATCCCTCTGGCGTTATCTCAGTTGAAAAATCATCTTCTGCTGAGAGGCGAGGGCCGACATCTTTTACTTCATGTGTGTTCGTATCTACGTACAACGCATAAAACTGGTTTGGACGACCATATCTGTGATTACGACGATCCTTGCCGCTTCGCATTAACGACCATTCTTCTTCGGTTACTTCTTCCTCTTTGCCGAGTACTACTTTTGCGCCATGAGGAATAACAAAAAGCGCATATTCGTGAGTTCGAGCAATATTATCTCCACTACCGCCTTGAGGATGGTGATTCACGACTATGATATTTGTGTCATATTCAGGGAACAATTCTTCGATAAGCATCGCCAAGTGTGCATATTCGTAATCATCAATAGCGACAATCATGACTCCAATGTCTGATAAAAGGCGTTTAGCTATTTTTAGTCTTTTCTTCATCATTGAAAGCCATTTGCTGTGACGCCATCCGTCTGCCGAATCAACATAGTCGTTATTGTACTTCCAATCACGAGCCCCTGTGTTATAAGGCGGGTCGATATATATGCACTCCACTTTGTTGGGGTACAGGTACTCCAACAACTGAAGTGCATGATAGTTGTCGGCTTCAATAAGAGTATGCCACAGAATGCTATCGGGTGCGTTTTCAACAGCATCTACCGGTTGCAGCGTGGGGAAGATGGCCTCCCCAAACTTGGCAACAGATACGAGCTCCTCTACCGGTATTGACACGGTTTCGTCCGTACCAGTTTTAAGACACACAGCCACACCATCTGTTATCGTTATTATTGAAAAGACTTCTGCAATTTTCTTTTCTGCTTTTCGAGCAACAGTAGACCCGCGTTTTACCGGCACACCGTAGAGTGGGGTGCATTCGGGTATATGTTCTTCGAACACAAGACCAAATTTCTTGTCTTGTGTTATACGTGCATATTCCTCTTCTAACCGACTACGTAGTGCAGGGTCGGCGATTTGTTTAAGTAATCCATGGATGGCTGCCATGTGTGTAGTCCTCCTTATTCTTGCACTGTGGAATCAATTTTGCTCCATGACTTTCCGAAGAGCTCTTTTCCATCAGTAAGCCGAATGACTGCCGTCTCTTCTAAAATGTCATGAGCGACAGCAGTAGTTGAATTTGCTTTGTCAAAGGCAATGAATACTTGCTTTTGACTTGCTATGTATTGCTCCAGTATGTGTTCCAGATGAACATCACTGATACGCTTAAGGATATTGGAGTCGTGAATGAGCGCCGGTATTGGGCACAGGGTAAGAATGCTCAAATCATACAAAACAAGGCTCTTGAAGGCAGTACCCTCGCTGGTATTACCCTGAGTGCCGAAAGTAATATCTTTAGAATCGGAAATTGCGAGCGTTGGCTCCTTTTCCTTATCCTCTGTCACAATGCCGTTAATACTCCGCATCGTGTCATTGATTGAAGTTACTATATCCGCCAGCTTATTCTTTTGCTGTGTGAACAAATCCTGCAGTTTACGCTCTGCTAAAGTCCGAGCTTCCTGCTGCTCCTTGAGACGGATAATTTCGTCGTTCTTTTCTTTGAGCCGGTCTATAGATTTGGATATCTGGACACATTGAGCGATTATCTGTGAAGACATGGCTTTAGCAACACCGGTCGTCTTAATTTTCTCCTTCAGACGCTCTATGTCCTTTTCGCATCTTTCAATGATAGGTGAAATGCGGTCAATTTCCTGCCGCAACTGGTCATTAAGTATCTGGCGTATTTTTCTGTGGAAATTAGAGATATCCGAGAAGACTTTTAAATCAGCTTCAGGGAAGTATTGTAATAGCGCCTGATAATCATCCTCCGAATCCTGCTTCTTGACAGAGATGTTTTCGGACAGCATTCGCACCTGTGACTGCAGGTAATCTCGTCTGGTAAGGAGGCTGCGAAGCTCCTTCTGAGCGGCGTTTATTTTTTCGCGAGATTTCTCATCAAAACCAAAGAAGGACATCTGTGCTTCTTCATTATCATGTATTAGCTCTTCGAGACGTGCTTCAAGCGAATGAATTGTTTCTTCATTCGCCTCATATTTTTCCATATCAACCTGAGTACGTTGACGCGACCACAGGTGTGATGCTTTCACTCCTAACTGCTCTTCCATGAGCTTAAGCTGCGCAAGAATAGCATTACCACCAAAGAGAAGTATTAAAAAGTCTACAGCTTTTTCGTGTGATTCTTTTGGAGTCACTTGGAGCGGGTACTGCTCTAAAGTGTTTTCTCTTCCATATATACGGAAGAAATGCGCGCAGATTTCATCAAACTTTAGATTGGCAATTCCGATAGCATACTCTTCAAACAACTTCTTGCAGTATGCTTCTAAATCTAATTCTTCTATGAGATGACCAGCTTTATCACACTGAAATACCTTTGTTGGATTTGATGCTACACGAAAAAAATACAGCGGTGGTTGCGCTGGAAACTCAAACGTGAAGAAAATCGTATGGTCGCCGACGTGTGCTTTTATATCACGCAAGTAGCTTTTACTGTATTCTTCGCCGCCAAAGGCATAGTCAATAATCTGAAGGAACGTAGATTTGCCGATGGCATTGTTGCCACCAGTGCTTCCAAGTACGGTATTAAGACCAGCATTGAAGTCAATGATTTGATATTCATCAAGAAATTTATCACATCGGATTTGCGTCAACATACCGTAGCAGCCTCCCTTCATCAGTTAATTCTATTTTGTTAAGTGCGTATAGGCAGTCAAGCGCATCGAGAAAATCCCCCATGTTGGCCTGTTCTGTAACCAGCACTTCCATCAAATCTTGCGGCAACATTGCTTTTTCTTCAAGGCTGCTCAGGATAGATGGAAACCACGCTATTACGCTTTTCGAGTACGGTGTTACTTTATTTGGTAGTCTCATTGGGCACCTCGAATACTTCACAGCTTTGGACGAAATACGACATAACTATTCTGCAGGCAGCTCGATGCCTTCGCCCTGTTTTATTAAATAGCGTTTCAACAAGAACATCGAATATTGTGTCCTGAGACAATTGGTCAGTAAGCGCATCTTCGGACATCCTTCGAATATTCTTTTCCAGCTTATCTATATTGAAGACTCCTTCAGCAGAAAGCCTGTCCAGTATTTCATTGACACCATCGAAAAGGGGCAGTACATCATTTAAAACGTCTCTTCTGAGGCGTTTTCCTTTTATCTTCTTTTCAACTGGAGCGGGGTCTGTTTTGAGCTTTGTTTCAGGAGTCTCGTCAAGTTGGTCGATTTCGCGCAAGGCTGCTTCGATTTGCCGCTCAATTTCATTACGAGCGACAGCATCAACAACGGCTGTTTTTATCGTCATTTCTTCCTTTTGTGATAGCAAATCGGCTTTTTGAGATTCCGAGTAGCTATTCACTTTTCTTGCGCAGTCGACACACAGGATAACTTCTTCGCCATCAATGTTTACTATCTGACTGTAATCAGTGTCGGCTGAATCAATGCTTGTTGCCAGTGCTCTTCCGCAAACTGTACACTTGCCACCGACTTCAGTTAGCAAAGCAACTTGATGCGCATCAACCGCTATTTCCTCTGCGAAGGCGGCATCCAGTTCGTTGTGGTCTGGCACAAAAATTATATCGGCAGCTTCTGCATCAAACGAAGAAAGATACTCATCCGTGAGCTCTTTAACGTTCTGCATGTTTCCAGCGTTTTTCGGCGTGATACAGGTATAAAGGAAAACGCCCGCAAGGAATTCTTCATATACAAAATGCTGCCTTTGAGGAAGATCGTTTTTCTTGATGCCATTAACTGTCTCAATAACGGTATCGCCAAGTATATTCTCGTCTGAAGAAATAATGTCTTTTAGAGCCGCTACTACAGCGGCTTTTTTGTTGGCGTCAAGCAGGGGGAGGACTCTTGTCTTGAAATACTCCGTAATCTTCTTGGGGTCAGCATCCGGGACTGCATCAAGGGCAGCATCTGGAAGATTTGATTTGCCGCGTGCTAATGCTGATGCAAATCCGTCATCATCTCTTCTGTCGTCATTCGGGTCGAGGGACAGCAGCATAGTACCACACAGCTTCTTTTGAGTAGAACTATGCGCTTGATTATATACCAGTACGGTCAAAAACGACCCGTAACAAAGCACTTTCACTCTATGCGCCTCCTTCAAAACCAAATTAGTCGTTCTGTGGCTTGCCTACATAATCCACGATGTCTCCTATATTGACATGTAAAGCATCGCAGATTCGTCCAAGCACATCCATGCTTACCGGTAAGCCCTTAGTCATCTTTGCCATTGTTGTCGACGTAATAGATGTCATGCTCATCAAGTCTTTTCTCATCATCTGTTTATCAATCAGTAATTTCCATAATTTGTTGTAGCTGAAGACCATGCTCTTCCTCCTTGCGTGATCCATAACGACGTCATGATACACCAAAACATATTTATTATATCACAAATATCAGCAAATTTCAATATCAAATGGAGAAATCTCCAGCGGAACTTTATTAATGCTGACTTGCTGGTTTGTGCCAGCCACAACCGAGTTATAACCCAGTCCTATCTCTGTAGACCAAACGCCTTTCAGATTAGAATAAATGTGTACCAAGCAATCGCGAGTGCTTGTACAACAGCGTTTCCGCTTCCTGACGAGGCTTTGCCGGAAGCGACTCCAAAGAAAAACGGTGATTACATGACAAAACCTGAGAAAGAAATGTGGCTAATCAACATCGAGAATGCCACGGCAACAGTTGCCGAGCAGTACGGAAATGAAGTGGTCGATTCGGTCTTCCGGCGCTACGACGCCCAAGGGCTGTACGACCTCAGTTCCTGTTATTTCAGCGAGGTATTCGGGGAATTAGAACTCATCGCAAACGACAACTAGCACGATCGTCCCGGACAAGACGTAAAAAGGTCTGTCTGATCAACGGCTCATCTTTGTGGCCACGGAGATGCGTTCGTAGTCGTTGTGACGGCGAGAAAAAAAATAGAGTGCCAGCTGCGAACGGCTGGTCACCGATGTGAAGCGGAGAAATCCGTATGAGGTGACCATCTATGAAATTTAGAACTGGCAGTTATGTGGGTTATCTCCGCTTCGGCTTAAACGCCGGAAGGAGAAAACCTAATGCAAAACCAAGACAATCAACGAAAAATCTACATCCGCAACACCAAACAGTGGGTACCGGTAACTGAAGAAGTTTATAGCGAATACTACCGCCCCATCTGGCGCTTACAGAAGGAAGCTCATAAGAACGGTCAGTGCGTATGTCCCAAGTCCAAACTCTGGATATGCGACGGCGACTGCGCCATGTGCGAATATCACGCCGCTGGTAACACCGTCTCGCTCGATGCGCCGATGGAAAACGCAACTGGTGAGGAGTTCTGCCTTTTGGATACTCTTGAGGACCCGGACGGCAGCTTTGCCGACGTCCTTGTGGACAGGCTTCTGCTCGAACGGCTCCTTGACGAGCTGGCAGAGCAAGACCCCGAAAGCAAACGCATCTGCGAGCTCATTATGGAGGGCAGCTCAAAAATGGAAATCGCCGATACCCTCCAGCGTGAATTCGGTGGTGACTGGTATAAGTCCAAAGCGGTCTACCGCGAAAAGCAGGTGCTTGACCGGCTCCGCAAACGCATCTTAGGTCTCATGTAATCACACGGTTTTGCCCTCCTTCAAAGAAATCTGCTGGAGGGCAAAATTATTTTTCTGTTTTTTTGTACGATGGGCTTCTTTTTTTCCAGTGGGTAGTGAGGACAGGGAAAAACGAAACGTCCCCAGATTGGAGGAAGCCCGAATGAACGACAAGAGACAAATGACCGACACCGACGAGGAACTGATTGACACTTTGCTTGCGATCAGCGTCGTGTCCAAACGGCTGGCGAGAAATCTCTCTATCCTCGCAGCCCAGAGTAAAGCCACGGAAGGAGGAAAAACAGATGAGCAAAATGAGCGAGATGTCCGCGACTATCGAAGAACTGCGCAAGTGTGCTGCTGCTATCAGCGACGCGGCTAACTGGCTGGCGGAGCAGTTCAGCGGTGGTGAACCAGAGCCAGAAGCTGCGCCTACCGAGCCGGTGTTGACGCTGGAAGCAGTCAGAGCCGTTCTTGCGGACAAGTCCCGTGCTGGCTTCACCGCTCAGATTCGTTCTCTGCTCCAGAAGTACGGTGCCGACAAGCTATCGGGCGTTGATCCGGCAAATTATAAGGCGCTGCTTGCAGATGTGGAGGGATTGAACAATGCCACCTAAAGGACACGCCATTCTCTCCGCCTCAAGCTCCGACCGCTGGCTGCACTGTCCGCCGTCCGCTCGGCTCTGCGAGAGCTACGGCGATAAGGGCAGCGATTACGCTGCCGAAGGCACTGATGCTCACGAGCTTTGTGAATACAAGCTACGTCAGGCGCTGGGTAAGGAAGCGACCGACCCGACCGAGAACCTCACATGGTTCAACGAGGAAATGAGCGACTGCGCAAGCGGTTATGCCATCTACGTTCTCGAACAGGTGGAAGCCGCAAAGAAGACCTGCGCTGACCCTGTCGTCCTGATTGAGCAGCGTGTGGATTTCTCCCGCTGGGTAGAGTCCGGCTTCGGTACAGCCGACTGCATCATCATCGCAGACGGCACCTTGCAGATCATCGATTACAAGCATGGTCTGGGCGTTCTCGTGAGCGCGGAAGAAAACCCGCAGATGCAGTGCTATGCCCTCGGTGCGCTGGAGCTTTTCGACGGCACCTACGACATTGACGCCGTTCGCATGACCATCTATCAGCCGCGCCGGGACAATGTCAGCATTTACGAGCTCTCTAAGGACGAGCTCTACCGCTGGGCGGACGAAGTGCTCAAGCCCAAAGCCGACCTTGCCTTCGCCGGTGATGGTAACTTTCTCTGCGGTGAATGGTGCGGCTTTTGCAAGGCAAAGCATGACTGCCGCGCCAGAGCTGACGCAAACATGGAGCTTGCCCGCTATGACTTCAAGCCGCCTCCTCTGCTGACAGATGAGGAGGTCGAAGAAATTCTCTCCCGCGTTGATGACCTCGTCGCATGGGCATCGGATATCAAGGACTACGCACTGCAACAGGCTATCAGCGGTAAGGAATGGAACGGCTGGAAACTGGTCGAAGGTCGCTCCAACCGCAAATACACAAACGAAACAGCGGTCGCCGGTGCTGTCACTGACGCTGGCTTTGACCCTTACGAGCGCAAGGTGCTCGGCGTCACCGCCATGCAGAAGCTGCTCGGCAAATCCCGCTTTGAAGAACTCCTCGCGGCGTATATCGAAAAACCGCAGGGTAAACCCACACTTGTCCCGGAGATCGATAAGCGTCCGGCGATGAACACAGCCAAAAATGATTTTATGGAGGAAAACGATTATGAATAACAACACAAACAAGGTAAACAACCCGATGAAGGTTATCACTGGTCCTGAAACCCGCTGGTCTTACGCTAACGTCTGGGAGGCAAAGTCTATCAACGGCGGCACTCCGAAGTTCTCGGTCAGCCTCATCATCCCGAAGTCCGATACCAAGACGGTCGCAAAAGTTAAAGCAGCAATTGAAGCCGCCTACCATGAGGGTGAGTCCAAGCTCAAGGGCAACGGAAAGTCCATCCCCCCGATGGCTGCACTCAAGACGCCCCTTCGTGATGGTGATTCGGAGCGCCCTGATGACGAGGCTTATGTGAATAGCTACTTCATCAACGCCAATTCAGCGACTGCTCCCGGTATCGTTGATGCTGACCGCAATCCGATTCTGACCCGCTCCGAGGTGTATTCCGGCGTGTATGGCAGAGCCAGCATCAGCTTCTATGCCTTTAACAGCAACGGCAACAAGGGCATCGCCTGCGGTCTCAACAACCTTCAGAAGGTGCGCGACGGTGAGCCTCTCGGCAGTAAGGTAAGTGCTGAGTCCGACTTCGCCACTGACGATGACGACGAGTTCTTGAACTGATGAGGTGCTGATATGGAATTCTACGAATTTGCAAAGCACTTTGTTGTATGCGGAGCTTTCGGAGCACTTGTCGGCTTGATGAGCTGGTCTTTTGGATACTGGATTTACCAGTTGGTTACCTACATCTGCAAAAAGGTCAAGGCGCATAAAGAGAAAATAGCTGTCAAATAGCAGGACAACAACTAAAAGAATTCAGGGCGGCGGCGACTTGTTCAATGCCGCCCTGTCCGTTTAGGAGGACGAAATGAAATCACTCAGTATAGATATTGAGACATTTTCCAGCGCGAGCCTTGCCAAGTCAGGCGTTTACCGCTATGTCGAAGCGCCGGATTTTGAAATATTGCTGTTCGGTTATTCTGTGGACGGTGGTGCTGTGCAGGTTATTGACCTTGCCTGCGGTGAGAAGATACCTGCCGATGTTATTGCCGCTCTCACCGATGAGGCTGTGACAAAGTGGGCGTTCAACGCCAGCTTCGAGAGGGTCTGCCTCTCGCGATTTATTGGGCTGCAGGCTGGCGAGTACATTGATCCTGCTTCATGGCACTGCTCTATGGTCTGGGCGGCGACGATGGGCTTGCCGCTTTCGCTGGAGGGCGTCGGCGCAGTGCTCAAGCTGGATAAGCAGAAGCTCACCGAAGGCAAAGACCTCATCAAATACTTCTGTCAGCCATGTACGCCCACAAAAGCTAACGGTGAACGAATCCGAAATTATCCATATCACGCTCCGGACAAGTGGGCGGCGTTTAAAAAATACAATATCCGCGATGTGGAGGCAGAAATTTCTATACAGGCGCGGCTTGCCAAGTTTCCAGTACCAGAGTCCATTTGGGACGAATATCACCTCGACCAAGAGATAAACGACCGAGGTGTTGCTTTGGATATGGAGCTGGTACAAGAAGCCATTGAAATAGACGGTCGCTCCCGCTCCGAACTCACTGCTGCTATGAAGCACATTACCGAGCTTGATAATCCCAACTCAGTACAGCAGATGAAGCAGTGGCTTGCCGACAACGGTATGGAGACTGACACACTCGGCAAAAAAGCAGTCGTGGAGCTACTAAAAACAGCACCGCCTGAACTCTCAGATGTGCTTCTACTCAGGCAGCAGCTTGCGAAATCATCAGTGAAAAAGTATCAGACGATGGAAAACGCGGTCTGTGCCGACGGTCGCGCTCGTGGGATGTTTCAATTCTACGGCGCGAATCGCACAGGCCGCTGGGCAGGTCGGCTCATCCAGATGCAAAACCTACCTCAAAACCATCTGGAGGATTTGGCTGAAGCCCGAAGCATTGTTCGTGTCGGCGACTTTGATGCTCTTGAAATGCTCTACGAGGATGTGCCGGATACACTATCTCAGCTTATACGCACTGCTTTTATACCGAGAGATGGTGCAAAGTTCATCGTTTCCGACTTCAGTGCCATCGAAGCCCGTGTCATCGCATGGCTTGCCGGAGAAAAATGGCGACAGGATGTGTTTGAGGGCGGCGGTGACATTTACTGCGCGTCCGCATCACAGATGTTCAAGGTGCCTGTCGAGAAGCATGGCATTAACGGTCACCTACGGCAGAAAGGCAAAATTGCAGAACTCGCGCTCGGTTATGGCGGCTCAGTTGGTGCGCTCAAGGCAATGGGCGCTCTTGATATTGGCTTGACTGAAGATGAGCTTCAGCCGATGGTTACAGCGTGGCGGCAGGCAAATCCACACATTGTGCAGTTCTGGTGGGATGTTGACCGCGCTGCTACGGAGGCAGTTCGGGACAAACGCATCAGCGTCACTCACGGCATCAAGTTCTACTGCCAGAGTGCGATGCTGTTTATCGTGCTCCCGTCCGGCAGACAGCTCGCCTATGTAAAGCCACGCATCGGTGAAAACCAGTTCGGTGGGCATTGCATCACCTACGAAGGCGTCGGCGGCACAAAGAAATGGGAGCGGCTTGACTCCTACGGTCCGAAGCTCGTTGAAAATATCGTTCAGGCGATTTCCCGCGACGTTCTCTGCTATGCCATGAAGACACTACGCTGCTGCTCCATTGTCATGCACATACACGATGAGCTTGTTATTGAGGCTGACCTGCGTATGTCGCTTAGTGCTGTTTGTGAGCAAATGGGCAGAACTCCGCCGTGGGCAGAGGGCTTACTGCTACGCGCCGATGGCTACGAGACAGATTTTTATAAAAAAGATTAGAGGATTTTTGTACGACGGGGCTTCTTTTTTCCAGTGGGTAGTAGAGACGGACAAGAAGCTCGTCGTGAAAGGAGTGTTCCCATTGAGTATAAACAAATTCAACAGCGAGGGCTATTACGACCCTACCGCCTTTGAAGCTATGACAATGATTGAAAAAGAGGAACGTGCGCTTCGTGCCTTCCGACCTATCGTGTATATCTGTTCACCGTTTTCGGGTGATGTGGAAGGTAATATCTCGGCGGCGCGGCGTTACAGCAGATATGCTGTGGACAAGGGCTACATACCCATCGCACCGCATCTGCTATTTCCGCAGTTTCTGAATGACGACAATCCGAAGGAGCGCGAGCTGGGGCTTTTTTTCGGAAATGCCCTGATGAGCAAGTGCTCGGAGGTCTGGGTATTCGGCTGCAACATCTCATCCGGCATGGAAGCCGAAATCAAGCGGGCAAAGTGGAAAAGCTACCGCCTGCGATACTTTACCGAAGAATGCGAGGAGGTAACAGAATGAACAGCACTTATAACAGGCAGGAAGTTCAGGAATGCTTGATTGTCAATATGACGCAAGTCCTGTCCAGAGAAGAATATGCAAAATTCAAATCCGCTTTAGAGGAAATGACAGATGAGGACTTCTGGCAGTTTGTTGCAGAGGGTCTCGCTACCGCTCCTAAGGGTGTGGGTTATAAGGAGCAAGCAAAACTGGTCAATGAAATCAGAAGCATTAACGGAATAACTCCTAAAAATTCCGCTATGAACGACGTGAAGCTACAGGTGGTGTCAGAAGAAATGAGCCAACAGGTGTGGAACCGTATAATCGCATCACGCCCCAGCGATGTAATAAAGCTGACTGGCGATGAAGATAGTCGGCTTATTCACTTGTGGGAAAAGAGCACCGAAAACGTCTCTATCCCATCTGACCTCTTTTTTGCAGGTACGATTCCGCTTTTGGATTGCAGAATCGTTATCGACGAAACCGAATGCTGTAGTAACGGCAAGGTCGTGTCTTACAGAGTAGTCATTTTCTCAGACTATGCAGAACGGCTTCGTTTGGCTGAGATTGACGAGCCGGTTACAGTTGGCGCTATCGTCAACGACCCTATCAACGGTGCATATTCTTTTATTCCTTTTCATGTGGTAAAAGGCGTAGACAGTATCCTGTTCAGTGGAATGGCTTATCATGGCTTGCCCGAAAAATACATTCAGCAGGCCAAGGAAACTGTAACTATGCAGCAGGTAGCGCAAATGGCCATAGCCTTTTTGGAAACGTGGTACGGAATTCAGATTGCTCTCCTGCACCCGACCATGCGTGAGGTGTTTCGCCACCCAAGAACAGCGCCGGACACTACTGATGTACCCACGCGGACAGGCAAACGTAAGAATCGCGTAAAGTACATCAAGGTGCACGTTATCAACAGTGATGAAATGAACGCTGCTATGTATGGCGAGTCCAAGACCTTCACCCGCCATGCCCTTGTTTGGTACGTTATAGGACATTGGCGTAATTTTGCCGACGGAAGAAAAGTCTTTGTGAAGCCCTTCTGGAAAGGGCCGCTCCGCGAACTTAAAGAAAAAATTGAAATGAGAGAACGAGAAATAGTTCAGGCTACAGGAGGTGTCTGCAATGCTGGTTAAAATATCTGTCTGCAATCGCAGGACGGACAAGAAATATAAGAACAAGGAGCTGGAATGGGCATATATCACCGACCGTAACCGTAATCCCATCCGCACCTCTGAAACGGCGGAGGAATACCCGAAGCTGTCAAAAGCACAGCGCGGTGAGCTCAAGGACATCGGCGGTCTGGTCGGTGGCTGGCTGAAGGACGGAATCCGCAAAAACGGGAACGTGACCTTTCGCACATTGGGCTTGCTCGACGCAGACAGTGTACCCGCCGATGCGGATTTCCAAAACATCGTCCGCACGGCACTCGACGGCGTTACCTATTTTCTCTATTCCACACATAGCCACACACCCGAAACGCCGCGCTTCCGCATCGTCATTCTTTTCGACCATGAGGTCAGCGAGGACGAGTATCCCGCAGCTATGAGGATGGTCGCAAAGCAAATCGGCATGGACTATTTTGACGATTCCACCTATGAAGCCAATCGCATGATGTATTGGGCTTCCTGCCCGTCGAACGGCGAGTTCGTTTTCGATGAGCAATCCGGCGACCCGCTCAAGGTGGATAAGTATCTCGGTATGTACGCCGATTGGCGCGATGTTTCTCAATGGCCTACCTCCTCACGACAGTCGGAAGCGGTGAAACGTGAGGTGGCAAAGCAGGAAGACCCGCTATCGAAGCGAGGTGTGGTCGGCGCGTTCTGTCGTGCCTACTCAATTACATCGGCAATCGAGAAGTTTCTGCCGGAGGTTTATTCGCCCTCGGTTATAGAAAGCCGTTACGATTATATCCTCGGTGAGGGCACTGCCGGTGTCGTTGTTTACGATGACAAGTTCACCTACAGCCATCATGCGACAGACCCTGCTTGCGGAAAGTTACTAAACGCCTTTGACCTCGTGCGCATACACAAATTCGGTGGCGACGACGAGAAAAAGTCCTTTGCCGCTATGACGGATTTTGCAATAAAGGATGATGACGTAAAGTCGCAGCTTGCGACGGAGCGCATGGAACAGGCAAACGCCGACTTCTCCGATGCCGATTGGCAGAAGGCTCTGGTGCTGGACAAACAGGGACACGTCAAAGATACACTCGACAATCTTGTACTTATCCTGCGCCACGATGAGGCTCTGCAGCATATCGCGTTCAACTGTCACCGTGATGGCATCGACGCAAAGGGCGGTCTGCCGTGGGAGCAGCTTAAGGACGGATGGAACGACTCCGACAACGCCGCGCTCAAGGTGTATCTGTCAAACACCTACGGCCTCTATTCACCTACCAAGACGAAGGATGCTGTGTTGGCGGTCGCCGCTGAAAAGGCATATCACCCAATTAAGGAGTATCTGGAGAAACTGCCCGCTTGGGATGGCACTCCCCGCGTGGAAACGCTGTTCATTGATTACTTCGGCGCGGCGGACACTACTTACACAAGAGCAGTCAGTCGCAAATCAATGGTGGCGGCAGTCGCTCGAATCTATCACCCCGGCACAAAGTTCGACAGTGTTCCAATATTGAACGGACCTCAGGGCATCGGCAAATCGACCTTCTTTGCAAAGCTGGCTGGCGAGTGGTTTTCGGACAGCCTGACACTTACGGATATGCGCGATAAGGCAGGACCCGAAAAGCTGCAGGGCTATTGGATACTGGAGCTTGGCGAACTTGCCGGAATGCGCAAGGCGGATGTCGAAACAGTGAAGTCCTTCATCTCCCGTGTGGACGATAAGTATCGCGCCAGCTACGGCGTGAGCGTGGAGAGCCACCCTCGGCAGTGCGTCATTGTCGGATCGACAAATGCGGAGTCCGGCTTTCTTCGAGACATCACTGGCAACAGGCGCTTTTGGCCTATTCCAGTCAGCGGTAGCTCACGTAAAAAGGCATGGCAGATTACAAAGGACGAGGTTGCTCAGATATGGGCCGAAACACTCATGCT
>Ga0209408_1001038_pt1 | contig 18751 bp, 11 predicted proteins | sample AD_UKC107_MetaG_FD_184422 | JGI IMG/M metagenome (GOLD analysis project Ga0209408, IMG submission 184422) | Active sludge microbial communities of municipal wastewater-treating anaerobic digesters from Hong Kong - AD_UKC107_MetaG (SPAdes)... | ecosystem: Engineered > Bioreactor > Anaerobic >... | reverse complement strand
ACACTATCCTCCAAGGTATACAGAAGCCAGTCTGGTAAAAAAACTGGAAGAGCTCGGCATTGGAAGGCCATCAACATATGCGCCAACTATATCAACCATTCAAAACAGGGGATACGTTGTAAAAGAAGATAGGCCTGGCAATGAAAGGAATTATACAGTTATAACATTATCTAAAGGAGTAATTAAAGAAACAACGAAAACAGAAATTACAGGAGCTGAAAAAAGCAAATTATTCCCTAATAACATAGGAATGGTTGTAAATGATTTTCTTGAAAAACATTTTGATGAAATTGTAAACTACAACTTTACAGCTAAAGTTGAAGAAGAATTTGATGAAATTGCTAATGGAAAATTAGAATGGCCAAAAATGATAGATAAGTTCTATAAGCCTTTTCATAAAACAGTTGAGAAAACCCTTGAAACCTCTGGAAAAAGTGTTGGCGAAAGGATATTAGGCAACGACCCGGCAACTGGGAAACCGGTTTCCGTTAAAATTGGGCCATACGGGCCAATGGTTCAACTAGGGCTTAAAGACGAAGATGAAAAACCACAATTTGCATCATTACAAAAAGGGCAAATGCTTGAAACAATAACTCTATCAGAAGCACTAGCCTTATTTAAACTACCTAGGGAATTGGGTGCTTATGAAAACAAAAAAGTGGTTGTTTCCATTGGCAGGTTTGGCCCTTACGTTAGGCACGATGCAAAATTTGTTTCATTAAAAAAAGAAGATGACCCTTATACTATTGAACTAGGCAGAGCTATTGAATTAATAAACGAAAAAAGGGAAAAGGATAGTAAAAAAACAATTAAAACATATTCAGAAGACCCAGATTTATTTGTATTAAATGGCAGATGGGGCCCTTACATATCTTACAAAAAGCAAAATTATAAAATACCCAAAGGAACCGATGCAGCAGAATTGAGTTATAAAAATTGTTTAGATATAATTAACAAGGATTCTGATTCTAAATCAATAAAAAAAGAAAAAACAGGAAAAAACAGTGCCCCAAAAACAAAATCAAAAAAACCATCAAAAAAATAATTTATAAAACAACCAGCAATTAGATGAATTTAAACGACTATTTTGACCCTATTGAGATAGCAGGCACTACAAATTATATTGAGCCTAAACATCAATTATTATCCAATATAACCCTACATCAAAAAGAATCAAAAATTCAGAATATTGAGTCGTTTAAGTTAGCCATAATAGGAGTACCCGATTTTTTTGAAAATCCTGCAGATGTTAACTCCTTTGCCCTAGAAAAAATCAGAAGCCACCTTTATAGCCTTTCTGCATTTAATAAACCAGCTGGAATAATTGATTTAGGGAATTTAAAACCAGGAAAAACAATAAACGACCAAAAAATTGCTTTACGCGATGTAGTTACCGAACTATTAACATTAGGGATTATACCAATTATTTTAGGCAAAGCAGATAATATTTTATATACAACATATTCTGGTTTCGGATTATTGAATCAGACAATTAACATAGTGCATCTGGATAGTAAAATAAACATATACGAAAACAGAGAAAATAACTATAAATCTGATTTATGGAAAATTATAGTTGAAGAAAACGAATCCCTTTTTTCATTTACTAATATAGGATATCAGACCCATTTTGTTAGCAACAATATAACCAATTACCTTAGCGAACAACTTCACTTTTTTTACCGCTTAGGATATATTCGTTCGCATTTAAAAGAAACTGAACCTATTTTCAGGGATGCTGATTTTATTGCATTTAGTATTTCTGCAGTACGTCAATCGGATGCTTTCGGGCAAACAAACCCTTCTCCAAATGGGCTTTTTGGAGAAGATATCTGCCAGATGGCATATTTTGCTGGCATCAGTAATAAAATAAAAGTATTTTCTGTTCTCGATTACAATATAACACAGGATATAAACTTACAAACAGCTCACTTAGCTGCTCAAATTATCTGGTATTTTATTGAAGGTGTACTTTCAAGAATTAAAGAATACCCTTTTGAAAATGATACATATTTTACGAAATACGTGGTTAACTTAGATAATTTAAAAAACGAGCTGGTTTTTTATAAAAGTGAAAAAACAAACCGTTGGTGGATTGAAGTACCTTCCCTAAACCTTAACAAACATAAAAACACATTAATTTCCTGCACCTACCAGGATTATCAACAAACAGGAAATGGAGATATCCCAGAAAGATGGTTAAAGGCCTATCAGAAAATAAATTCGTAAATTATTTAACAAAAATTTTGTAAAAATTTTTCTGCGGAGTAACTTTATAATTAAATATCAGTATAAAGAAATTACGTAAAAAAGATTATTAACACATAAATGTTGATAAAATTTGGTTAGGAATAATATTTTTGTTTATTTTACCTTTGGTAATCTCTATTATAATTGAGGAACAAAAGATTCGATATGAAAAAGTACATTCTTACATTTATTATATTATTCTCTGGATTATTTTTTACCATGGCCCAGCAAGATCCTCAATTTAGCCAGTACTATTTTACCCAGCTTGGAATTAATCCTGCATATGCGGGCAACGAGGATAAAATATGTGCTTATGCCCTGCAAAGGCTGCAATGGACAAATTTTGAAGGAGCCCCTTCAACAACCGTTTTTAATGCTGACGGTGCCATAAAAAGATTTGGACTGGGAATCTCCCTTTTAAATGATGAATTTGGTTTTGATAAAAATTTCAAAGTAAACCTATCTATTTCTTATAAATTTCCAATTAGTGCAGGAAATTTAGCTGTTGGAGTAAAATGGGGAGTAGCCAATTCAACTATTAACGTTGGAGATGGTGGCTGGATAACCCCGACAGATCCGGCAAATCAAGACTTAGCTATTCCAGAAAATGGAGATGCACTTTCATATATGGATTTTGGTTTTGGAATTTTTTATAAAACACCCGACTTATATTTAGGCATTTCATCAACACAACTTTTAGATACAGAATTTGAACATAGCAAATTAAATACATCGAATGAAACCGTAACGGTTAATACTTCGTTAAAAAGGCATTACTATTTAACAGCAGGATATAACCTGCCATTCTCAAATCCTTTATTAGAGTTTAAACCTAGCATAATGGTACAGTCTGATGGTAAAAATTCGCAATTAGCATTAACAGGATTAATAGCGTACAATAAAAAGCTATGGGGAGGCGTTTCTTTAAGAACCGATAATGCCATTATTGGTATTTTAGGTGCAGAACTCTTTAAATGGGTTAAAATTAGTTATTCCTACGACTTTGTTGTTTCAGATTTAATGGGGAATAACGACGGGACACATGAAATTATGATGGGATTTTGCCTGGATGTAAAGAAAGACAAAACACCGGAGAAATATAAGAGTATAAGATTTTTATAACATTATAATTAGAAATTGAAGAATTATTGTTATTTTGCAAAATATAAATATTAAGATATTATGAAAAAGTTACTTGTTGTAAGTCTTCTTTTAACAACAATATTAGTTAGTTGTAGTAAATATAATGCAGGTGAACTTACCGGGGTGCCTGGCAGAAACGTTTGGTTCGAGTCACAACCATACGGGATGGTATTTATCCCTATGGGTAGTTTTAACATGGGGCCTAGCGATCAGGATGTTGCCTGGGCTATGAACTCGTTTATAAAAACAGTTACTGTCGACGCCTTTTGGATGGACGAAACCGAAATAACAAATAATGAATACCGGCAATTTGTTTTTTATGTGCGAGATTCTATTATGAGAAGGAAACTTGGTGACCAAATAGAGGATTTCATTATCGCTGAAGACGAATTTGGAAATCCAATTGACCCACCAATTATTAATTGGGAAACAGAAATAGACCCACAAGATGAAGAACAGGTTGAGATCTTAAAAGAATTATATTTAGCAGAGCACGAAAGATTTTACAGAAGGAAGGAAATTGATACCCGAAAACTAATGTTTGAGTATTATAGGGTAGATATGCAACAAGCAGCTTTAAAATCAAACAGGTATAATTTCGACACTAAAGAATATACTGGTTCTGCAGTAAACGCCCAAGGAGAAAGAATGGATGTTCAGGATAGGTCTGCATTTGTGTTACGTGATGTTATTAATGTATATCCAGATACACTTTGTTGGATAAGTGACTTTACTTATTCCTTTAACGAACCATATACTAATTTATATTTCTGGCATCCTGCTTACGACAACTACCCTGTAGTGGGGGTAAACTGGAAACAAGCCAGGGCTTTTACTGTATGGAGGACAAAAACATTAAACGATTATTTAGCTTCAGAAGGAGAAGGAACTGTTCAGGATTACCGTTTACCAAACGAAGCTGAATGGGAATATGCTGCACGAGGAAATCTCGATTTATCAATGTACCCTTGGGGTGGTATGTACACAAGGAATAAATCAGGATGTTTCTTAGCAAACTTTAAACCTTTAAGAGGAAACTATTCCGATGATGGGGGAATTATCCCTGTTGCTGTAGGAAGTTATTCTCCGAATGAATATGGGCTTTTTGATATGGCAGGTAATGTTGCCGAATGGACAGCTAATGCTTTTGACGAATCAGCCTATAGCTTTGTTCACGATATGAACCCTGATTACAGGTATGAAGCTTTACCAAATGACCCTCCTTCGATGAAAAGGAAAGTTATTCGTGGTGGATCTTGGAAGGATATTGGTTACTTCCTTCAAAATGGTACAAGAATATACGAATTTCAGGATTCGGCAAAATCTTATATAGGCTTCAGGTGTGTTCGTTCATACCTTGGGACAAATTAGAGAAAATTTGAAAAATTACTAAAGTTTTGTGTTATGATTAATATTTCAGAATTAGTTCAAAGTTCAGGTTGGAAAAAATTTATGGCCAAACTGTATGGCTGGGGTGCTGCATTAGTTATATTGGGAGCATTGTTTAAGCTTATGCACTGGCCAATGGCATCAACCATGTTAATTATTGGTATGTCAACAGAAACAATTATTTTCTTTTTCTCTGCATTTGAGCCAATGCACGAAGAAGTAGATTGGACATTAGTGTACCCGGAGCTTGCAGGAATTAGTGAAGATGAAGAGTTTACACCACAAGAAAAATCAGGAAGAGAGAGAGATAGAGGTGGTAATGGCGGAGGATATGGCATTTTAGAAGAGATGCTTACTAATGCTGACATAAAACCTGAATTATTTGATGGTTTAAGTAAAGGGCTGAAAAACCTCAACCAAACAACACAAAACTTAATACAGGCATCAGATGCTGGAAAAGCCACAAATCAGTTTATTGATAATATACAGGCAGCTTCAGAATCTGTTTCGTCCATGGCTGAATCATACGGAAAATCTGCACAGCAGTTAAATGACTCTGTTAGCGGATTGGTAAATTCTTATTCTAAAACATCAGAAATGGTTGACGAAACCGGAAAAAATGTTGCAGAACAATTTGCTCAGGCAAGTGACAGTTTTTTAAACAATTACAAATCGATAGAAACAAAAATACAAGAAAACATTCAGGTTATTTCAAGTGGAAACCAATCTTATAATGAGAAGTTAGAAGTCCTGAATAAGAACCTTTCTGCATTAAACTCGGCATATGAATTGCAATTGCAGAACACAAACAGCCATGTAAAATCTTCTCAAGATTTGTTCAGTAATCTAGACAGCATGCTTAATAACCTGAAAGATTCTGTTAATGAAACGAAAGTATATAAAGATGAAATATCTAAATTAAATACTAATTTATCAGCGCTTAATCAAATTTATGGCAATATGTTATCAGCCATGAATATCAAATAAAATTTGAAAACAAACTAGACTATGGGTCACGGAAAAGAAACCCCCCGGCAGAAAATGATTGGTATGATGTATTTAGTGTTAACAGCTATGTTAGCATTAAATGTTTCTGCTGAGGTTTTAGATGCATTTTCAGCGGTTGATCAGGGATTAAGAAAAACAACCGAAAATTATAGTGAAAAAAATATTGAACTTTATAAAGATTTTGATCAGCAATATGCTCAAAACGAAGTTAAAGTTAAGCCCTGGAAAGATAAAGCTGATGAAGTTAAAAGAAAATCAGATAAGCTATATGAATATGTTCAGGACCTAAAAAAGGAAATTATTACTGTAAACGGACAAGGTGACCTGAAAGCAGGAGTTATAACTGAAGATGGAAAGATCGTAAACGAAAAAATTGAAGGGAAAGATAAATCCGATGCACCAAGCCAAGTTTTAATCGGCTCTAATTTAGACGGGAAAGCTTTTGATTTGAGAAAGAAAATAGAAGAATTCCGTGAATATTTAATTAGCCTGGTTGATGAAGAAGATGTAGCTGTTATACATTCAATAGAATTAAATTTGGAGACACATGACCCACCAGCTTCCGAAACAGGTGAAAAAAAATCCTGGGAGGTCCATTATTTTGAACATATGCCTCTAGCGGCAGTAATGCCTTTATTAACAAAAATTCAGTTAGATGTCAGGAATGCAGAGGCAGAAGCCGTGCAATATCTGTATAATCAAATTTCTGCCGGGTCAATTCCTTTCAATAAACTGGAAGCTACAGTAATTCCAAATACAAGTTATGTGCTTCAGGGGAACGAATATTCTGCAGACGTTTTTATTGCTGCCCTTGATACAACAGCACCTCCTATCGTTTTAGTAGGCCACTACGACTCTACTTACAATGAAGAAACCGCATCATACGATTATAAAATGATTGGCAGTTACGACTCCCTGGATGTAGTAAATGGAAGAGGGAAGTTTTCCCGAATGGGATCTTCATTAGGGAAACAGGTATGGGGCGGTATTATAAAATTAATGGATCCCGATGGTAATTATATAACCAGAACCTTTAAGCGTTCATATCAAGTTGCAAAACCTAATCTTGTGGTTTCTGCATCAAAAATGAATGTTTTTTATATTGGTGTAGATAACCCCGTAAGTGTTTCTATTGCAGGTATTGCTGGTGATAAAATAGCCCCCGACATGACAAACGGTAGAATCCGTAAAGTTTCAGATGGAGAATATATTGTGAATCCACAACGCCCTGGTAATAGTATTATTACAGTTTTTGCCGATGTTGACGGATCAAGGAAAAATATGGGAACAGCTCAATTTAGAGTAAAACCCTTACCAGATCCTGTGGTTAAAGTTGCAGGTAAAAAGGGAGGTAAAATTGAGAAAAATGCTTTAGCTGCACAAACAGGTGTATTTGCAGACATGGAGAATTTTGATTTTGACCTGGAATTTAAAATTATTGAATTTACCGTATCAACAACCGATAAAGGAGGGTACTTTATTGGGCAGCCCCAAAAAGGAAACACCTTTACAAATAGCCAATATGACCTAATGAAAGCCGCAAGGCGCGGTCAAAGAATAAACATAGAAGATGTTAAGGCTGTCGGCCCTGATGGGCAGGTAAGGAATCTTGCTCCTATTGTATTTGAGATAATATAAAAATTTAAAATAGAAAATTATGAAAAAGTTTATTGTTGTTTTTCTGGTTGGAGTACTTTTTAGTACCGTTTTAATTAAACAACAAGTTCATGCCCAAAATGTAGTAGATGGGGTATATCTTAAAGAAAATATACCAGGGAAAAGGCCTATTCCTTTCCCTCATTTAAGAGAAGCCGATATATTATGGACCAAAAAAATATGGCAGGTAATTGATTGCAGGGAGAAAATAAACCACCCGTTTTATTATCCTACAGTAGATATGGATGATAGAAGAAGCTTAATCAGCTTATTTATTTATGGTATAAATAATGAAGGGTTAACTGCTTACAAAGATGATGAGTTTAAAGATTTTTATACAAGAGATGAAGTTTATGCAAAATTTGATGCATTGCCAGATACTTCTTGGGTTCCCGATCCTAATACAGGAGAAATGACTCAAAAAATTATTGAGCGTGAAATTAAGTACGACGAAGTTTTACAATATGAAATTAAAGAGCAGTGGTATTTTGACAAACAACACTCTACATTGAAAGTTAGAATACTTGGAATATGCCCTATTCGTAAGTATATGGACATTGAAACTGGCCAAATTAGAAAAGTAAGAGCTTTTTGGATTTATTTCGATGAAGCCAGGCCACTAATGGCTAACCAGGAGGTGTTTAACAGGCATAATGATGCTCAACGTATTAGCTTTGATGATTTATTCTTTCAAAGGAGATTTGAAAGTTATATAACCAGAGAATCTAACGTTTATGACAATAGAGAAATTGTACAATACCTTTCAGGACTTAATACTTTACTTGAGGCCGAACGTATTAAACAAGAAATTTTCGAATTTGAACATGACTTATGGGAATATTAATATAAACCCGAATTTAATAAAGAAAAACCGGCAAATATTTTACCGGTTTTTTCTTTTATATGCACTTCATTATAAGTTCATCAAATTATAATCAGATTTTAAATATATTCCATTATTTTGCCAGATATCTGTAGTAACGAGATTTCTGCAAGCTTTGTCTTATATTTTACAGATATAAGGCGTTCTTCTGCATCTAATAAACTTTTCTGCACCTCTCTAAGCTCTAGTCCAGCTAAGCTTCCTAATTTATATCTTTCAAGGGCTATAGCAAGGTTTTCGCGAGCAACAGCTAAATTTTGTTCTTCAAGCTTTAGTAACCTTAAATTATTTTCGTAAGCATAATAAATAGTATACAAATCAGCTTTTATGGATTGCTCAACCTCTTCGTACCTATATTTACGGTTTTCTATTTCGATTATTGCATTTTTCTTCTCACGCTTTCGGTTAAAGCCATCAAAAATATCAATACCCAGAGTTAAACCATAATTTAGTCCATTTATTGTTTGATTTTGTAAAGTACCTGTACCGTAAGTGTAATAATTATAATTATATCCGGTTGACATAGATAAATAAGGATAAGACTGAGATTTAATAATATTATAATCCAGTTCGGAAATAACTTGGTTTCTTGCAGCAATTTGCAAACTGGTATTATTTTCCAATGTTAAGGTTAACAAATCATCATACAATAAATTTTCATTAATACTTATAATACTATCCTTTAATATGATTTGCTGCCCTATATCTTCAAAAGCCATAAGCTCATTTAACCTTACAATAGAAGACATTAGCTCTTCCTTTTGCCGTGCATACCTCGAACTATCAGCATTCAGATATACCATTGACTGTAGGTATTCAACCCGCGATGCACTTCCCAGCAAATAACGCTGTTGGTCGATTCGAACGCGCTCACGTGAAAGTGATACGGCATACGCAAGATTTTTGTATAATGCCAATTGCTGAATATAATAATTGTATTCAGAAACAATATTTGCCACAAGATTTTCAATCGACATTTGTGTATTTAAATCACCCAGTTCGGCTAAAGTCCCTAATTTTTTATATGTATTAACAACACGAAATCCGTCAAATATTGTCATTCCCAGATTTACTCCTGCAGTAGCTGTAGTATTATGCACTCCTAATGTAGTTGTTTTACTATCTTCGTACTTTTGAGTAGTGTTATTTATTGTTCCTCCAAATCGGTTTGTTGAGGTAATAGTAGGTAACATCCCGGCATTTCCCAAGGTAAAGTTATTCTCTGAAACTTCCTGGTTATTGCGAACCACCTGCAAAGAATAATTCCTGTCTAAAGCTGTTTGAATACACTTGCTAAGATCATAAACATCTTGTGCAAATATTGCAGTTGCGCTTAAAACAATTATGCTTAAAACATAAATGGGCTTAATTATTTTCGGTAGGATTTGCATTAACCTTATTTTCTGATTCATTTTTTAATTTTTTTTGATTCACTCGAAATAAACACATAAATTGCTGGAACTACATATAACGTCAGGAAAGTTGATATGGTTAATCCTCCCACAACGGCAATACCCATTGCAACACGACTTTGAGCACCTTCGCCCCATCCTAACGCCAGAGGTAAAACTCCCAGAATTGTAGATAAACTGGTCATTAGAATAGGCCTGAATCTTGCTGCAGAAGCAAAACGAATAGCTTCAAACTTATTCATTCCAGCTTCTTTTCGTTGATTAGCAAATTCTACAATTAATATTCCGTTTTTTGTTACCAGCCCTATAAGCATGATTAGCCCAATCTGACTAAAAATATTCATAGTTACATTAAAATACCACATAAAAAAGAGTGCACCGGTTAATGCCAGTGGCACCGACATCATAACGATAACGGGATCCTTAAAACTTTCGAACTGTGCAGAAAGAACAAGGAATATTAAAACAATTGCTAATAAAAAAGCAAACATAAGACTCGATGAACTTTCCATAAAATCCTTGGAATCGCCCGATAAAGCAGTTCTAAAAGAATCGTCGAGTACTTTTGCAGCAATTTTATCCATTTCTTCTATACCCTGGCTAATCGTTTTTCCGTCTGCCAAGCCCGATGAAATAGTTGCAGCCACAAACCGATTATAACGATATAATTGCGGAGGGGCAGTTGATTCCTGCAATGTCACAAAGTTATCAAGCTGCACCATATCTCCTTTATCGTTTCTAACATAAAGTGATTTCAAATCAAGAGGTTTATTTCTATCTTCTCTTTTTAATTCACCCAATATCTGGTATTGCTTACCATTCATAATAAAATACCCAAAGCGCTGTCCGCTAAGAGCCAACTGCAAGGTTTGACCAATATTTTGAGTTGAAACACCTAAAAGATTTGCTTTATCGCGATTAATTACTATTTGTAGTTCGGGTTTTGTAAAACGAAGGTTTACATCCGCCATCACAAAGGTTGGATTATCTTGTACTTCAGCCATAAACCGGGGTAAAATCTCCCGCAGTTTTTCAATAGTAGGAGCCTGTAATACATATTGTATAGGCAATCCTGCCCTTCGGCCGCCAAAAGTTGATTGTTGAATTACATTAGCTCGTGCTTGTGTCATTTTTCTTAATTCGCCGGAAAGCTGGCCTGCAATTTCCTGCTGTGAACGTTTTCGTTCCGATGGATCGGTCAATGTAAGACGCACAAAGCCGCCTCCACTTCCCCATATCATCCCAATAACTTTGTCTGATTCAGGAATGGTTTTTTCCACCAAATCGGTAACTGCTTCTACATATTTTAAATTATAATCGTATGTTGCACCTTCCTGTGAAGTAATTCCTATACTCATTTGCGAACGATCCTCAAGAGGAGCCATCTCTGCTGGTATTGTTTTCCATAAAACAAAAATCAAAATACCCGCTATAGAAAGAACAATAAGTGATACATATTTTTTATTAAGGAACTTGTCCAGAGAACTTTGATAAGCCTTATTAAATGCGATAAAATATTTTTCAGTAAAATTATATGCCTTACTCCTTTTATGCCTTGTTTTTAATAATTTAGTGGATAACATTGGTGTAAGAGAAAGAGCAACAAATGACGAGATAGAAACAGCCCCGGCAATTACAATACTGAACTCACGAAAAAGCCTTCCTGTCATACCTTCAAGAAATACGATTGGAATAAAAACAGCAACCAAGGTAATTGTTGTAGAGATAATTGCAAAAAATATTTCATTAGAACCTTTTAAACCAGCATCGAGAGGAGTCATTCCCTGCTCGATCTTGACATATATATTTTCCATCATAACAATGGCATCGTCTACTACCAGTCCAATGGATAAAACAATAGCAAGTAATGTTAAAACATTAATAGTAAAACCTGCCAAATACATAATAAAGAATGACCCTACCAGAGAAACTGGTATAACTAAAATTGGAATAATAGTAGTACGCCAGTCGCGTAAGAAAACAAATATAATTATTACAACAAGGAAGAAAGCGAGGAATATGGTGCTTTTAACCTCCTCGATAGAAGAACGGATATATTCTGTACTATCAAATCCCACTTCAAATTTAACATCAGCAGGCAGGTCTTTCTGAATATATTCAAGCCTTTTATAAATTTCGTCAACAATTTCGATATGATTTGCTCCCGGCTGAGGAATAATGGCAGTAGCAACCATAGGAATCCCGTTCATTTTCATGATTCCACGCAAATCTTCCGGGCCCAGCTCAGCCCTTCCAATATCTTTTACACGAATAATCTGATCTCCTGTTTTACGTAAAATAAGATTATTAAACTCTTCAGGAGTTGTCATCAAACCAAGAGCGCGTATAGTAAGTTCGGTATTTGTACCTTCAATACTCCCGGCGGGAAGCTCTACATTTTCTCTTAAAATAGCATTTCTAACATCAAGCGGTGTCATTTGATAACCGGCTAATTTTGCAGGATCAAGCCAAATTCGCATAGCATAACGTTTCTCACCCCAAATAAGAACTGCACTCACTCCTGAAATTGTTTGCAGCTGTTCTTTGAATGTTAAATCAGCTATTTCCGAGAGCTCTAGCAAAGAACGTTGCGGGCTTTTAACAGCAATCATCATAATAGGGCTTGCATCGGCATCGGCTTTTGATACCGTTGGAGGGTCGCAATCTCGTGGCAAACGTCGTTGTGCTTGTGACACTTTATCGCGAACATCGTTTGCTGCTGTTTCCATATCGACCGACAATTCGAACTCAACAGTAATACGGCTTGAACCTTGACTACTTCGACTGGTTAACGTTCGAATACCAGGAATACCATTTATGGATTGCTCGAGGGGTTCAGTAATTTGTGTTTCGATAACATCAGAATTTGCCCCGGGATACGAAGTGCTAACTGAGATAATTGGTGGGTCAACACTGGGAAATTCCCGTACTCCCAAATATGTCATACCAATTGAGCCAAACAATAAAATCACTAATGAAAATACTGTTGCCAGAACTGGCCTTCTTATACTAACTGATGATAAACTCATGGTTTTGGATTTAATTTAGGATCATTAGTTACTAAAGTATCCAACTGTACGGGCATATTATGTCGAAGCTGCAAGATGGCAGTTGTTAACAAAGTGTCACCAAATTTTAAGCCTTCCCTGACCTGTACATGCGATTCGGTTCTTAAACCCAAAGAAACCTTAACTTCCTCTGCCTTCCCATTTTTATAGACATACACCTTTTCTCCTTCCATTTCAGGGATAATAGCCTGTGTTGGGACAGCAATTGCGTTATCTATTTGTGATAAACGAGCCTGTACACTTGCAAAACGCCCGGGTTTTAATTCATTTTTTATATTAGGGTAAATAGCCCTGACTTTTATTGTCCTGGTATCAATATCCACTTTGGGATCAACAGCGTATACATCCGCATGAAAAGGTTTTGGTTCTCCATCGAGTACAAATGATATAGGGAAACCAGGTTTTACTTCACCAGCATACCTTTCAGGTATTGAAAATTCGATTTTTAAAGGGCTACTTTTAACTAATCGGACAATTTTTGTTTGTGTACTGGCATAAGCACCTTCGCTAATCATCCGCAAACCTACAATGCCATCGAATGGTGCTCTTAGTTCGGTTTCAGAAATTCGAGCCTGAATTAATAAAATATCTGCATCGAGTGATTGTAATTCTGTAGCAACCTGATCGTAGCTTTCCCTGCTTATAGCATCCCTTTCCAGCAACTGCCTTTGACGGAACTCGCGCTCATTAGTTAATTTTTTTTGAGCTTGTAGTTTTAATAATTGCGCTTGCAAAGGTTTGTCGTTAATTTTTGCTAACAATTCTCCTTTTTTTACACTTGAACCTTCTTTAAAATATATGGCAACTACTTTCCCTGAGGTTTCAAAAGAAAGTTCAACTTCCTCATCAGGAATAAGTGAACCCGTGCTGTATATCAGCTCGTTCATTTGAGTAGGAACAATTAAATAACCACTTGCATACAGAACTTGCCCCCCTCCGCGCTTACCCTGTCCTGGGAATACTCCGGGCCCATTATCCGCAATAAATAAAGGTTTAAATTTTGGCCATAGAATTATACCCAGCACAAAAACAATTAAAACGATTGTTATTATTCGCTGAGCCCATTTGTTTTTATTGATTACCATTGAATTAAGTTATTATTTTAGCAATTATATTTATGACAATAAGACAAAATAATGCTTACAAAGTTTAAATAAAATTCTATTTAGATTTTGTAGATCAACCAGGATTTTGATAAATAATGGAACTTTTAACAAAAAAGCCTTAGCTGCAATTTTACGAAGGCAGCTTTTCGAAACAAGTTGATATTGGTAAATTGGGTTTAATATTTGAGAAAAATTACGTTAAAAATCATTTATTTCGCCGTTTAAATCAATATAAAATTGATTCTCGATTAATTGATAACTATTAAAACCAAAAGATACTTTATTTCGTGCCACTGTTCTGATCAATCCCTCGTTTTTAAGAGTATAAAAATCATTAGAATTAATAACCTGGCTCGCCAATTGCTTTGTCAAAGCCGTTATATTAGTGAGCAATCCTGTTATACTGGCATTCCATAGCCCCCGGTTCAAACTAAAGTAATTTAAATCTATTTGAGTTGAATCTTTTACAAAATCAATATTACACCGGTAATTGTACGTTCTTTCCTGAAATTCTATTAATGTATCCCCATATAATGAAGAAATATCGTATCCTCTATTAACAACCTTAAAGTTGTACTGTGAAATTTTACTTAATGAATCTGCCGAGGTTACCTTATCATTTACAAAAAGATTAAAAAATTCTATTTTCTCTTTCCGGAAATTTTTTTCAATAAAAACTTGCAATTGCTCTCCTTTTATTTCAATTGTATCCATATTAAATTGCGCATCGTTTAAGAAGGAAAAATCCAGAAATACAATCGCCTCGCCGTATTTTGTAAAAAAGGTATCTAAAACACTAATGCTGCTGTTATTATATGGCACTTTTGCCTTAATTAATGAAAAATCCTGGAATTTTGTTTCGTATAATGCATGCCTATCTGCCTCGCGCATATTGGTATAATCATCGGTTATATTGCTTACCACCGATTTATTTAATAACACATAAATAGCTTTAGCCCTGTGTATTGCCTGCTGTATAGCCTCGTTTTTTTCCATATTAGGGTCTGAAAAAGCTACAATTTTTAGAGACTTCCCAAAATCAGCCGGTATAAATACCCAATCTGGTAATTGTTCTGGAATTCTGTCGTGCAGCTTCCTGTATTCAGCAATACTATCTATTTGTTGGTTAAATTGATTATTAAATACATTTTTCTCATACTTATCTTTATCTTTATCAATCAGCTGTGTTTTTGTATTTTGTGCCTGACTTGTATAACCTATAAGCAGAATTATAATTATATAGTAAAAACGCTTCATATTATCGAATACTTATTTTGCATTTATCCTCTAAAAATACCAATTATTTAGTTTTCTTAACAATCTTCGAACCAAAATTTTAAGGTATGATTATTTTTTGAAATTTGCTCCTCTAACAACGTGATTAATTAGTCTTTACATTTGGATATTTCATTATACTTTAATAGATCAGAAGGCATGTAGTAAAATTAAAAGAACAGTTAATATAAGCAATGAACGGTAAATTAACGTGAGTTCGAAGCAATTAATAATTTAATTTACTCATAGCCTGCGCTTTACAGTCTGTGTTTAATTGTAAAATAGATTATTGGAAGAATGAAGGTAAACGTTTGATAAATTCCTTTTATTCCATTATTCCATATCCTGATTGCTTAGTTGCTTAATTGTTGAAAATTTAGTTGATAATCCTTTTTCTTATTTCGAATTGACGTTATATTAGCATTTAAAACTATTGATTTAATGATTATGAACGAGTTAAATTTTATGATTCGAATATTATTTAATATTTTTGATCGACAGCTTAAAAATGTAACCAGCCCATGCTAAAAAAAATACTTATTACACTTATAATAATAACCATTCCTGTATCGGTATATTTAACTTTTACCTACTTTAAGAAAAACCAGCTTCCTGAATTTGATGTTTACAAAGCTATTCCGTTAAATGCTGTATTTATTTTTGAGGTAAATGATTTTATAAAAAAAGCTGAAAAAATAAGTGCCGAAAACAAAATATGGGATGAATTTACCAATTTCCCATCAGTAAGCCCTATTGAATCAGATTTAAACTACCTTTTTGAATTGTCGAATAATAACGAACTAATTACAAGTTTACTAAGCAACAATAAAGTGATTGTTTCAGCCCATAAGATGGCAAAATCAGGCCTGAGTTTTTTATACCTTATTAAACTCAATAACTTTAGGGACCCTAAATACCTTGTTCAGCTTATATCAGGATTGTTACCATCTAACAGCAAATTAGAAGAACGCAATTATAACGGTTCCAAAATTTACTCATTTAACTCGAATGGTAATAATTTCAAATTTTCCTTTCAAAAAGGAATATTCTTATTTAGTACGTCGGATATATTAATAGAAAGTGCTATCAGGCAGTCGGAGGTTAAAGAAAATTTATTAGACGACCACGGTTTTCTGGCAGTTCAAAAGACGGCAGGCAAGAATGTAGATATTAATTTTTTTATAAATCTAAGTTTATTCAACCAAACCATTTCAGATGTTTTTAGTGATGAACCTGCCATTTCTGTTCTTCCGGCTTTAGGAAACTGGGCAGAACTTGATATTAATGTTAAAAATGATGCTGTCCTGCTTAATGGTTTTACTTTTAGCAATGACTCATTAAATAACTATTTAAATATCTTTTTAAATCAGGAACCTGTAGAACATCAAATGATAAAAATATTACCTTCAAATACTTCGGTATTTCTATTTTTTGGAATAAGCAATACGAATAATTACCTGCAAAACTACAAACAACATCTTGAGAAACTAGGGAAAATAAATCAATATCAATTGCAGATAGACCGTTACAAAAACAAATATGCGATTGATATTGAAAGCCTCTTTAAAAGGCAATTGAATGAAGAAGCCGGGATTGTAATAACCGATGCACCTACACAGAATGATAAAGATAAAACTTATATTATTTTACGGACCCATAGTAAAAGTATTGCTGAAGATGAAATAAAACAAATTATTGATAAAATTGCGGAAAGGGAAAATATAAAAAAAACAGAACTAATTTCGGATTTAAAAATCGACAAAGAAACAACATTTAAGGTTTATAAACTCCCACTTAAAAACATGTACAGAACCTTTCTGGGGGCTATAATCCCTGACCTGGATAATCAATACCTTACCTTTATTGACAATTTTATTGTTATTGCTAATTCTAAAAATGCGTTATCAGAATTTATTCATTCTAATATACTTCAAAAAACCCTAAACAATGACCTCAAATTTGGGCAGTTTTCAGATTATTTGTCATCAAAATCAAATTTTTATTTTTACACGAACCTTTTCCGATCGCCACAGTATATTTCAGAATTATTAAATCCTGTATTAAAAAAAGGGATGCAAAATAATATCGAGAGTTTTAAAAAGTTTCAGGCTCTTGCTGTCCAATTTCAGCAAAACAATAACATGATATATAACAACTTGTACTTACAATATGTCCCTGAAATTAAAGAAGAAGCCGTTACAGTATGGGAAAGTTACCTTGATACTACCTCATTATTTAAACCCTTTTTGTTTACGAATCATTACACCCAGGAAAATGAAATTTTTGTACAGGATTTAAACCATAAAATTTATCTTATAAATAAAGTTGGGCGCATATTATGGAAACTTCAACTTAACGAGAAAATTAACAGCGATATTTATCAGATTGATTTTTATAAAAATGGAAAGTACCAGTTACTTTTTAGCACACAAAATAAAATACATATTATCGATAGAAATGGTAATTATGTCGAACGCTATCCAGTGCAACTCAGATCGCCATCAACCGCAGGTATTGCACTATTCGATTATGATAAAACCCTCGACTACAGGATTTTTGTACCATGCCTTAATAAAAATGTATATGTATATGATATTGAAGGGACACTAATTAAAGGATGGGAATTTAAACAATCAGACACTTATGTTACCAAGCCAATACAACATTTTAGGGTAAAAAACAACGATTACATTGTTTTTGCCGACCAATACCGTGTTTATATCCTAAACCGCCGTGGCGAGGAGCGGATTACAATTCGCAACCAATTTGCAAAATCAGTTAATAACAGTTTTTATATCGAGACTACAAATAATAATGAAACCAAATTTATAACTACAGATACAACTGGAGTGGTTAAAATGATAGCTTTGGATGGACAGGTTGAATCAAAATTAATTTCTTCTTTTTCATCAAATCACTTTTTTGATATGCAAGACATAAATGCCGATGGCTTTAAGGATCTTATATTCCTTGACAAGAACAAGCTTAGTGTATATAAACCTGATGGGCCATTATTGTTTGAATATACTTTTGATGTGCCAATTAATGCACCACCCTCGTATTACTATTTTTCTTACGACGACCGCAAAATTGGAACCGTTTCGGAAAACAGTAATCAAATATTTTTGTTTAACAATGATGGGGCCCTATATGAAGGATTCCCCCTGAAAGGATGTACGCCTTTTACCATAGGTTATCTTGAGAACTCTAAACAACAGTTTAACCTAATTACAGGTACACCGTATAACTTTTTATATAATTATTCCGTAAATTAGTAACTTTATTAAGACAAAGATTATGAAAAGGTTTAGATCCGGAATTATAAAAACATTCATCCCGATTTTAATATTTGCAACAATTAGTAGTTGTATGCACGACGAATTTGATTTTAAAAAACTGGATGATGAAATGGAATTTACAGTAGGAGTTCTTACCCCGGTAGCATATGGTTCCTTAACCTTCGAAGATATTATAAGTGAGTTTGACAGTACAAGCTTTTTAACCACCGATGCCGACGGACTATTATATTTAACCTATCGCGATTCACTGTTTTCTTTTATA
>Ga0209408_1001029_pt1 | contig 18890 bp, 12 predicted proteins | sample AD_UKC107_MetaG_FD_184422 | JGI IMG/M metagenome (GOLD analysis project Ga0209408, IMG submission 184422) | Active sludge microbial communities of municipal wastewater-treating anaerobic digesters from Hong Kong - AD_UKC107_MetaG (SPAdes)... | ecosystem: Engineered > Bioreactor > Anaerobic >... | reverse complement strand
GGCTTTATTTTTAAAATCTTTAAGGATTTTTAAAAGGTCGTCGGTAATTCGTTGGGGTAAATATACAGGAAGCCTTGTTCCAAGCCTTACACGAATCATTTCGGCGTATTTCTGGCCATTTTTTATTTCCTTATTTTTTTCAACTTTCCGGACCGCCATTTCATAAACTTTATCCAGGATTAATTTCAGGGTTTTGTCCGAACTCATTAAGGCATCACCTCCAGTAATAAGAATATCCCTAAGTTGAGTGTCATTTTCAAAATACCTTAACAGGCGCTCTAACTTCTCGGGCCATTTTTCGGTAGGTTCCAGTTTTTCAAGGTCGAAATTTAAATTACCTCTCTGAAAATCGTACATACGCTGACAAGAAGCACAAAGCCCTCCACAAGCCCGGCCAACTGAATCGGGAATTAAGATGGCAACCTCAGGGTAGCGCCTGTGCACATTGTGGCTCGAAGGGAGTATCCATCCTGCAGCATTTGGTTTTCCTGATTCAACAATATCTTCCTTTTCCCAGGCTACAATATGCCCAAACTCATGTATAAGTTCTTTGCTGTAAATAATATAATCGCGAATTGCAGCATCAGCATATTTCTTTTTGGGGTTATCAACATTAAGCAAAGAAAGATAATACGGATTAACAAAAAACGGGATCCCTTTTTTTTCAGCTTCTCTTAAAATCGTTAATGTTTCATTATCCAGGGTATAATTTAGCATGCGGTTTAAAAGTTCAGGGTTGCGGACAGCAAATTTCAAATGAAACTGTTTAGTGTTCCACCATTCATTAACCTTTTTTATTTTTTCTTCTTTCGAAATCCCTTCTTCGAAAAAGTATTTTAATGTTTTTACTGATTTTGAATCAATTAATTCGATGATGATATCAATTATCCTTGCTTTATTGCGCTTGCGGATTTCAATGATTTCAGGCTCTAAACCCGAAGGGTTATTATCCATCCAATGTTCAACCTGTTCGCGCGAAGGAAGTTTATATTTCCTTTTTCCCGAAAATTGCCTGAATAGTTCTAACATATCTATAAAGAAATAATACTTTCCTCCACCAGTGCCATATTTAGCTGCCAGCCAAAGAATTTTGAACGGAGTATTTATTCTTTTCTGCCCGCGGACATTCAGGTCGTTATAAGAATGGTTTGTGTGGTTAATGTAATCGAGAATCCTTATGGTTGCTACATCCTGCCATCTGATTTTCTCAAATATTTTTCGCCCGGTTATTTCATGTTTATAATACTTATAAGCCTGTTCATCTTTTTTTAGTTCCGGTTCAACCCAGTTTTTAATAGAATCATTTACTTCTTGTTCATTATTGCTCTCGAGTAATATTTTTTTTAATATTGGATTTTCGTCAAGAATTTGATTAACAACGGCTTGTGATTTATGACTGATCGGTACTTTCTCTTCTGCTGTAATATAGGCCATCTCTTTTATCAGTTTAAGTTAGAAAAATAAATCTGCTATTTCGAAAACAGAAAATAGGGTGCAGATTAAAAAATCCTATTATCAGGAAATATAAGAGTTAGGATTTTCAGGAATTGCAAAGTTAATAAAAAATGAGCAGGAATCAAAGTTATACAACGTTAACAAGTCGTTAAATACTTTTAATGTCGATGTTATGTACTGTTTTTATGTAGTATATAATATCAGAAAAGAAAAGTAAAAAGTTCCGTTTTAAAAACTCATAATTGTTTTTTAGTATTTCCATGGCAAAATCGGAATGATCGGGAAGGGAGGTAAAAGTAGCCATGGTACTTAGTACTGATTTTATCCCATCTAAATTGCGGTATGAATATATTCTATCGTTGGCAATCAGGCGTGGAACCATTTCCTGGACTTCGGCCGGAAGCATGTCGTTATATTTGTGGAGTAGATTGTGAAAATTATCAATATATTCCCGTAAATCGATATATGAATAACGTTCCCAGTTTGTGGCTAAATAATGGTCGTATATAATATCAATAACAATACCCGAGTATTTTCTGTATTTAGTTGCAAACAATTGCTTAGCCTCTGATGTGTAGGTGTTCTTGTCGGTAAAAGAATCTATAAAACGGTGTAATAAAATGCCCTTTTTAATTTTATCGGGATATATATGAAAAGCACTCCCTTTCACATAATCGCCAATGAAATTGCCAATCATAACTTCTTCGTCGTTGCCGGATAAATAGATATGGGCAAGAAAATTCATGTATCCCCTTTATTTTTTGAATATCTTACTAAGTTAAAGGAACTTTTTGGCAAAAGGTTCAATCCCTTAACGAAAATGCAAAAATATTTTATGTTTCTTAACATGTTTTCTTGTTTTTTTGCGGATTTGTGTAATTATCACATAATTAGAATTTTGTTGAGGTGAATTGGTGTATATATACCTAAAACTTTATTTTTTAAAATTATGATTTCTTGGTTTAAAATTTAACTTTGTTGCACAATTATTAAAAATTAACCTATAAAATAATAAAAAAGGAGGAATTATGGCTAAGAAAAATGTAATCATTATCGGAGCCGCTGGAAGAGATTTCCACAACTTTAACACTTATTACAGAGACAATGCTGACTACAATGTTGTAGCATTTACAGCTGCTCAAATTCCTGATATCGACGGAAGAAAATATCCTGCTGAATTAGCCGGAAGTTTATATCCAAACGGAATTCCAATTTATGCACAAGATGATTTGGAAAAATTAATTAAAGAATTAAACGTTGAAGATTGCGTATTTTCATATAGCGACGTTCCTTACCAGGTAGTAATGAATATTGGTGCAATGGTTAATGCTGCCGGAGCTAATTTCGTATTATTAGGCCCAGGTAAAACCATGATTAAAAGTACCAAACCTGTTATTGCAGTTGGTGCTGTTCGTACAGGTTGCGGTAAATCGCAAACTTCTCGCAGAATTATCGAATTATTGATGGAACAAGGGCTTAAAGTTGTTGCTGTTCGCCACCCAATGCCTTATGGTGATTTAGTAGCTCAAAAAGTTCAACGTTTTGCTTCTGTTGCAGATTTAGAAAAACACAAATGTACCATCGAAGAGATGGAAGAGTACGAACCTCATGTTGTTCGTGGTAACGTTATATATGCTGGTGTTGATTACGAAGCTATTTTAAGAGCTGCAGAAAACGATCCAGATGGTTGCGACGTTGTACTTTGGGATGGTGGAAATAACGATTTCCCATTCTATCAACCAGATTTAATGGTTACTGTTGTTGACCCACACAGGCCAGGGCACGAATTATCATACTACCCAGGTGAAGCAACTTTACGTTTAGCCGACTATGTTGTTATTAACAAAATGGATTCTGCTGATGCTGCTGCTATTCAGATCGTTCGCGATAACATTGCAAAAGTAAATCCAAAAGCTATTGTTGTTGACGGAGCTTCTCCGCTTACTATTGATAAACCAGAATTGGTGCGTGGTAAAAAAGTATTGGTTGTTGAAGATGGACCAACTTTAACTCACGGTGAAATGAAAATTGGAGCGGGTACTGTTGCTGCTAATAAATGTGGAGCTGGCGAATTGGTTGACCCAAGAGCTTATGCTGTAGGTAAATTAGCCGAAACATTTAAAATTTACCCAAATATAGGAACTTTACTACCAGCTATGGGTTATGGCGACCAACAAGTTAAAGATTTGGAAGCAACTATCGAAAAAACTCCATGTGATGTTGTTGTTATTGCTACTCCAATTGACTTGAACCGTATTGTAAAAATTAACAAACCAACAGTTAAAGTAGGTTATGATTTGCAAGAAATCGGCCAGCCAGACTTAAAACAAGCTGTTAATGATTTTATAAAAAAGAAAAATCTTAAATAAGATACATTTTTAATAAAAGCTTGCTGCTCTTCTTATACCATAAGGGGAGCAGTTTTTTTATTTGTGTGATAAATGTTTTTATTGATATTTAGAATGTTTCTTGTATTTTTGTAGCTTAAATGTAAATCAATAAAATAATTTTTATGATGAGAAGTGTAGCTGCACTAATTCTGCTTATGACAATGTTAGTAACTGCTAACGCTCAAATTGTTTTTTCTGAAGATACAACAAATGCTAAAGCTGAAGTAGCGCAGGAAAGTAATTTGCCTGACTCTGCCAAGCGGCAATCAACAGATGTTGTGTACCGCCACGATGGTACAATGATGTATGTTGATGTTAAAAAAATACACCTGAATGATTTATACTATTCGTTACCAGGGCAGACTAAAGTAACTAAAATGGACCAGCGCTACGTTCATAAAATTGAATATAAATCGGGGAAAATTGAGGTGTTAAACGAAAAACCCTCGAATGTAAGAGAAACCAACGATTATCGAAAAGTTAAAATAACACAAAGCAATATTGATGTTGATGGATTAATTGAGGTAGCAAAACTTGATGCCCGTGCTGAAGGAAGCGAACGAGGCTATTCAACACTGGAATCATTGGAAAGGTCTGCAACTATAATGTTACGAAAAAAAGCAGCTTCTGTAAATGCGGATATTGTTTTAATTACCGATAAAAAAGTAAATATTGCCTTTGGAGAAATACCTTCGATTGTTTTATATGGCACTGCTTATTCTTACAGGTAATACTTTAAAAATCAGGCATTTACTTTTTTATTCATATAATCTTTAATTCCTTTTTTGTAGGTTCGGCTAACAGGTATTTTTATATCTCCTATTTTTATTTCATCGTTTGTATATTGTTCTATTTTATCTGCATTAACAATAAATGATTTGTGCACACGTATAAAATTTTTATGTGCAATCTTTTCTAAAATATTTTTAAAGCTCATTAATGTAATAATCCTTTTTTGCTGGCTTGTATGTAACGAAAGATAATCTTTCATTCCTTCGATATAGAGGATATCATCAATAAATATTTTTACTATTTTGCCACCACTTTTTATGTGAATATGGCCTTTTTCATTTTCTGAATAGTCTGATTTTATAATGGCCCGGTCTTTTTGAATTAAGGCATAAACCTTTTCAACAGATTTATAAAATCTTTCAAACTGTAATGGTTTAAGAAGGTAATCGGCAACTTCAAAATCATAACTTTTAAGGGCATATTGGTCAAAAGCCGTTGTTAAAACAATATATGGTTTAGTGTTTAGTTGATTTAAAAATTGAAAACCCGTCATTTCAGGCATTTCAATATCCAGGAAAATAAGATCCACTGTGTTTTTTGAAAGAAAATTTATTGCATCAGAAGCATTATCGAAGCTGTTTTTTAATTCCAAAAAATCTATTCGCGATATAAATCGTTTAATCTTATTTAAAGCTAAAATCTCATCATCAATGGCTATCGATGTTAATTTCATTATTCCCATATTTTTAGTTGTACACGAAATAAATTGCCGTTTTGTGATATATCAAGTAAGTGATTATCAGGATAACTAAGTTCTAACCGCCGTTTCAGGTTTTTTAATCCGATTCCATTTTTGTTATTCGTATTAATAAATTCCGAAACATGGTTTGTACATTCGAGCTGAAACTGGTTTTTATTAAACATGAATTTTATATCGATACCGGTTGGTTTGGCTTTTCGATCCACGTATTTCACCGCATTTTCAATTATCGGTATAAAAAGTAAAGGAGGAATTTGCCTGTTTGAGTAAACACCTTCGATACTACATTGAATAAAATCTTTATTTTTAAAACTAAAGCGTATAAAGTTTATATAATTCTCGATAAACTCAATTTCTTGTGGAGCTTCAACGGTTTTAAGTTCCGATTCTTTAAGTACATATCGTAATATCTCAGACAAATAAAATATAGCTTTTGAAGCTTTTTCCTGATCTTCGTAAATAAGTTCGTCGATATTATTTAAAGAATTAAACAAGAAATGCGGGTTTATCTGGCTTCGTAAATATTTAAGTTCAGATTCCATCTGTTTCATTGAAATTTCCGCTTTCTGAAACTGGTTAATAATATTTAAACGTACATATTTAATGGTTGCAGCCATTCCGGTTATAGAAAGCAAAATAAACAAGCTATTCGAAAATTGTTCAGGAATCGACTCTGCTGCCTCAGTGTAATATAGCTTTGGCAATATATAATTAGTAACAAAAATCGAGATGGATGTAAGAAAAATAATGGTTATTAAGGTAAATAGGATAAACCTGAATAATTTTAACGGAACCAGGTATTTAGGGAATAACACATACAATACAAAGTAAACAGCAATAATATCCTGTGGTAGGAAAAACAGATTGTTTTTCAATATTTCCCAGAAGTTACCTTTATAAATAAAAGGGAAAAAGGTATACATAAATAAAATCGCAAGCCAAAAGGCTATGTGAGATAAAATTCTGTTATTGAACAAATAAAACGCCCGCATTCTTTTTAAATATTTGTTATAAAGATATTTCAAATAAAAAACAATTAAAGGATAAGTTGTCTAAAAATATAGTCTGCTTGTCTAAAAAATGAATTGATTCATAAGCGGATAGATTATTTTTAAATTATTAATGTGAAAATCAAATACCGCATTATTCATTGAATTAATAAAATTGTAATTCAAGGACTAAAGCTGGATAAAAAATTATGCATCAATCATTAAATTATAAGGTCTTTATAAAAATTTAAAATTAGCAATCATGAAAAAATTCATTTTATTTTTATTCATAGTGAATTTCACATTTAAAATTGATGCTCAGGAAAAAAACTCTGTTTTTGATTTTTCAGGAATGGACATTTTCTGGGAAATATTTGAATATCTTGAAAATGATAAAGAAGCTCCTACGGAACTTTGGGAGAAGTTATATAATAATCCCGGATACAAAACTGCCATAGATCGCGAATTTGGTACAAGGTATTTTAAATCATATTTCGAAATGGCTTATATGCCTTCAAAAAAGGAGGATCTGCAAAAAAGATTAGAGCAGAAAAACTTTTTTACATCGTATCTGGAACATTTGGTGAAGGTAAAAGAAAATAAAGATCTCATTAAAGAAGCTCAAAAAAGGCTTGAGAATTCGCCGGATTTTTATTACAGGGCACTTGAAAAAACATCAAAACTTTTACCTGCCGGTACGTTAGAAAAGTTTGAAAAACCGGTTGTGTCATTCATTATTTTTGGCCCTGACGGACGAGGGTATGAGCCTATAATTATTGACCTGTTGTATTTTGAAACTGGTAATCTGGATATGGAAAGATTCCTGGCTCATGAACTTCATCATGCATATATGGATAATTTCACTTTATTTAAAGATGGCCAGGAAATTATCAATTGGGTTACTTACCTGGTATATTCAGAAGCAATGGCCGACCAAATTGATAAAATAGATAAATATTATAATACTGAAAACCCAGACACCTCAGAACAAGCTGTAAAGTATCGCGAACTTGTTGAGAAAAGCCCTGAAATTATTGTGCATTTGGATTCATTACTTTCAGAATTGTATCATAATCAAAAGAATTACTTTGAGAAAGCAAAAGATATTAGTAGAAGTATACCAATGAGTGGACATACACTTGGATATTTTATGGCATCAAAAATTTTAGAATATGAAGGGAGAGAAGAATTGATGAAGGATTTTGGTAATCATTACGCGTTTTTCTTTCGATATAATGGAATTGCTAAAGAAAATGGCTTGCCTTCTTTTAGTGAGAGTTCTATGCAATTATTGAAAGATTTAGAACAGAAATATAAATAAATACCGGAAGTTGAATTGGCCTAAAATTACTTACTTCATGTCGAATCTATTTTTGAATTAAAAAGTATTAATGCAAATTTTACATAAAAATTCAAAAATGAATAACATGAATATAAGATTAAAAATGATGATGTTATGCCTGTTAACAGGTATGCTAACCATAGGATATAGTCAGGCCAAAGAGTTGCGCTTAAAAAAACTACACTACGAAAATTCCTTAGGAGAAAAAGGGGTTACAACTTTTTTCTATAGCCAGAGTAATAAAAACTATAAGGCGAAATGGGAACTATTAGATGGTAGCAGGTATTCCATTAATTATCATACTTTAGATGAGCAAGGGAATATGCTACGTAAATACCGCGAATTTTCGGATAGTTTAGTTTCAAATAACTTTTACAAATACGATTCTGATGGAAATTTAATCGAGGATTATTTCGAGCGAAGCGATAATGTAAAAGGCATTGTTTGGTATAAATACAAAGATGGGAAAAAAGTAGAAGCTGAATGCCGGGGGATGAATGGTTGGTTTTTTGGTGTAATCAGATATCAGTATACTGGCGATATATTGAGTAGTGCAATAATTATTAAGGAGGCACAAAAAGTTGGTTCAATAGAATACACTTATGATCAAAATGGAAACCTTGAAAAGGAATATTGGGATTTTGGAGGTAAATGGAATCAGGCTTTTGTATATGAATATGAAATACCGGAATCAAAACAAGCTGTTTTGTATACATATTCAAGTCCGTTATTAAAAGAAACCGATAAATTTTTGGTGACATCCGAAAATTATAGTTGGAATAACGAAAGTAGCGGGCCATCATATTATTATTACGAAGGTAATAAATTGATTAAAAAGATATATAAATTAGATTCATTAGAAACTGTTACTACATATGAATACGATAATGATGGATTACTGATGAAATCATTCCGGAATTATGCTGATGGACGTAAAGCTGAGTTCTCATATCATTATGATGAAAACCGTAGGTTAATCCGCCGATTATTCTTTTTATCCAATGTTTTAGAAGGCAGCGAATCCTATATTTATAATGAGAAAGGACAGTTAGAATTTGCGAGATGGAATAAATTTGATACATGGCTGTCGGGTACAATAAGCTTTAAGTATAACGATAATAATCTTTTACAATCGGCAGAATTTAAAGGCAAAGACAAGTTTGATGCAAACATTCAATTTGAAAATAATAAGGATGGAAACCTTATAAAAATACATTGGGATTTTAGTTTTGGAAAATCTCAAACCTATTGGTTCGAATATAAAAAGTTGTAGGGCTATTCAAAAGTTATTCCGCCAGCATAAAGTTTTTTATGGACAATACTTTTAAAATTCCTTCCAATAGGGATTCTTTTATCGGCAACCTCCACATGGGTTGCCGAAAACATTTTAATGTTTTTAATAGAAACAATAAATGATTTGTGAATGCGGATAAACAGGTCAGAGGGTAATCCTTCGTCGAGCCTGCTAAGTGCGTATTTAACCAGCAAATGGCCTGTTTTGAAATAGAACTTTACATACTCACGCATACTTTCAATATATAAAATATCATCCAGGTTAATGTTATATACTTTTTTGTTGTCTTTAATACATATAATTTTATTGGGTGTGTTATAATCCTGTGGTTTTTTAATTTCTTTTAGTACTTGCGATTTATATTTATTTACTGCTTTTAAAAAGCGGTCGAAAGGTACGGGTTTTAATAAAAAATCGATAACATTAAGTTCAAAACCATCGATGGCATACTCTTTATGAGCCGAAATAATTATTACTCCCGGTGGGTTTTGTATCGACTTTAACAAATCAAGGCCCGAAATGCGGGGCATATTAATATCTAAGAACATTAAATCAATCGAGTTATTCTCTATAATTTTAAGAGCTTCTATTGCATTCTTGGCTTCCCCGATAACTACAAAATCATCCAGTTCTTCCAGGTAGCCTTTAATAAGCTTTATCGATAAAGGTTCGTCGTCAATAATCAGGCAATTTGTTTTCATTTTCTTATGTTTATTTCTAAGTAAATACAAAAACTATCTTTTCCTTTACTTATTTTTAAAATATGTTTTTTGGGGTAATATAATTCGAGGCGTTTTTTTACATTTTGCAACCCAATCTTTTCACGATTATCATTTTCTGTAAACATCACATTGTCAATACTGTTTTTAATGTCAATTATAAAAAAATCTTTCTCAAGCTTAAGTTTTATATCGATCCATGGATTTTCCAACGATTTACTAATACCATGTTTAAATGCATTTTCAACAAATGTAAAAATAAGTAAAGGGGGTATTGAAAATGCTTTATGATTTAATAAAACAGGGTTAATTTCGATATCTACTTTTAAATGGTCATCGTAACGGAGTTTTTCAATTTCTATATAAGAGTTAATTACTTCAATTTCTTTTTTAATATCAATGTACTGATTGCTATAATCGTAGAGCATATATCTAATAATATCAGATAATTTAAGTATTGTATCAGGCACTTTATCGGATTTCTCAACCGACAAACTGTATAGATTATTTAATGTGTTGAATAAAAAGTGCGGGTGTAACTGCGAATTTAATAGTGCCATTTGGCTTTTAATATTATTTCTTTCTAGTTCATGATTTTTTATTTCTACTATCGACAGATATTTAATTGTTTTGATAAATATGGCTGTTCCAAATATCATGAAAAGAATAATAAAATCATTAAAGAACTGATATATTAAAGAAGGTTGTTTATAGCTATTTACAATTAACGGTTTTATATATAATTGCATTGGTATGGAAATGCAATTTTGAAATATAAGTAATAGGATAAAATAGATAATAGGTTTGAAATATTTTTTCTCAATAAGTACTAATGGATAAATGAAATAAATTAAAACATAGGTTGATAAAATATCGAGAGGTAAAAAAAGGATATTTATCTTAAGGTAATTAGTAAAATTGTTGCTTTTTATACCTTCAAAGGTAAAAATACTTAGAAAAACTAGCCAGAATAATAAATGCCTGGTAAATCTGAATTTAAACTTATTATTATAAATAAGGTTTTTAAAAAAGTTCTGTTTCATAAATAGTTTAAATAGCTAATATACAAAAATATTGAATGATAAATGATTGTAAAACTTTATCTACAAGCAGTCATTAAATAAAAGCAATCAGTAATAAAGAAATGAAAATGTGTAAGTCGGTTACCTATTAATAAAATGAGTACACAAAATCATTGCACAAAAGTCAGTTAACAGCTCAAATAATCCATTATTATAATTTACGTGCATATTGTTAATACTTCAATTCGGTATGTTGATTTTTTTTTCTACACCAACAAACTAAGAATATTTTAGTGACGGTATGTGATAAGTATCTAACCTCAAAAATATTGGCCTAAAGCAAACTTAACAAAAAAAATGAACAGGGAATATTGCAAAGGGAAGATTCTTATTCGTATAGTAAACCCTAGAAATTAATAACTTAAAATTTTAATTTATGAGAAAACTAACAATTTTTCTTGCATTTCTGCTGTTCGCTGGCTTTCAGGCAGCAGCACAAATGCAAATTTCGGGTACGGTAACCGGCGAAGACGGTTTATCAATACCTGGAGTATCTGTTGTGGTTAAGAATAATCCAACGATTGGGACAACAACAGATTTAGATGGTAAGTACAATGTAACAGTTCCAAGTGATGCACAGGTTCTTGTGTTCAGTTTTGTCGGAATGGCAACGCAGGAAATAATGATTAATGGAAGGGCAATAATTGATGTAGTTCTTTCGGAAGATGTACTAGAAATGGACGAAGTTGTTGTTGTGGCTTATGGTGCAAAACGAAAAGGCGCTATAACAGGAGCCGTAGATGTTGTCGACCAGGATGTAGTAGAGAAATCAACAGCAGCCAGTTTTGACCAGATGTTACAAGGGCGTGCAACGGGTGTTCAGGTAACAGCAACTAATGGTATACCAGGCGCATCCGCCTCAATCCGGATCCGGGGTACAGGTTCTATTAATGCATCAACAGAGCCTTTATATGTAGTGGATGGAGTTCCGGTAGATTTTTCAAATTTTAACCTGATTAACCCTAATGACATCAGTTCGTTTTCAGTATTAAAGGATGCATCAGCAGCAGCCCTTTATGGGTCACGTGCAGCTAATGGTGTAATTTTGGTAACAACAAAAACAGGTAGGAAGGGGAAATCAGAAATCACCTATAGCTACCAACATGGTTATTCGTACATGCAAATGGGTAATATTGAAATGATGAATGCACAGCAAAAGCTGCAATATGAAATGGATTTAGGTTTCAGGTCGTATACACAAGCTGAGGTTGATTCATTAGTAGGCCAATCACATGACTGGTTTGAGACTTTATCAAGGACAGGGACAACCAAGAGCCATCAATTATCGATAAGCGGGGGTTCTGACAAGACAAATTATTACTTTTCATTAGGTAAATTTGACCAGGAAGGTATTTCTTACGGTTCATATATCGACAGGATGTCTTTGCGATTAAACGTAGACCACCAGGTAAAAGACTGGTTTAAAATCGGGAATAACTTTACTATAGCACAGGCAGATTATGGAGAAATAAGGGACAGAAGGAATGTTCAAAACCCTTTTGCGGCCATGTTCTTTTATAACCCTTACGAAGCAGAAAAATTGCCCGATGGAGAATGGAACAGGACACATCAAGGCTTTAGTATTTCAGAAGCTTTAATTAATAACCCCGAGACCTATAGCCGAATAAGAGGAGTTGGAAGCATGTTTGCTGAAGTTAAATTATATGAAGGCTTAACTTTTAAAACCCAAACAGGTATTGATTACCAGGAAAGGCTAAGAGAAGCTTATACCAAGCCTGGGTCAATTCTTGCCAGTTATGTAGGCGATGCAAAAACAGATGATTATACGCAAACGTATCAATATGTATGGACAAATACATTAAACTACAGAAAATCATTTAATGATGTTCATGAAATCAATGTATTGGCAGGTAGCGAGTATAACAAATATTATCAGTATTTCTTAACCGTAAGTGGTTCAGGAATGCCTTCAGATAAATTGAGCACATTAGATAATGCAGCTTCAATAGATAATGGCGGGTCAAGGAAGAACGAATGGGCTTTAATGTCATATTTTGGTATGCTATCCTATAGTTTTGATCAAAAATACTTTTTTGATGGTTCAATACGAAGAGATGGTAGTTCGCGATTTGGTGTCAATAACCGGTATGGTACTTTCTGGGCAATTGGTGCAGGATGGAATTTGCATGAAGAAGATTTCCTAAAATCATTGCCTGTTATAAGCCGTTTACAACTGAGGGCAAGTATTGGTACCTCAGGTAATATGGATATTGGCAATTACGAATCAATGGGTTTATATTCATTTGATAGCTATGGAGGGCAATCGGCAGCTATACAATCACAGATTGCTAACGAAAATATCTCATGGGAAAAATCATTTGCACAAACTTATGGATTGGATTATGCATTTTTTAACCATCGTTTAAGGGGTACTTTAAATTATTATATCCGAAATACAAAAGACCTATTGTTGAATGTCCCATTATCAAGGACATCAGGTTTTGTTTCACAGCGCCAGAACATAGGTGAATTAAAGAATTCGGGTATAGAGTTTAATTTAGAGGGAGATGTGTTAAAAATGAATGATTTAACAGTAACCTTAGGGGCAAGTATATCAACCAACCAGAATGAGGTAGTAGAATTATACGAAGGGCAGGATATAATTTCAGACCCAACAGGGCGTACAATTATAAGGGAAGGTGAACCAATCCATAGCTATTATATGGTACGCTATGCAGGTGTAAATCCGGCAAATGGTGAGGCTTTGTATTATGATAAAGATGGCAATATTACCAATGTTTGGAATGGCGACGATGCTGTATTGCTCGAAGAAACACCACATCCTAAATACTATGGTAATTTTACATTAGGCGTTCAGTATAAAGGGTTTAATTTATCAGCTATCCTTTATTACAACTATGGTAACTACATTGTAAATGGTATTATGTATTTTACGGATAGCGATGGAGATAACGTAGCAGACAATGTATCGACAAGGATGCTGGATGCATGGCAACAACCTGGCGATATTACCGATGTACCTAAGCAAAGTTTAACAAATACAGGACATTATTCAACTCGTTATTTAGAAGATGCATCTTATATCCGATTAAGAGATTTGACACTTTCTTATACAATTCCAACAAAATATACAGAGAAAGTAAAACTAAGCAGAGCATCATTATTTATTAAAGGTACTAACTTGTTTACCTATGCACCTAATTTTTCAGGATTCGACCCAGAGGTAGGTAGTCCGAGTGAAGAAAGTTCAGCAGGGGCACCATTTGGTACTTTTTACGATTTCAGCTATCCAACATCACGAACATTTACATTTGGTGTTGAAGTAAGCTTCTAAGTAAACCATTAAAAAGAATAAACAATGAAGAAACTATTATTAATATTAAGTATAGTAAGTGTTCTGGGAATAATATCATGTGATGATAAATTAGACCTTGAACCTTGGCAAAATTCTTCTACGGAAGGAGTATTTAAAACAATTGATGACTTTGATAACGGTATCAGGGGTATTTACAGAGAGTTAATGGATGCAGGTGCTTATGGTGGTTATCTGTTTATTTACCCCGATGTGTCAGCAGATAATTTAATTCAATGCAGAGATGGGCGTTTAACCTTGACCGATTTTCAAAACTGGAGTTATGCAAGCGACCATTATATCCCTATTGGTATCTGGACAGATTTTTATGATGCTATAAATAACTGTAACCTGGTAATATCTAACTTAAAAGATTTTGAGGTAAGTGCTTCTGACCAGGTATATAAAAATCAGTATTTAGGGGAAGCATATGCATTAAGGGCATTAATGCATTTTGAATTAGCAAAGGTATTTGGCAAAGCGTATTCGCAAGCAACAGCAAGTGATTTAGGAGTTCCTTATATGAAAGAATCAGCAGTAATTACCCCGGCACGAGAAACCTTAATAAGCAACTATCAAAACATTGTTGCAGACCTAACTGCAGCACTTCCATTAGTTACTTTAGATGAAGGGCGTTTCAGGATGTCACCGGCAGCAGTAAATGCTATTTTTGCACAAGTTGATTTAGAAATGGGTAATTACGATGATGCAATTACACATGCCACAGCATGTTTAGACGATAGGCCGATATGCCCATTGGCTTCATTTAATGGCATTTGGACAGATGATGTGGCAGCAGGAGGTGTATTGTATGTGCAAATAACCGAATTAAATGGCATTACATTAGGTACTAACTACAGCCAGACAAGCAGTGCTGGAACAAAGTCGGAGTATGTGGTTGATTATGAATTATATCAGCAATATGCACCTAATGATATTAGAAGAGGGGCATATTTTATAACTGGAGCATTTAATGGTACTTTTTATAACCATATTGAAAAATATATGCGTAAAACCGGAGCCAATACGCCAGATATGGTTGATTTAAAGGTGATACGGGCAGCAGAAGTACTTTTAATCAGAGCAGAAGCTTATTATCGTGACGGAAACGAAGTGGGAGCTTTAGCTGATTTAAATGCATTAAGAAGTGAAAGATACTCCGGATTCTCTGATGGGGCGGAAACAGGAACAGCATTATTAAACGAGATCCTATTACAACGTAGGTTAGAACTGGCATTTGAAGGCGACCGTTTATTTACATTAAAACGATTAGGTTTAGGTGTTTCGAGAAATGGAACTTATGGAGATCATGCAGATGGAACCGGTGATACGTATAATTTCTTAACACTTCCTGCTGATGATTATAGATTTGAGTTACCTATTCCTCTTGCAGAAATGAATTCAAATCCGAATATGGAACAAAATCCTGGTTATTAATAATTTAAATTAGATAAAAATGAAACAAATATTTAAATATATATTAATTATAGGACTTGGAGTTATAGTATTTACTTCATGCAAAGAGGATCCGATTACAATTTCTGAAAAAATTGTAGGGTTTGATGGCATGTCTGGAACTATCTCAGAAACTTCAGGTACACCTATTGCTATTCCAATCTTTAGTGGTTCTGCATCTGGAAATGGGACTACAGTAGCATTTACTTTCTCAACAGAGGGGATTAATAATCCGGCAATTGAAGGGGAAGATTTTACTTTGGTTAATAGTACAAACACAATTACTTTTGATAAGTATTACGGAACAGATACTATTTTTATCCAACCGATCGACAATGATATTTACGATAAAGATAAAAAGGTAAAAATTGTTTTAGGTACACCAACGAATGGTTATGAATTAACTAATGCATCAGTATATACGTTAACAATATCTGATAATGAACACCCATTAGCATTAATAATTGGTACTTATACAGAAAAAGATTATTTGTATGCTGACGGAACTTTGGAAGCTACTTATACTGATGCAATAACTATTGGGCCGCATCCAGATGACGAAACCAAAGTGATCATAAACAATTTCTGGGACGGTGGAGGTTACGATATTGAGGCAGATGTTGACCTTTCTACTAACAGCATGGTTATATTGCCAGGGCAGATAATATATGTTAGTGGAACTTACGGTGATTGTAAAATGGTAAGAATTGCTGGCGGGGCGTATGATAATGCAAATGGTATTAATTGTACTATTGATGCAAATGGAAATATAGAAACAGAAAGTTGGGCAGCATTAGTTTCGGCTGGTGCTTTTGGAAATTATGAGAGATCTGTATTAACAAAATCAGTAAAATAATTTCAGTAATTCTAGATAAAAAAGGGGCTATCCGATCGATAAGCCCCTTTTTAATTTATGTTTTCTAATATTTTAAGCTAATAAAGGGGATTAATTTTATTCTTTTATCTATTAATAGCCACTTGCAAATCAGAGTAAATACAAATGTAATGTGATTTAATCAAAAAAATACGGATTATTTCCATCTATAAGCATTCTTTCTTAAGTTATCTGTATAATATAGATTTTATTTCTATTCCCTGTTTTCAAAAAATACCTTAGTACACAAGCTTTTAAATGTAAGATTATCATTTAGCGTAGGTAAATCTAATTCTTATAATTAAAGGCATTTCCTAAAATTAACCAATTAAAAATTTAATCTATGAAGAAACTGACAATTTTTCTTGCATTCTTGCTGTTTGCTGGTTTTCAGGTTACAGCTCAAATGCAAATTACAGGTACGGTGACCGGTTCCGAAGACGGACAGCCAATTCCTGGAGTATCGGTATGGGTAAAAGATAACCAATCAATCGGTACAACTACAGACCTTAATGGTAATTACTCATTATCTGTACCAAGTGGCACTCAGGTACTGGTATATAGTTTTGTGGGTATGAAAACTATTGAAGAGCCAATTAACGGACGTTCGGTTATTAATGTGGTTCTGGAATCGGAAGTTCTGGAAATGGAGCAAGTAATTGTAACAGCACTGGGTATTTCAAGAGAAAAGAAAGCTTTAGGATATTCTGTGCAAGAGCTGGGGGGCGAGGATATTAACTCGGTTAGAGAAACAAACTTTGTAAGTTCATTATCAGGGAAAGTTTCGGGTGTATCTATTAAACAACCAAATACAATGGGAGGTTCTGCTAACATTGTTATTCGTGGTAATGCATCTCTTCTAGGAAATAACCAGGCTCTTTTTGTAATAGATGGTGTCCCTGTTGATAATAGTAATACCAATACATTTTTACAATTGCAGGGAGGAGGAGGTTTTGATTATGGTAATGCTGCCTCCGATATTAATCCAGACGATATAGAATCTGTTTCGGTTTTAAAAGGAGCAGCGGCTTCGGCATTATATGGTTCCAGGGCATCTAATGGTGTTGTTTTAATAACTACTAAAAAGGGGAAAAAAGGGAAACAGGGTATAGGTATAACAATTAATTCCGGAGTTGTATGGAGTAAAGTTGACCAATCAACCATGCCTCAATACCAAAAGGAATATGGTGGTTCTTATGGCCCTTATTATGATGACCCTTCCGGATATTTTTTAATGGATGATTTAGATGGTGACGGTAATGATGAGATGATTGTTCCAACATTTGATGATGCTTCATGGGGAGCAAAATTTGACCCGAATTTAATGATTGTTCAGTGGGATGCCCTTGATCCATTAGCTGATAATTATGCACAAGCAACACCATGGGTTTTTCCTGAAAATTCGTTAGAGTCTTATTGGGAAACAGGTGTTAAGTATACCAATAATATTGCTTTTACCGGAGGAACTGATAAGGGTTTTTTCAGATTATCCTATACCAATGTTGATGAGACAGGTATTCAGGTAAACAGTTCTTTAAAAAGGAATACCATTAATTTAAGTGGATCATATGATTTCACTGAAAGGCTTAATGTGGAAGCAAATACAAACTATATATCGAATGAGAATGTAGGGCGGTTTGGAACAGGGTACGATGAATATAACATTATGCAGGTTTTTGGCCAGTGGTTTCAAACCAATGTTGATTTTGAAAAACTAAGGAATAATTATAAATCCCCTATTGATGGTACCCAACGAACATGGAACTATCTTGATATACCTACAGTAGAACCTTTAACTCCATATTATGCAAACAATCCTTATTGGGTAAGGTATGAGGAATATAATAATGATGGAAGAGATAGGTTTTATGGTTATGCCAAAATAAACTATAAATTAACCGATTGGCTTAATGCAACTGGAAGAATTGCAAATGACTATTATTCAGAATACCAGGAAGAAAGAACGGCTATTGGTACTGCAATTGCAGGTAATACTCCAAAATATTCTCGTTTTGATAGATCTTTCAATGAACTAAATGCAGATTTAATGTTACAGTTTAATAAAGATTTTAAAGAAATCTCATTAAATGGTTTAGTAGGTACCAGTACAAGGAAAAACACGGTAAGGTCTATTTTTGGTTCAACTGTTGGGGGATTATCAGTATCTAATTATTATAATTTAGATAATTCAGTTGCCCCAATTATAACAAATGAGGAAGATTCCGAAAAACGAATTAACAGTTTCTATGGAAGCCTTTCTACTGGATATAAACGGATGATTTTTGTAGATCTAACGGCACGTTACGATAAATCATCTACCTTACCAGAAGGTAATAATGCATATTTCTATCCTTCGGTTTCAACCAGTTTAATTTTAAGTGAAATTCCATCCATAAAATCGATCAGCTATATTTCTTTAATTAAACTAAGGGCAAACTATGCTGAAGTAGGTGCCGATGCTCCT
>Ga0209408_1001017_pt1 | contig 19032 bp, 12 predicted proteins | sample AD_UKC107_MetaG_FD_184422 | JGI IMG/M metagenome (GOLD analysis project Ga0209408, IMG submission 184422) | Active sludge microbial communities of municipal wastewater-treating anaerobic digesters from Hong Kong - AD_UKC107_MetaG (SPAdes)... | ecosystem: Engineered > Bioreactor > Anaerobic >... | reverse complement strand
CAGAAGCCGGAATTGACTCTTCAAACATCATTGACACTCTCTACCTTTCCCCTTTAATCTTTCCTTCGAAGCCGTATCATGCCCTGCTGAAAGACGACAAGCTGCAATCGGATGACACCAACAACCCGCTGAATGATTCGATCAAGGCCAGGGATCTGTTCTACGGCGAGCAAGCCACTTTCAGCCAGACCAATGAAACCCTTAAGCAGATCTTCTATCTCCTGTTGAATAACAAACCGGAGTTTCAAGCCTTCTTTCGATTCATCGGATACTCCTCTGAAGAAACGGATCCTGAAAAACTGATCCGGAGGAAATTTAAAAACGAAATATGCGCACATGCTGACCTCGCAGGGATAATAGAACTCCAACCGGTTGCCCTTGCTTATTGCCTCTCCCTGATCAACTCTTTCATCAGTCACCCGGAACTGCGATCCGTCACTCCACCATGGGTCCTGAAAAACTACCCTGAGGTCGAACAGATAATGTTTCGACTGCGGAACAGACCCTGTATTAGCGGCTGCAGCTACTGCAACAAAGCCCTGGATATCCACAGGGGACTGAAAAGACTGTTCGGATTTGATTCATACAGAACTTTCGGGGGTGAACCACTGCAGGAAAAAGCGGTCAAAGCTGCCCTTGACAATAAGTCACTTCTCGCGGTGTTTCCCACCGGCGGCGGGAAGTCGCTTGCATTCCAGGTGCCTGCCCTGATGAGCGGCGACAATACACAGGGACTGACAGTGGTCATCTCTCCCCTGCAATCGCTGATGAAAGACCAGGTGGACAACCTTGAGAAAGCCGGTATCACACGTGCAGTTACCATAAATGGTTTGCTCGACCCGATTGAAAGGGCAAAATCATTTGAAAGGGTTGAGGACGGCTCTGCCTCTCTTCTGTACATCGCACCTGAATCGTTGCGCTCGAGAACCATAGAACGACTTCTCCTTGGCAGAAAGATCGTCCGCTTCGTTGTTGACGAAGCACACTGCCTATCAGCATGGGGACAGGATTTCAGGGTTGATTATCTGTACATCGCTGATTTTATAAAGTCAATACAGGAGAAGAAAAACCTTGCAGAAGCTATACCCGTCTCATGCTTTACTGCAACGGCAAAGCCACAGGTAATTGATGACATCCGCAGATACTTTAGAAACGAGCTTTCGCTTGAACTTGAAGTTTTCAACTCAAAGGTCTCCAGGACAAACCTCCAGTACAAGGTATTTGAAAAAGGAAACGAAGAAGAGAAGTATCAGGCATTAAGGAATCTGATTGAAGAGAGAAATTGTCCGGCAATCATCTATGTATCAAGGACACGAAAGGCATACCAGCTGGCAGAACGATTGACCAGAGACGGTTTGAATGCCAGACCGTACCACGGCCGGATGGACGTGAAGGAAAAAACTGAAAACCAGGAAGCCTTTATCTCTGGAGCCGTATCAGTCATGGTTGCCACCTCCGCCTTCGGTATGGGTGTCGACAAGAAGGATGTTGGTATGGTGGTGCACTATGAGATATCAGATTCTCTGGAGAACTACATCCAGGAGGCAGGCAGGGCGGGCCGCGATGAAAACCTGGTCGCTGATTGCTTCGTCCTGTATAATGAGGAAGACCTGAACAAGCACTTCATTCTGCTGAATCAGACAAAGCTATCCATCAAGGAAATACAGCAGGTATGGAAGGCGATAAAGGAGATCACCAGGTTCCGTTCAACGGTCTCCAACTCGGCCCTGGAGATTGCGCGAAAGGCAGGCTGGGACGATAGTGTCTACGAGATAGAGACAAGAGTTAAAACTGCTATCGCAGCGCTGGAAGATGCCGGCTATCTCAAACGGGGGCAAAACGTGCCGCACATCTTTGCAAACAGTATCCTTTCCGAGAATGCACAGGAAGCCATCGACAAAATATTTACGTCGTCAAGGTTTAATGACAGGCAAAAGCAACAGGCAGTCCGCATCATCAGGAAACTTTTCTCCAGCAAAAGCAGGAAGCATGCTACCGGAGAAGATGCCGAATCGAGAGTCGATTACATCAGTGATCATCTCGGGATTGTAAAAGAGGAGGTGATTAATATTGTCAACCTCCTTCGTGAAGAGAAGATACTTGCTGACTCCAAGGACCTGACAGCATTCATAAGAAGGGGGGATAACAGGAACCGGTCACTTAACATCGCTAAAACATTCAGCAAGATTGAACAATGCCTGGTTCAGGTTTTCGACGAACAGGTGAAAACGTTTGATCTCAAGGAGTTAAACGAAGCTGCAGAAGCACAGGGTTGCGAAGGATCAAATGTCAGCCGGATCAAGACAGTCATCAACTTCTGGGCAATCAAGAACTGGATTAAGCGCAGGAACCTGGAGTTTTCGAAAAATCATGCTGCAATAGTCAGCCTTCATCCGCGTGAACTGATGATTGAACAGTTGAGCAGGCGAAATAAGCTGGCAAGGTTCATCGTTGAATTTCTTTATCAAAGGAGTAACCTTGATTTATCCGGGGAGGATGCCGGGAAAGAGGAGGTGCTGGTTGAGTTTTCGGTACTGGAACTGAAAACGGAATACGAAAGACAGCAGGGACTTTTCCAGACTGAAGTATCGGTTGGTGACATTGAAGACACTCTGTTTTGGCTGTCCAGGATTGACGCAATCAAAATTGAAGGAGGATTTCTGGTGGTGTACAACAGCCTTACGGTTGAAAGGCTTGAGCAGGACAACCGTAAGAGATACACGGTTGAGGATTATCAGAGTCTGAACAGGTTCTATGGGAACAAGGCTCAGCAGATCCATATCGTGGGGGAGTATGCCAGAAAGATGCTCAGTGATTACAGGGATGCCCTGCAGTTCGTCGAAGACTATTTCCGGCTGAACTACGCATCATTCCTGCAAAAATATTTCAGGGGAAGGCAGAGTGAGATCTCCATTACCCTGACGCCGGGGAAGTTTCGCCAACTGTTTGGTGAGCTTTCTACCGCCCAGCTGAAAATCATCAATGATTCTGAAACACAGTATATGGTCGTTGCAGCGGGTCCGGGCAGCGGCAAAACCAGGGTGCTTGTGCACAAGCTCGCCTCCCTCCTGCTGATGGAGGATGTGAAGCATGAACAGCTGCTGATGCTTACTTTCTCAAGAGCGGCGGCTACGGAATTCAAGAAGCGGCTTATCGGTCTCGTTGGCAACGCAGCCAATTTCATTGAGATAAAAACCTTCCATTCGTATTGTTTTGATCTCCTGGGCAAGGTCGGCAACCTTGAGAAGTCTGATGATATCCTGAAAAAAACTGTTGAGAAGATTAAAAACAAGGAGGTCGAGGCCAGCCGTATCACAAAGTCTGTCCTGGTAATTGATGAGGCACAGGACATGGACGAGGATGAGTTCAGTCTGATAGCTGCTTTGATGGACCATAATGAAGAGATGAGGGTGATTGCCGTCGGAGATGACGACCAGAACATCTTTGAGTTCAGGGGATCCAGCTCAAGATATCTTGAGCAGTTTATCATAGTGCATCAGGCATCCAAATATGAGCTGATTGAGAACTTCAGGAGCAAAAGCAACCTTGTGGCTTTTACCAATCAGTTCGTGACAGGGATAAGTCACAGGTTAAAAAGCACACCCATTATTGCCCGGCAACCCGACAACGGAAAAATAAAACTGGTTCGATATGATGACGGGAATCTCATCGTTCCGTTCGTACACGATCTGCTCAAAACCGAACTTTCAGGCACAACATGTGCACTCACCAGAACCAATGACGAGGCATTGCAAGTAGCAGGACTGCTCCTGAGAAACAGAATGTTGGCCAGACTGATCCAGAGCAACGACGGATTCAATCTGTTCAATCTCGATGAGGTCAGGTACTTTTTGGGCCAGCCGGGCCTGACCGGCAACGTTGTTAATATCACCGATGAAGCCTGGGAAAATGCAAAGCGTGCACTGGCAGAGAGATACCGCCGCAGCACTAAATATGAATTGTGCAGGAATCTTATCAGGGATTTTGAGACTGCAAACCCAAAGATCAAGTACAAGTCAGATCTGGAGGTCTTCATCCGGGAATCCAGGCTGGAAGATTTCTATGGGGAGAATGGCGAGACAATAATCGTTTCCACTATTCACAAGGCAAAAGGGAAAGAGTTTGATAATGTTTTCATGTTGCTTGAAGATTTTAACCCTTCGACTGACGATGCCAAACGACTGCTGTACGTTGCCATGACAAGAGCAAAGCGAAACCTGAACATACATCTCAATTCAGATTTCCTCCTCGCACTGTCAGCTGAAAACATGAAGAGAATCCCGGACAGGGAGATCCATTCACCGCCAGTGGAAATGGCAATGCACCCGGGATTCAGGGATGTATGGCTCGACTACTTCATCAGCAGACAGCATCTGGTAAACAAACTTACAAGCGGAGACACGTTGATCGTGAACGGGGAAGAGTGTTTAAACCCGGAAGGACAATCCGTGCTGAAATTTTCCCAACAGTTCGTTAAGCAACTTACAGAGCTGAAAGACAAAGGCTACGAACTGAAAAGCGCCAAAGTGAATTTCATTGTTCACTGGATGAAAGAAGAAACCGGGCAGGAGGTGAAGATTATTCTGCCAGAATTATTCTTTTTAAAAAGTGGGCTCAGTTAAGAGAATTCCCAGGAAGAACCCTTGATTAAGAATCTCATCTACCACTGACTCCCAAAGTGAATTATGATCATATCTATCTAAATGGGAATAAGGATGACCAACTTTTTGCCTTGAGAACGGAGGTATTGGTAATACTACTTTGGAAGGTTGTTTTAGGTAGTTCATTCTGCAAGGGACAAAACTGAAGTAACTTTGATTATCCCACCAAGTTAGACTTCGATAAATTTTTTTGTAGGTAGAGTAATTCGGGCCGAGATATGTTTCGCCAAGTCTTGCAAGAGTCTGTCCCTTATATGTATCTGAATATGCAGCGGCGGAAGTTTTGAAGACACTCTCGGCAGTTTCATGAGATTTTACGACAAACACAGTATCTAATTCAAAACCCTTGTCAGTTGTTGTACCAAAAAAGACGAGTGAATCTGGAGAAAGATCTTTCAATTTACCGGTTTGCGAACAAGTTGCATATTTAAAATCAGTGCCATAAACATAGGGGTCAGTATTCATCCTGCCAATATTTCCGAAGGAGTGAAAGGGTTCATGAATCCCATTTGGCTTTTCTGATTCTAATGGAGTAAAGATTGAATGTCCCTCCCACTCTCCCCAAAAATATAGGGGAGAGCTCAGTGGCTTTGAATTGAGATCGGTTAAATATTGACCTCCACATTTGATGAATTTGCGGTAATGTTTTAATTCATCATTCCACTCCCTTATAATCAAATTTCTCTCAATATGGTACCCTTCCCCTATTCGAAAGATCTTTTCTTTTCCAGGGTGATTTAGTTGAACCTTAAGCAAAGGCATACATATGATAATTAATTCAAACCACGAAGCTAGTTATACCAGCGATTATTCTCTTATTATCATAAATATAATTCCAATCTCGAAAACCAGAATATTACCTCGATGACACCAAGCTCTTTAATGTGACTTTAGGTATAAACGACATCTTCAGTCAGGCCTGTATTTCTTGTAAAGGTCATTGCGTAGTTGGAATACCTACCATTCAGTTACACAATATGATGTGAGCTAAGTTATAAGTGTTTTAAATTTCTGCCTTGAGTAATAGATTTATTAATAGTATTTTTATGCAACTCATTCAAATAACAGAAATAATTGGATGAAAAATAAACGACTGTTTGGTACCTCCCAGCTTTAATCACCTACTCAAACTGTAAAAGTTGGATTGTCCAATATTTGATTGACATCAATAAAATAGGAACCATGGATCTGACAAGAGAAAGCATTGAAAAGGCCATAAAGCGTATTGATGAACTCCCCAATCTGAGAAAAAGAAGAGAATCAATAGAATATGATCTTGTTTATGAAGGTAAAAAGTATCCACCGATTCTAGTGTTATCCGAAGCGAATAAGATGCTCGGAGGGAAAGAGTTATTGTTATCCAGCTTTCAAAATTCCACACAAAAAGCCTTTGCAATTCTAAGGGATCTAGGATTTGTGATAGAACAAAAAGTTATTGACATCAGTGAACAGATTGATAAGTTTCTTAAACAATCATTGTCCGGTGACTTAAAGACCGATGGGTATTTAAGATCCTACCAGGACCTTAATGTAAAGATAGGTTTTGGCCAAGGTAACCAGGCTAGAATAACCTGGATCGCATTCCTAGGAAAAGGGCAAACTGTCCAGAATGGTATCTACCCGGTCTATTTGTTTTACAAGAATAGAAACAGACTAATCCTTTCTTATGGTATAAGCGAAACAAAAGCTCCGTCGTTAAAATGGGAAATATCTGGCACTAAGAGCATAAAAGAGTACTTTGAGGAGAATAAATTAGGCATGCCAGAACGATATGGGAACTCCTATTTTTTAAATTCCTATGATACTACTAAGCCACTAAATACTGATCAAGTAAACCATGATCTTCAAAAAATTATCGATGTCTATAAAAAAATCTTAACCAAAGGCATAGAGCCGGAGCCCAGAAATCATGAAAAATTCAATTTAACCTCATTAAAAAAAAGTATTGAATCAGCAAACCTGGTGTTTGACAATAAGTTGTTGGCTAGATACGTGGCTTCTCTACTCACAAAACCCTTTGTAATACTTACAGGTCTTTCGGGATCTGGAAAAACAAAGTTAGCACAGGCCTTTGCGCAATGGATATGTCAAGATGAAAACCAATACTGCATTTTGCCTATAGGTGCAGATTGGACAAATCGCGAACCGATATTGGGTTATCCGAATGCTCTAAAACAAGGTGATTATGTCAAACCAGACAACCGAGTTCTAGATGTTATTTGTAATGCAAACAAAAATCCTGATCTCCCCTATTTCATTATTCTTGATGAAATGAACCTAAGTCATGTAGAGAGATACTTTGCGGATTTTCTAAGTGCTATGGAATCAGGAGAAGCAATAACACTTTTCCCTGAAGGCATTTCTCAAAACGGTGTACCGGCCAGTTTAAGGCTTCCTCAAAATTTATTCATTGTAGGTACCGTAAATATTGATGAAACAACCTACATGTTCAGCCCGAAAGTACTCGATAGAGCAAACACAATTGAGTTTAGAGTTTCCAAAAAAGAGATAGAGCAATTCTTCGCGATAAGCCATGATCTGGCTCTAACTAATTTGAAGGCCAAAGGGAAGGATATGGCCAAAGACTTTGTCGAATTGTCAAAGAATAGGCAATTTACGAATGGCGAAACAAAATTAGTTGCACAAACAATTACTAGCTTCTTTGATCACCTTAAAAAGGCTGGAGCTGAGTTCGGATTTAGGACATCCTCGGAAATAATTAGATTAATAAACCAACTTTCAATAGTTGACCCAACCCTTAGCTTAAATGAAAAATTGGATGTTGTTATCATGCAGAAACTATTACCAAAACTGCATGGCTCACGGAGAAAATTATGTCCAATTCTTCTTACTCTCGGCAAACTTTGCGTGACTGATAAAATCAATAGTATTGAAAAAGAAGTATTTGACTTAGAGGACTATGATTTCAATGATGCCGATAAAACAAAGTACCCAATCTCATTAGAGAAGATAGTTCGTATGTACAGAGGGGCTGTGGATAACGGATACACAAGCTATGCAGAAGCTTAGCCATGGAAAGTAAAAAATCTGTCCAAATTGATCTAGGTCATATCGAGCCGGGCTTGATTCTTACTATTGATGCACGGCAGGATAATACTCTATTTTATGCTCAGGACGCCCTAGATCATAATGAGGCATTCTATCAAATTATTGAAGGGTATTTTTATGATTACGAGTTTAGTATAGAATCCTATCGTTTTCTTCCAAGTATCGTAGTTCACCCTCATAGCAGGAAAGGCTATATAGGAACAATATCTCCTAATATTTATGTCGGAACTCTCTGCTTACCTATATTTTTCAAAGAAGCAGAAATAGGTGAAGTAAGAATTGAAGTACAATCCATAAAGACAGGATATAGGGACGACTACCGTGACATGCTTGAGTATATCACGGTAAAATGTACTGATTTATTAATGCAAGCCAATTCGCCTGTATCTCAGCACTTCGAATCTGATTATACAGCTAACAATAAGCCAGAATCTCTTTACCAGAAATTCGCATTTGTAAGTTCCATTCTTAACTCCGATGAGTTCATTGAATCGATACATCGAGTGTTAGCGGCGCCTGCTACAAAATGGCAAGAATTTGAGCAAAAGATTGACATCAGAAAGGCATCCCGACTCAAAAATACTAATATCAAACAACTTACCTCTGAGAGAAATCGAGTTGCGTTACCCCTTGATCACCATTTAGCACAAGAAGGAATCTTATCTCTCCCAAGAGAAATAACTGAAATAAATAAGTTTGATTCAATAGATACCCCGGAAAATAGATTTGTAAAGCACGTTCTCACTGTATTTGCGAAGTTTTGTTCAGATATTAATAGAAAGGCCGAGCATGAAAGCAGATTATTCAAGGAGTCCTATCTCATTGTAAAATCCCTTGAATCCTACTTAAGCCATTCATTCTTTAAAAAAATTTCGCCCCCGGAGACATTAAGAATTAACAGTCCTATTCTCCAGCGCAAAGAAGGGTATAGAGAAATTTTACGCATCTGGTTGATGTTCGATCTGGCTGCCAAACTAATTTGGAAGGGAGGAGATGATGTTTATGATGGAGGCAAGAAGGACGTAGCTCTTCTTTACGAGTATTGGATATTCTTTGTCTTACTAGATCTATTCCAGGGAATATTTAACATAAACGCCAAGTCACTTTCTGAATTAATACAAGTAACTGAAGACGGATTAAATCTTGTGATCAAAGAAGGTAATCACGTTGCCTTAGAAGGCGTTTATAACGGGTTTCGAAATCTTAATGTGCGATTCAGTTACAATAGATCCTTCAGAGGGAAAAGTCAATACCCAAAATCCGGGAGTTGGACCTTGCCATTGCGACCCGATTATTCATTGTCTTTATGGCCTTTGGGAGTATCTGAGGCTGAGGCTGAGTTACAAGAATTAATTGTTCATCTTCACTTCGACGCAAAGTATAAAATTGAAACAAGCTTACAAAGCCTCTTGGAACAAAGGGATGGGTATGAAGAAATTGAGAACCTGAATGAGGAGAAGAGACAAAATAGGCAAGGTATTTACAAGAATGCCGACCTTCTAAAAATGCATGCTTATAAGGACGCAATTCGTAGAACAGGAGGTGCATACATATTATATCCAGGGGATAAGTCGATTAAACATATTGGGTTCCATGAAATCATTCCGGGTCTTGGAGCATTCCCTCTGAGGCCTTCCAAAACTGATATTGGGATCAGTGATCTTAAATCTTTCATCTATGAACTAATTGATCATTTTAATAATCGAGCATCTCAAAGAGAAAAACTAGCATTTCGAGTTTTCGACATCTATAAAGACAAGTACCCAAATGTTCTTAACGAAAAAATTCCCGAAGCTCACGGACATAATCGGGAATTAATTCCAGATGAAACCTTCGTGCTCATTGGTTTTTATAAATCGGCGGAACACTATAATTGGATAATAAAAAATAAGTTATATAACTACAGAACAGGACTTGACAGGGGATCTTTGATTTTGGATAAAGAAACAATTGGTGCAAAGTATCTACTACTCCATACTTTCAAGCAACCAATCACAGATGATATATGGAGAATTACAAGCAGAGGGCCTAAGGTCTTGTTAAAAAATGATCTGATTCAAAAAGGTTATCTTGCTCCTGGTCATAACCATTATTTAGTCTATGAAATTGAAAAGGTTGAACTCGAAGATTTTAATCATAGTCAATGGGACCTTTCGAAGTTAAGTAATTACCATCTTGCACGCGGATCTGCACTGCCATTTGTTGTTTCAATGACAGATTTGATGTCTGCAAAAATATATGTGTAGAGGAGCACTTATCCATGAACTATATTCTCAGATATTTGTCAATTTTTGGGATATTTTCTATACAAGCGCTCTTCAAATGGAAATAAATTATGTGTAGCCTAAATGGGTAAAACATAAGGATTTTGCCTAGTCATCCTCCTCGCCAGAATTTTGGCTTATCTAATCCGAACCATAATAGAGAAATAATGTGTATTGCGAGATGTGAAAACCAACAATATATATAGTCATCTCATGGAACATTTGTAGGTTGATATTACCTAAAAATTATTTTTATAAAAAAGCATCCTTTAAACCTATTACTACTATCGGAATGACGCACAGAATGCCCATCTTTAAGAAAAATAGTGAGTCTCTTTTACCAATCTCATAATACTTACGATGGAAATTAAAATTGAAATACTAGAAAAAGAATTCTCTGGATTTAAGAATCTCGTGTATGAAAATGATGGCCAACCCTTTAAATCCTTTAAAACTTCTCAGTTCATTGATGACAATGAGAATTATAAGTACTCTGTTTATCAAGAGGCTAGGGAAAACTTAAACAATAAGTTTTGGAAGCCGGAGGATGTTGGTACAGGGAAGATCAAAAAATCTGTGGAATCTGCGATAAAGACAAGAGTAATTCACAATTATCGAATGACTGATAATAATCTTGTTGATTGGAGATTAAAAGATGATTTTTCCAAACGAGCAAACAACAGGGCAATTGAGCAATTATTCTTCGATTTCTATAAAAGTAAGATTAAAGACCAAGAAGCCTATGAACAATTCTTTTCACAGGGTCTCTCATACCAGATAATTGCTTACTTGTTCTTCATAAAGGACTCAAATAAGTATTTACCTATCTCACAAGAGAGATTCGACTTAATTTTTGAACGACTGGGAGTTTCGGATTTCAGGACACGAAATAATGCTTCATGGGAGAATTATATTGAATTTTGTTCAATTATAAAAAGTGTGCATATCTTCTTGAAAGAGAAGGATACAAGCGCATCTCTTCTTGATGCCCATTCTTTCCTATGGATACTAGGTGGTCAACAAATTACAGTGAGAAAGAAGGAAAATACAACAAAAGTTAGCAGAGATAATTCCCCTTTACCAAAACCGAATTGGAATTCAATTATCAATAACCCTGAAATAACAAATGATTATGATTTATCTGTTTTTCAAGCACTTTATTCATTTGAGAACCATCAAGCTTACGCCAGTCAGATTGGATTGATCCTGGGTCACAAAGGGAAGACGCCACAAAGCCCCATCAATCTGGAAATCGGTAAATATGCCAAACGTATTGCCAAACATTTTGATATCGACATCGCAGAACGTGAAAAACAGGAATGGAAATTCTGGGATTTGTTTTTTGATGGCTGGGAGGATGGCAGCTTTTATATGTGGGTACTAAAACCTGAAATTGTAAAAGTTCTTGAAAGCTGCAAGCTCACTGGTGTTGAGGTAATCCCAGAAGAAATTCCAATCGAAGAATCTGCCGATTTATTTGAGGGAGCAAAGAAAACAGTGACAATAAATGCATATGAGAGAAATCCAAGAGCTAGAAGCCTGTGCATAAAACACTGGGGTACGATATGTGTAATCTGCGGATTTGACTTTGAAGAAATTTATGGTGAGATCGGTAAGGGCTATATTCACGTGCATCATATAGTTCCAATATCACAGGTTGGGAATATGTATCAAATTGACCCCATCTCAGATTTAAGACCAGTTTGTCCGAACTGCCATGCAATGATCCATGCGAAAATTCCATCCCTAACAATTGAAGATGTTAAGAAACTAATTAATCATAATGCATGAAATACTACAATCTTATGAACTTTTAAATAATGCCCCGATACCTCACCAAATCAAGATTCAAGCTTGCACTGGATTGTCCAGCTAAGCTGTTCTATACAGGCAAAAAGCAGTATCCTGACACTTCTGAAAATGACGCCTTCCTGGAAGCACTGGCTGAAGGCGGATACCAGGTGGGAGCACTTGCAAAATGCTACTACCCTGGGGGCGTTGACGTGCCTGAACGTGGGTATGACATCCCTCTGCAGAAGTCCAATGAACTTCTGGCAAAAGACAATGTCGTCATCTTCGAAGGAGCCTTCAGTTACAGGAACCTCTTCATTCGTGCCGATATTATAGACAAAAAAGGCAATGACGTTCACCTCATTGAAGTGAAATCCAAATCCTTCGATGGCAGCGATCAGAGAGATATGCTATCAAAAAAAGGATACATTGACTCCGGCTGGAGAGATTATCTCTATGACATCGCCTTCCAGAAGCATGTCATCACAAGGGCACACCCTGAATGGAATGTACATGCGTGGCTGATGCTTGCAGATAAGAACTCTGTTGCTACCGTCAACAGCCTGAACCAGAAATTTCAGCTGAAAACGGTTGAAGACGAGAGGACTGTCGTTGAGATTGTCGGAGATGTCTCGCGAGAGGCTCTCGGAGACGAGGTCTTAATAAGAGTCTGTGTTGATGACCTTGTAGAAATGATCTTCAACGGCACTGACTCCCCTGAACCACCCTCGCAGAGTTTTACTGATTATGTTCATTACCTGGCCGATATGTATGAAAGGGATGAAAAGATCGTAGTCCCCATCCATAAAGACTGCAAATCATGTGAGTACCAGGCTACCCCGGAAGAAGAAAAAGAGGGCAAATTGTCAGGACTGAAAGAATGCTGGTCGGCACAGCTTGGCTGGGATGAGGAGATGTTCCGCCAGCCGTGGGTCCTAGATATCTGGGACTTCCGCAGTAAAGAGAAGCTGATGGACAAAGGCATCTACCTGATGCGCGACATGAGACAGGAGGATATTGGTGAGATTAAGTTAGGTGCCGGAGGAGGCTTAACCCGTACCGAAAGACAATGGTTGCAGGTACAGAAAACTGTCGATAACGACACTTCTCCATTCATAGATGTTGAGGGTCTCAGGCAAGAGTTCAAGTCCTTTGTCTACCCTCTGCATTTCATCGATTTTGAAACGTCCATGGTGGCCATACCCTTCCATCGTGGACGAAGACCTTATGAACAGATAGCGTTTCAGTTCTCACACCATGAGGTTCATGTCGATATGACCATTGAACATAAAGGGCAATACCTGTGCGACAGGGTTGGGATGTTCCCTAACTTTGAGTTTGTGAGGCAACTGAAGGCGGAACTGGAACATGATGATGGCTCGGTGTTCAGGTATGCTCCTCATGAGAACACTGTCCTCAACCAGATAAGGACACAACTGGGAGGTTCATCCCTGAGCGAAGTTCCGGACAAAGAAGAACTTATTGCTTTCATTGACTCAATAACCCACGGAGAAGATCGTGCCGGAAGAAGGGACATGGTCGATCTCCTGAGGCTGGTCAGGAGCTATTATTATCACACATCAATGGGCGGCTCCAATTCACTTAAGTATGTTTTACCGGCTGTCCTGACCTCATCCGTATACCTGCAGTGTAAATACGCACAGCCGGTTTATGGCAGGAATTCTGCAGTCAGAAGCCTCAACTTTGAAGATGGTTGGATTTGGATCAGGAAGGATGACATGGGAGAGGTAATCAATCCTTACAACCTGCTGCCACCGCTTTTTGAAGGCATAGAAAATGAACAGATTGACCAGTTCCTCATGAAGAGCAATATCAGGGAAGGCGGTGCTGCCATGACAGCCTATGCGAGGATGCAGTTTACAAGCATGACCGACCAGGAGAGATCCGCGATTATCAAAGGATTGTTGAAGTATTGTGAGCTGGACACCTTTGCTATGGTCCTGCTCTGGGAGTACTGGAATAATGTAATTAACTCTTAATATACCTGTCATTTTAAAAATTCCATAAATGGAAAAGAGATACAGAGTAGATTCTCATCCTGATAAGTGTCCGAAATGCGGATCAACAAGAGTTGCAAAGATAGTGTATGGCCTGCCGGTTTTTCCTGACCAGCTGAATGCTGCTATTCTGGCTGGCAGGAAAGTGCTCGGAGGTTGCTGCATCACGGGTGATGACCCGGCATGGAAATGCCTGGAGTGCGAAACGGAAATCTACAAAAAAACTCCTTCGTAAGATATCATGACAGTTAAATGAAGACATTAAATGATTTTAGAAAAAATCATCTATGTTGCCATAATCAGATAACATGTGCATAAAAACACTTCCTTTAAAAGACAAATTAATTCCAGACAAATTACACCGTCGGAATATGGTCAGAAAATATGCCAGATGCCGTTTTATCTTGACAACGGCATTTCTTGTATAAAGATAGAATCAACTTTATCCAGTAGAATATAAGCAATGGAAAAACAAACAGAATATTATAATTGTAGCTCCATGCATTCTTAAAGTTGAGCTGGACGGCGGATATGACTGCTCTCGTGGTACCGCAACCTGGACAGTCGTGACCAGTCAGATTCTTGAACAGGCAAATTGTCTGTTGACTTTCGAGCCAATCTAGAGGAACAAGATATAAAATGATCGGAACCAGCAAGGTTCCGATCATCATTAACTGATAGAATAGCTTCTTATTTTTTAACCAGTTTTTTGCCATTTGAATCTTTGAAGCTGCCATTAGCAATCATAATTACATCAATGATCCACCAAATACCACAACCACCGGCAGTTATTAATTTTAAAAGACCGAGGCCTATATGCCCAGTATAAAACCTGTCAACACCAAGAGTGCCCAGAAAGATCGACAGAAGAAGGGTGACAAGCCAATCCTTGCCCTCACCCGCCACAGGACCAACATCTTCTGCCTTCAAGCTCACACCACATTTCATACAAATGGCAGCATCAGGAGACGTTTCGGATTTACAATTATAGCAGAACTTTTTACCTGCCTTAGGCGGTACACCACATGCAACGCACATGATCGCATTATCAGCCACTTCGTTTCCACAATTCCTACAATACATAATCTTAGTTTTTTAATTTTATATCTTAAGGGTTCTTAATGAAAAATGACAAGTTCATGAAAGAGCATATTATGTTAAGAACCTATTCTGGCTAAGCATAACTAACTCCCTCAATTAGTACTTGTTGCTCCTTACCTTGAGAGCTCTTTGGATGAAGACTATCTCTGACTTCTACAGAAATACATTTCTTGTGTATAGGCTTAAAGTATGTGCCAAGGGATTTCGCCAGAACAACTGCAATTGGAATTCCAACAATAGTTACGCAGAGAAGTACAATTTGAATGGCTGTCATCAGAAATAAGACCAAACCAGCAGGCAAATAGAGAATCCATGAAATTACTCCAAAGACCCTCCAAAGAGGACTCACTTTTATACCAAGGTCATCCTTCGAAACCATCGCTCTACTGAATGGTCCTAGTAAGAACTTACTGTATTGCAGTAATCCAAGGCCAACCGGAATTCCAATAATTGTTATTATGAAAGTAACTCCGACAAGTAGGTTTAAGAATGCAGTCAACCATCCGAAACAGACTACATGCCACCAAATGTTTGCAATTAATCTAAGTGTTTTCATAGTTTTAAAGTCTTTTGTTAAACCCAAATAAATTCATATTCATTTCTATTAACTATTTATATTCGACGGCTATAACTTTTAAATTACCTTTTGAATGTTAGACTCTCTGCCATTTTGGTAGCAATGGGCAAAAGCTCATCGTACCTTTCGGGTTTGGCTGAAAAGATCAGGTTATACGCCCAATTATTTTTAACCCAAATACAGACCCTTGTTTTATATTCAACCTCCCCATGGCCGTCATCCCTTTCTGTGACGAAAATATGACAGGGCTGATTGTTGACATTTATTTGCCGATCCTCCAGAATCGTCACATTATAATAATTGAAGTAGGCCTCAGCGAACTGATAAGCATATGATTCCAGATCAAGCATATAACCCGCAATTTCATTGATCTGCATTAGAACATTATCAGACTGAGATGGAAGCTTTTCTGGTATCAGGTAAATAGTAAAACTACCTTCCTGGCTATTTTTCTCCAGCTTTGTGTTTGAAGGATACTTAATTGTGTAGTTCTTGAAGGATAATTCCATCCAGGATGGATTATCCTGTGCCGCTAGACTTGCAACATTTATTATAATAAGTCCGGCTAAAAATACAGGTATTGTTTTCATATTACAGTTTTTGCTTCTGATCAGTCATAAAAATTCAGATTATCTATTAACTTGTTTATGAAACTTAAGTAGTTTAAGTACGAGTAGGGAATTACCTGGTATTTCATCAAGCAGACTGTTATGAAAAATCTATTTCGCGAGATTTATCCATTAGAATCTGCATGCCAATAAGAAACCGAATACCCGCCGCATTAAATGAACCATAAATAACGTATGATGATAGGATAGCACTACTACCATTCGATATCATCCAGTGCATCAGTCATATCATCCAAACCGGCATCAAGATCAGTCGACATTTCACCAATTGCGTTTAACATCTTAGTTTGAAGTTTGGTGAATTTATTCATCTGTGCAATTGACATATCATCACTCGCATTTATGAGTTTTTCCTGAAGATCATTTGCTTTTGCCATCATGGATGGGTACTCTGACATGGCCGATATATCTCCGGCGTTGGCCTTTTTAAACAATGTAATATACTGATCTATATACTTTTCGTATGAAACAAGTAGTGCATCCCAGCTTTTGTCTCCTGCAGAGGAAGAAGTCGCTGCACTTTCTGTTGAATAATTCGTGCTTTCGGATTGACTCGCGGCTGTTTGTTCAGACGTCTCTTTCTCAATTTCTGAAGAGATAATTCTAAAAGAGTAGGCTTTCTTTTTTGCAGATTTCATAAAATCCTTATCTCCAAGTGAGCCTCCTCCAGTGGAATAAGTATCATACTTAAATTGAACACTCACTTCGCCTTCTCCGTCAGTCAATGCATTATCAATTTTTGCATTCTCGGATTCTGTTTTTGTCCAGCCATCTTTTGCGATCACAAAAGTATTGGCGCCAGGAATAGGCATTCCGCCTTCATCAAGTACCTCAGCACGAATTGAATTAAATGCAGTTCCTTCTTCAATAGGCTTGAGCACCTTGAACTTTGCTGTCATGATGACATCATAACCTGCATCAGAAATTGAATAGCTGCCATCAACTAATTCCAAATAGTCTCTTAAGGCACCCGAGAATTCATTCGAATCGTTCTTAACTAGCAACTCTTTATTTCCGACTCCACATGAAGCCATTAAGAATGCCGTAGTGACTGCTAATAAAATAACATTTGCTTTCATTGTTCTGTTAGTTTAGTCTAAGTTTTATAATTTGTTAATAATCTTATTGAAGATTAGTATACCTATGATCAGCGATAGTCAACCAGAAATCATTCAATGATTTCTTATATGTTTTTAGTTAAAATAATTGTAATAAGATATTTTTCGGCTTATTAGGTGGCGATCTTGCAATTCACTATTGTACAAACGGTTCTACCTAAACGATATTGCAGCACCAAATGGTCTCGCAGTATTCAAATTCCTAAAGATTGTATGTATGCTGGTTCTGGCTGTATGAATAGCACCTGCTACTGTATGAACAACTAAATTTGATTCTCCAACATTGATTCCATATCCATAATCTAAGAAACTGCACCTATAGTGATGTTTTTCAATGTGTTAAGATTACACTCCAAGAACAATTGAGAGGACCCAACAGATGTAACGCAAATTGTCATAAAAAAATCTCCAACGAGGAAATTATGCAGAATAGATTCTTGCAACTATCATACTCAGAGATTATATTCGTTTAGCTATTCCTTGTTTAGTATAAGATTCTTGTTTGATTTTAAATTATCTATTCATAATACAAAACCAAATTTGAAGACTTTACTAATGATTATGTCAGACACACTTTTTGAAACGCAATCTCAGCAAGAGTTGCCAATATAGTGTACAACGTGCCGGTTTTTTCTGACCAGTTGAATGCTGCTATTCTTGCTGGCAGGAAAGTTCTGGGAGGTTGCTGCATCACGGGTGATGACCCAGCATGGAAATGTCTGGATTGCGAAACGGAGATCTACAGGGAGAAATCCTGACTCTGTTCTCATGCCAGCCTAGTCAGGGTGGCTTTTCCAGGCAGGATCTCAATGAGGCCTTAATCAAATATAATACTGAGTTCTCTTTGCTCCAACAATAAAGAAAAACACTATTTTTGTATTGCATTCCGAGTCCGTTCCCGCATGAAGCGGGACGGAGCCAACCGAGCCTCAACCGGCCACGGTGGAAAAACAATGCGGGCGATTAGGGCCAAAAACAAAGGTTTGGATCTCCCTTCTCACGTTTATCGGAATGCAGATTGTTTAACCTATTAAAACCATTTGCATTATGAAAAATGAAGAAAAGACTGAGAAAAGCGCTGAAGAACGGGAGCTCGATCCCGGTGAAAAGTTCCTACAGGAATATCTCGAGATGCCGTATACCAACGACAGAGTTGGACAGGCATTTGTGATAATTCGCCCAGGCTTACGCATTGCTGTCAACAAAAAAAGTGATGCTGATTGTGAAGACAATGACCACAGTAACCACGACAAATAAACACAGTGATTTCGTACAAATTAGGTGCAGGAAATTTGGGAACAAGAGTGCAGTGCTTTTGGGAACACAGGAGAGTTAAATCCTGTGTTCTTAGTTCAGAATTTCGCCAGGGAAATAGCTATTGCCCCATAAACTCGGTAATGGCATTCCTGATCTCCTCTTTTGAGAGGTAGTTGAAGACCTCCTTCGGAATGAACATTGCGGACATTATATCCGGAGCGGGGCAGTACCGCAAGCCACAGGATCAGAGACTTTTCAGAATCTTAAAGTATTCTGATTTGTGGAGTTGGGTTACATTCAACAGATACCATCCCGGTTCAAGACTATCCAGATCCAGGATTATCAGGTCGCCCTCCTGCTCCCCGATCAACAAAGACTTTCCTGAAAAATCCGTAATAATGTACCGTGTCTTGGCCGCGGGACTCTCTTCCGAATTCAGCCTGATTGACAGTTTATCGCGGAAAGGAATGGGGAAAATGAGCAGGTCACTTCCTGTAACAGGATCAATACCGGTAATAACATAATGATACGGATCGGACAGTTCTGA
>Ga0209408_1001011_pt1 | contig 19087 bp, 18 predicted proteins | sample AD_UKC107_MetaG_FD_184422 | JGI IMG/M metagenome (GOLD analysis project Ga0209408, IMG submission 184422) | Active sludge microbial communities of municipal wastewater-treating anaerobic digesters from Hong Kong - AD_UKC107_MetaG (SPAdes)... | ecosystem: Engineered > Bioreactor > Anaerobic >... | reverse complement strand
AGTTTCTTTTTCATCGCTAACTGATATTAAAATTAAAACTAATAACCTTTCGAGGTTAGCTTTCCCAATTTTTGTGTTGGGAAAGCAACCTCTCAGTTAGCGTTTACACAATCTAATCTATACTCCCTAATAAATATTTGTATGAGCGTAAAGGGTTTGAAGTATACCCTTCCACCAGAGTACAATCATTTGCCATATGTCAAGTTTTCGTTCGGCTATAAGTTCAAATAGGCATCGGTTTTGCCTACTTTTTCTCTCGCTTAAGCCGTATAATTCCTCCAGAAACTGGCCCAAAACTGGCCCATAAGAAAAAACCACCTCTGTGAAATTCACGGAAGTGGTTGACATTCTGAGCTCCCCAGCTAGGGGAGAAACTATCATGTTAATATTGCTTATAATCAACCATATACAGTGAACGAATTATATGAGGTCTCGAAAAATACTCCTTATACTATACCTTTCCCGAGTTTATCGCATTGGTGATAGTCGTCGTGGTAAACAGACTATAGATTAATTTTACAATAATTAGTCTATTCCCTTTGTGCTCATTTATAGTTGATTACAAATGTTCTATTTGCTTTCCCAATCATCAGGCACAAGAGCTGGGGGTTTTGTCCAAGGTGTCTCAATCATAGATTCTTGAAACCAATCATCCCGAAGATTAGCATGCTCGGTAATAATGATTTGAAAACCCGGACTCTCTTTTGTTGTGAAGCGATAAAGGATTGAGAATAATTTGCGAACTTTTTCAATGTCAGAATCCCTCTCCGTTGCTTCAATCAAACCAGAAGCCTGCTTATAAACATCTTCGGATGGAAAATAGACCTGAGTTGGTTGATCGAGAAAAAGAAATGAAGGCATAGGCCTCCTATGGTTCGTAGTAAAATGGTGAAGGGCAAGAAGTGCACTCAAATGATATGCTAAATGATTCGCAGCTCCACCTGTTTTATTCATTGGAACTGGTCTATCTGGTCTATCAGCAACTACTGTCAGGTTATTCAAATCCAACCTGAAAGGATATTCAGCAAATTCAGCTTCTAGTTCGCGAATGAACTGATTCATCTGAATCGAAATAATGTTAATTATTGAAGCAAGACGATCTCCACTATCATCAGCGCCTAATTCGGATTCAAGTCTTTTAACTAGCGCCTGCAATTCTATGATCTTCTTATTATGCACAGTCAGCTCATCATCAGGAAGGTAGGTTTCAAGAAATAGACTAATTCGCCCGACAATCCTTGCTGCAGCAGCATGTCGATTGCCCATTTCGGCAATAGCAACATTGGCAGCAATAGCTGCTGCCAGGGCTTCCTCTTGACTTCTAATTCTTTGCTTTAGTTCAGATAATTGGTTCTCAAGCTTAAGTATATACTCATTCAACTGTGGACGCTCACCGGCAACAGTACTGATTTCCTTATTGAGTGATTCAAGCTCCTGAATAAGGTATTTGGCTATTGGATTTTCGAAATCTAAGTCCTTTGGTGTGAATGGCCACTGCCATTCACCTGTTTCCGATTGTCTTGGCAAAGCATTTATAGATTCTAAACGGCTCTTTTGTTCCTTAGCCTCGGAAGTGAATCCATCCTCCTTATCAGCAAATAACCTGGCTGCACGTAATGTCCTGTATAATGCAGTTCTCTCATTTCGAAGAGTAGCTATGGCATTTTCCAGATCAGCTATTTGTCGGGTATCTTCATCAGGGACAAGAACTGGCTTCCATTTTATAATTTCGGATAGAATTTGCAAAGCATCTTCCATTGTCTCGGGGTTTTGACCACGATTTAAAATGCCTACTTGCTTTGCTTCTGATAATAGGCCTAAGGCACGTGTGTTAAATTGTTCGCGAACTTGCTCTGCTTCGGAGAAATTCTTTTGTAAAATTCTTAAATCACGTCGAGCATTACGTAGTTTTGTGTCCAGTTCAAGACGATCATTTGGTGCAACACCGAGAAGGATTGGTATTGTATCTTTGATTGCCTGGGGCATATATTGCTCATTCTGTCTGTAGAATAATTGATCTTTGTTTGCTATAAGAGCCTGCTTTTGGAAAAGGTAGAATATGCAGTGCTTTATAGTAGCGGCATAAGAAGCACGACTTTGCTCATTTGATACTTCTGTTCGATTGGCTGGGATACCTAGCAATTCCGAAAGTAATGATACGACTGTATCATCGTCTGTATTTGATTCAAGAACATCCAAAGGAGGTGGTTCAATTGTGTATCCTCTCCTAATCATTGCCCTTGAACAACTGGCTGCATTAGGTGCTGGAGCTGGTTTTGCAATGAAAACCTGTTCGTTTGCAAATTGGAAAATGACTGCATACCAAGCTACCTTATCGCGAATTGGGCCTTCGGGTATATTGAAACTACTCCTTCCCATACAATATTCAACGATGTCAGAAAGAGCTGATTTTCCTGTTGAAGAACGTCCTGTTATGATGCTCAATCCGCTAAGATTAAAAGAAATCCTACGGATTTGACCATAATGACTATAAATAATAATTTCACGTATGTTCATGGTCTTATCCCTAAAGTTGTATATATAGTGGTACGGTCATTTATTAAGCCGAGTTTCCTTCCCAAGGAAATTGCAACAGTTTGACAATCTGTTGTTTCCGGAGTCCCGGTTACAGATTTCTTGATTTTTTTGTCGATTAAATCTATTCGTCCTGAAGCATCAACCTCGATGGCTCCACAATCCATGAGAAAAGCAAATGCTTCCATTGTATATGGGAAGAGACATCGTACTCTGTTTGCGAGACCCACCATAATTTCTGGATGTTCCTGCAGGACTTTAATAAAATAGGATCTGCTCGATTTCTTGATCTGCTCCCTTGTAAGTTTGTGAAGGCAGAGCGGTAAAATCAATAGGGTCAACGAAAAGGGCATAGAAGTACCAGTTTCTTTTTTGTATCCTTCGATTCCACGAGCAATTATAAGCCCACAAAAAGCGGGATTAAACAGATTTCTGATCTCTCTTGGTCGTAAGTGCCAGGGATTCATATTTGGCCTCCTTCTAATATTTCCCTTACCCTTTCCAAAAACAATGGATGCCAGTAAACTCTAGGCACTTCATTATTTGCAAGAATGTGATAACTCCCCATCGTAACAAATGTTGCAGTAACCTGTGGACGAATTTTAAGGTTGTGCAGGTCGCTCGTTGAGAGCATATTTAAAAGGTTCCGACCAGCCCTCATAAGAATTTCTTCAGTAGAGTCCTCATTTAATTCTTCAAATAAAATTTCTCGTAACCTTGCCCATTCATCTACAAGTCGAGAGTCATAAGTCTCCAACTCTCCAGACAAGTCAGTAAACTCCCTTAACCATGAAGAACGCTGCTGAAATGCACGATAGTAGTCAAGTATGGCTCGTCTGATACGGTCATCCTTTAATCCGATAACTCTAAGTTGCTTTACGAAAATGCGATTATCAGTTTCAGGGTCCACCCCATCCTTTGGCTCTGCAAATTCGAAATCTATAGGGAGATTATCTGAATGAAATTGTTCAGCAATAAAACTAAGCTTCTCCGACACCTCCATTCCTCGTAAAGCCTCAGATCTTTTATGTGTAAGAATTTCTATGCAAGTATTAGTCCACCATCCTTCCAGTCTTTCATAAACTTGACTGCGAAATTGAGGCCTGATGGGTCTGAATCGCTCATTAATAATTAGTTCTGGTACATCCTGTATTCGCTCTTGACAATCAAATATAGTAATACGTTTGAAAAAGTCAGCCCACCTATCCGGGGGCAACCTATCAAGTAACTCTTTAGTCTTATTAATGGTACGAGACGTCGACTTAGCTAACACTTCAGATACTTTATAAACTTCTAATTCAGGCTCATGGTTTTTACCAGGCAGGAAAGCTTCCAAAAAAGAAGCGATTCCAACTCTACCAGTAGTAAAAAGAAAGAAAGATACTGGGGTTTTGGTAACATCATTCTTCATGTAATAGTCTAACCAAATTCTCACGGATTTCCAAAAATCAGGCGAAAGCTCTGTTAGAATGTCTCCGGGAGCCTTATGCTTGAGTGATGCTAGGACGCGTCCTTCTTCAAGGTCAGTAAAATCAATGTCATCATCTTTTTCAATACAACATACCGTTTCCTCTGGCAAACGTAGTGTCTGAAGCAAGGCAAAGCGCAATTGATATAAATAACCAAGAGCTTGCTCGCTAGCTGTGAAGGGATTATCAGAAGCCATTAGCAATTATTATTAAAATGTAAATATTGATATGCTCGATAAATCATTGATGTGCTCGTACTGTCACCGCACAACATTATGGCTGATTGTGTGAACAAGAGAATTGTCATGAACTTGATAAATTTTGTATTTGTGGCAAATATTGGGTAAAACGATACCATATTCTCAGCGGTATTTGTCTGGATGTCTTTGCATTGTCAACGTTCAGTAATCCTTCATGGACGCCTGAAAGCCGATTATTACAGTGCCTTGTTAGTTTCATAAACATTCAAATAAAACAACAATGCAAAACAGTATGAAAGCGCAAACTTGACTATTAATCAGAAATTTCCATACAAGTTAAGCAATCTTCCTGATGTCGAAAAGGAGTTTTTAAAAAAAAGTAATGATCCATACACCGTATACTTAACCTAACCATGGACATATTAATTGATTATCTGCGGCTTATGACATTCCTGTGCATTTAATTTGTTTTATGTACCTTAGGAGATATGATAAGTTATGTCGATCCTTAACAATTATCGAAATGCCAACAGGGTGGAATTCAACGAAATTAACCACAATTGAGTTAGTCCTTGATAAGTTCGAGTCTCTTCAAAAAGAAAGATGGATGTTCCGAGGCCAATCGCAGTGTTATAATAATCTCCTACCCTCAATCGATAGACTTTTCTTACATGGAAAACCTAGGGAATATATGCTTTCTCTTGAGGCTAAGAGTATTAAGCTTTTTCAAGACAACGTCAAATTTTTTGCAGCTAAAGGTGAAGAGGCTGCTTTAACCAGTGAGATCGTTGCTCTGATGGTTTTAAGACACTATGGTGTACCTACTCGCTTAATTGACTGGTCTAGTTCTCCTTGGGTAGCTGTCTATTTTGCTATTTGTGATCATGATGAGTCTGATTGTGAGATTTGGACTTTTGACAACTCTTCATATGCTGCTAAAGGTAAAGAACAATGGCGAAAGTGGCCTCAAACTACAATAGACGGCTCTGGGGATGCTGACAAATTTGATTATACTCTGAGAACCGCGTTCTTAGAAGAAGATCAGCCAGATTGGTTCGTCTGTCTGTTTTATGGTACAGATAATTTTCCAAGACAAAATGCCCAGAGTGGTTCTTATTCCCTTACATCTAGATTTGGTATGGACCATGCAGATTCTATAAGAGACCTGCTGAAAGATCAGTCATCTTTTCATAGGTACATCATCCCTTCTAGCCTTAAATCAACTCTTAGGCAGATTATCAGAGCAACCTATAATATCTGTCGAGAATTATTATTCCCAGACTCTGCAGGTGCCGCTGAGACTGTTAAAATGTTTGTTTATAATAAATAGCACCCACACTTTTAATGTGGGTGCATTATCTGTTGATTTTCAGTGGTCCTTAAGATTTTTTAGTTGAGAAAGACCGTCTCAAAACAGCAGATGACAAAATTCAGCATAACTCAACCCGGTGGAAGAATCTTGAAATAAATAATGAAATATGCCTTGCCATTTATGATATATACATCTTTTACCGATAGAGTCATTTTCACGGCATCTACAGCCACTTTCTCACCCTCTGATATATCTGGGAATGTCACAAGACAAATGACGCTAAAAGGGCAGTAAATGCGTCTTAGAGCTCCTTTAATATCTATTACCAGAATGCTATCCTCCTTTACCAATTTGAATAATTCCCGGATATATTTTTCATTATCCATAACTGTTCTTTTATGATAGATACCAGGATTTTTTATCACCTCTCAAAGAATCTATTAGAGTACCTAAGAACCTGTATGAACCTACATTTCTATCCAGGTATGTGTCTATATAGGAGCTTTTTGTGGCAGAAGTGAACAGATTGTACACCTTCCAGAGGTCAATATCTCCGTTTTCAGACCGGCAGAAGCTACAGTCCTGAAAGTAATCTCTCGCTACAGAGGTTAATTGAGTATCAGACAAGGGTAATATGTCTATCGCTTTCTTCTGTTTTGCAGGGAGATACTGATACAGACGACACCTCCCCATAAGCAAAGCAAATTGCTGCTCGGTCAGACCGAGGTCAGAAAGTGTAGTTAAGTACTTAAGCTGCCTGTCAGAATTGAATCTTGTAAGAAGCTGAAAGATCCTGTTAAACAGTTCTGATAATGAGGTAACACGAATATCACTGGCATATCCATCTGTTGATATGCAAAGATTGGTGCAAACCCAATTTTTAAAACCAACAAAAACCTTAAACCTCTCTTCCCCTTTCCTGCCAGACAAACTGTCATTGTTGTAGGCCCTAACTCCTCCTACACTGAGCGAGAGGGTGTTACCACCTACAGTCCCGGAAATATTTGGCAACTCATACATGAAGGCCATCCTTTCATAATAAATAGTTTTCTCATGATCCATTAACTCGTTGGCCGGTTTACCCATGGCTTGCGGTATTCTTCCTTTTATTGGATGTGATACTCTGATTGCGGGTGGAGAAATTAGTTCTCCTGAAAAGTAACGTCTAGTCACATCCCCAACGATATCAATGAAATCCGAATGACTTATAGTAGATTCATTGTCCTTTGCGAATACAGGAATTATACACTTATTGCGAAGCTCACTATAATGAATAGGTAAGGTATTGGCTACAATAAAATCACTTTTTGTGGGAAGCGTTTCAACGGAAACTACTTCATCCGGGTTTACTTCAATTATTTCCATTATCAGAAGTTTTTAATGGTTCAACTACGTTTTCAGCAACAACTCTCTCGATCTGGATTTTTCTTGCAATGCACAGTGGCTCAACCCTATCCCTAAGAGTTGGGTATTTGATTATTATTGCCCGAAGCTCTTGTATGGTATTAGCTCCTGCAATCTGTGAATGAATATGCTCCATCAATTCATCTCCCATGCACCAGGTCCATATTCTTTCACCTGTTAATCCTGATGGGACAATAGGGTATTTATCCATGAAAAGGCCTGTTCTGTCTTTGGAGGCGGTAGCCATATGTTTGATATCCAGATCAAGTACTAGACTGAATTCATAGTCCATGCCATCTCGGGTTACTCCTTTTAAACCTACCTTTTCAGGAACCATCTTGCCGTTCCTGTCGGTTAATACATAGTCCTGCTTCGATCTGATCGTTGCAATAATATGACAGGGAGATTGAAGTATCTTCTGGACAAAGGCATTATGCCTTGGCGTTAATTTGGCCCAGTTTGCAAAAGAGTTACCTGCCATGTTCCCGTGAATATCGAGAATACCACCAGATCCTTCCCATTCATGGCTGATGCTGTCAATAATGATCACCTTCATCCCAGCACTCTCACATGACTCGATGGCCTCAATGTACCTTTCTGGAGAAAATGGTTCCTCCAGTGACAAAACATTATAAGTCCCCAAGGAAGAATAAAGATGAGCTGAATGGTATTCGGTGTCTATTATGGCCACCTTTGTCCAATCATTGCATAATCCACTGGCAATCAACAATGAACTATATGTTTTTCCAGAGCCACTTGGACCCTGGAGTGCCATTTTAATAACGGCTTGATTTCTTTGAGCTGTTGTTAATTTCATAACGTTAAATTTTTTATTACGAAAAAGAAAGGGGCCGAAGCCCCTTCTCATTACAGAGGTCTTTCAACCTCTTCCTCAGCGAGAACTCTCTGTTCCACAGTCTCTCCTTCTTTCAGGTAAACCCACCTGTGTGACAAGGAGATGATTTCTCCTGTTTCCTTGATTGTGAAGTCATAAGAATCAGTCTCAACTCTCTGAATTGATCCTGGAATCTGTTGACCGATAAGACTTTTGCAGGTCATTTCGTCAAAAGTTGTTGTAATGCTTGCCCTTTTGGCAGTAGCATAGTAGTTGCCGGTCTCCCTTGATTTTACAAGTTCCAGACCGCCCTGTAATACCAGGGCATAGAAGGATTCGCCCTTCTGGTTCATCCTTTGTTTTACATCGACTACAGTTACCATTTTTAATTTTTTTGGTTAAACAATGTGGGCAATTGCCCAATCTCTGGTTAAAGCGGGGGTGCTTTTAGGGATAGGGGCGTCATTTCACTTACGTGGCCTATCTTGGGGTATATAGAAGGCTCTTGTGCCCCCGTTCAGGTCTTTTCGTAGTTTGAAAAAAAGAATACTTTGTTGTAACTTGCCTTGTGATATCTCCTGTCAGGAAATTTCGACTTAAGCGTTTCATTAAAAGGCAGTATTAAGACCCTCAGAAGAAGAGAGTTCACATAAGATGGAAGAGAATATTATTATCCTAGGTGCTGGTGCGTCAGCTGATTCAGGCGCTCCCTTAATGTCTAACTTTTTGGATAAAGCGGAGGACTTGCTTGCATCTAATATAGATTCTCCTACCAAAGACTGCATTAAGAAGGTTTTTCATCTGCTTGATGAGATGCAGAAGGTCCACTCCAAATCCCGGCTTGACCTTAACAATATTGAAACTGTATTTGGAGCGATAGAAATGGCTCAGATCATAAAAAGACTAGGGACTATTGCTCCAGATGAGATTCCTGATTACAGACGGGGAATCGTAAAGCTCATTGTCAGAACTATCGAGCAATCAATGAATTTTGGGTACGTAAATTCCTCAGTATATGCGCCTGCTAGCTATCAGGCTCTTTTTGACTTTATTTCAAAGAATGAAAAAACGTTCAAAACGATAATTACCTTTAATTATGATCTTGGTATTGATACTGCAGCGCACAGGGCTGGCTTCAGGGTGAGGTACGGCTTTGAGGAGGCATCAGTGGATCAGAATAATATTAATCTTTATAAGCTGCATGGGTCAATAAACTGGGCTTCATCTACTGACGAAACCAAAATATATCCCTACTACCCAGTGTGGTACTTAAATGATTTACATGTACATAACCCATTAGGTAATAGGGGCAATACCAAGCTTGTAATTTCACCTAATATGAATCTCATTAATCAGCATTTCCCAAATCTTTCTGACATTAAATATGATCCTGTGATAGTGCCCCCGACTTGGAACAAAACAGGCTATCATGGCACTTTAAGTCAGATATGGGGAAAGGCAGCTGAAAAACTTTCTCATGCAAAGAGAATTTTTATTTTCGGTTACTCTTTGCCTGAATCTGATTCGTTCTTCAGGTATTTATTTGCATTGGGTACCCTGAGTTCAACCAGAATTAGAAACATCGTAGTTGTAAATCCCGAACCAGAGGGAGGGGAGGTTGATAAAAGATTTAGGCTTTTGTTGGGTGAATCTATTCGATCCAGATATCAATACTTCTCTGATACTTTCAGCCTTGCACCAAGTATTATTAGCAGAGTATTAAGGTGATCAATTTCAATAAATAAGCCAAACTGGATCTAGATAATTCAGCATCGTACAAATGATTTTAATTTCAAGTAATGACAGTCCTAGAATACATTAACAACCTCAATCTCAGATATAAGACGGGTATCTCAACAGAACACAGTTACCGTAGCGACCTTTTAGGGTTGATTGAATCTTTATCGCATGGGTTAACCATAACAAATGAGCCAAAAAGAATCGCATGCGGTGCTCCTGATTACATCATAGCTAAACGTAATATTCCAATAGGTTACATTGAGGCAAAAGATATTGGAGCCGATCTTAGTAGCAAAACATACAAAGAACAATTCGATAGATATCGGCTGTCGCTTGATAACCTGATAATTACGGACTATTTGACATTTCAATTCTTTGTAAATGGAGCTCACACTACAACTGTTACAATTGGCGAAGTATCTGGAAATAAGGTCCATCCAATTTATGATAATTTCAATAAGTTTATAGACCTGATAAAGAACTTCTGTGAATTTACTGGGCAAACAATAAAATCGGCACAAAAGCTGTCAAAGATGATGGCGGCCAAGGCCAGATTGCTGGCAAATGTAATTGAACTTGCGCTAGATCCTGAAAACGAAAATGAAGGGGTTAATGAATTACAGAATATCAATCTATTGAGCCAATATGAGTCATTTAAGCAGGTTTTAATCCATGATATTACCCCTAAAGCATTTGCAGATATCTATGCACAGACAATTGCCTACGGAATGTTCGCAGCCAGGTTAAATGATCCATCATTGGAGAATTTCACACGTCAGGAAGCTGCAGAACTTATACCAAAGTCGAATCCATTCCTTAGAAAATTATTCCAATACATTGCTGGTTATGATCTCGATGATCGAATCGTTTGGTTAGTAGATGCTTTGGCTGATATTTTCAGGGCTACAAATGTGGAAGAGATGCTGAAGGATTTCGGCAAATCCACCCAGCAGACAGATCCATTTATTCACTTTTATGAGACATTTCTTGCAGAATATGACCCGAAGTTGAGAAAGAGTCGAGGCGTTTGGTATACACCAGAGCCAGTTGTTAACTTCATTGTAAGGGCAGTGGATGATATTCTGAAGGCGGAATTCGGACTTACTCAAGGTTTGGCGGATACATCAAAGATTAAGATAAAAGTCCCTGGGCAAGAGAAGAAGCCTGTAGAGAAAGAGGTACACAAAGTACAGATCCTGGACCCAGCTGCAGGCACAGGAACATTCCTTGCAGAGGTTATAAAGCAGGTCCACGCTAAGTTTGAGGACCAACAGGGTATATGGAGTCAATATGTTGATGATCACTTAATTCCAAGACTTAACGGTTTTGAAATATTGATGGCCTCATATGCTATGGCACACCTCAAACTTGAAATGTTTCTCCAAGATACTGGATACAAGCCACAAAGAGATCAGAGACTAAGAATTTATTTGACGAATAGCCTTGAGGAGCATCACCCTGACACCGGAACATTATTTGCTAACTGGCTTAGTACAGAAGCGAATGAGGCCAACCATGTAAAGAGGGATACTCCTGTAATGTGTGTAATCGGAAATCCTCCATATAGTGGGGTATCAACCAACAAAGGTAAATGGATTACAAACCTAATTGAGGATTACAAATTTATTGATGGTATTCATTTTGGAGAGAAGAAGCACTGGCTTCAGGATGATTATGTTAAATTCCTACGATTTGGAGAATTTCTTGTTTCAAAAAACGGTTCTGGAGTATTAGCTTTCATAAACAACCACAGCTTTCTTGATAATCCAACCTTTCGAGGAATGAGATGGCATTTGCTAAATACCTTTGACAAAATCTATGTGATTGATTTACATGGCAATACCAAAACAAAAGAAACATCCGAAAATGGGGCTAATGATACAAATGTCTTTGATATAATGCAGGGAGTGTCAATAAATATCTTCATTAAAACAAATAATTTCAGAACAACAGGTTTGGGTAAAGTCCTTCATTACGGTGTTTTTGGGCCACGTGAATCCAAGTACAATTTTCTCTTCTCAAAGAACTTAACAAATATTGGATTTCAAGAGATCACCCCAGAACAACCATTTTACTTTTTAATTCCCAAAATTAAAATGCCACCATGCCTGATTGAGGAAAGCTTCAAGGTGGACGATCTATTTAATTTGGGTAAAATCGGAATATGTACCCAACGGGATAGCATCTCAATTCAATTTGACAAAACCAAACTTGTTAAAGTCTTAAATGACCTTAAATCGATGCAGCCAGAAGAGTTCAGGATGGTTTATAAGGAGAGGAAAGATGGCAGGGACTGGAAGGTTTTGACTGCCAGACGAAATATTGTTGAGACTAACGGTGATGAGAAGTTTATCCGGAGAATTAATTACAGGATTTTCGACAAAAGGTGGACATATTACACTAATAGATCAAAAGGGTTTATAGCATATCCGAGGTTTGAGACCCTAAGGCATTTAGTTCAGGGGCCGAATGTAGCGTTGGTTTTGCCAAGGCAGTTGGCTGTAAAAAAGTTCAAACATGCTTTTGTTACAGATGAAATTTTTGACCAATGCTATATTTCGAATTTGACAAAAGAAGGTAACTATTCCTTCCCATTATATCTGTATTCTGACCATACGAATGAGATTGACGCAAACCAGATCCAGAACAAGATTCCGAATCTTAACGAGCAGATTATAAGCGAAATATCCAAACGTATAAATCTAAGATATACGAAAGAGGACCGAAAACAAGAAGATTGTTTTAATCCAATCGAAGTTTTCGATTATGTTTATGCTGTTCTATATTCCCAACAATATAGAGATATGTATGAAGTCCTTCTTCAGAGAGAATTTCCGTATATCCCATTTCCAAAAGATACAAGTACGTTCAAAAGCCTCTCAAGGCACGGTAGTAGCTTGAGAAAGGTTCATTTATTAGAAGAAGGGTCTGTTGGCAATATATTTACTTCCTTCCCACTTGATGGATCCAATGAAATTGAATTTATCAAATACACTGAGGGTAAACTTTGGATAAATGATCAACAGTACTTCAAAGGTATCCCTTTAAACACTTGGGAGTTTTATATTGGTGGTTACCAGCCTGCGCAGAAATGGCTCAAGGACAGGAAAGGAAGGGTGCTCTCGTTCGAAGATATAATGCACTATCAAAAGATTATCGTGGCGCTGACTGAGACTGAAAGGATCATGAAGGAGATTGACAAAATTGATTTCCTTCCTTGACTTCTATAATCAAATTTCAGAACTTTGATAAGGCAGCATTTCCTCAAAACAATTAACAGACAGTTGACTATGCAGCGAGACAAGTAGAGGAGATGCTGCTTTTTAAAATAATAGTACTGACCATGATTGGGAATTCTGCCATTGAAGGAATAATGAAATCTTTATCCGAAGAGTTTAAATTTCATAGCTCCTCCTACCATGAAAGTCTCTTCAGTAGCTTCACATTAGACAACAGAACGCTTTCATTTATAAAATATTACAATCGAACCGTCCTAGACAAAGAGAGAATTAGTTTCGGAGAGTTCAAACATCAATGGGCTATTCAGGGAATGAGTGGAGAAGTCATAAAATATTTCGACGATAACTATGATGCACTCAGAAATGAAATCCTCGAGGAGAAAAACATAAAAAGGTTCTATTTAAGGCACTGTATTTCAGTCCGTAAAGAAGCATCCTTTTGTAGCAAACTATTTCACACCCATCTACCAAATGACTTTCCTCCGCTGGATAACCCTATTAGGAATCGTTTCAATCTGGGGAAGGAAGAATTTATTAAAAGTGTCTTGATTGTAAGAAACGCTTACAAGCAGTTTATTGAAGATAACGGGATATATATCAAGATGGTGCGATCTATTCTATCAGATCCAAAATATAGTTACCTGAGGGCAAGTGAGTTATCTGACATCAGGATTATCGATATGTACCTCTGGTTTAAAGAAAACAGACAAAAAGGAATCCCTTCGATTACAAACAATTAATGGAACCAAAGATCTACTATACCTTCCAGGCCAGGTTAATCCGGAGGAAAAAGGATAACGGCGAGTTTGAATTTATTGAAGTTTCCGAGAAGTTTATCGATCCAGAACCGATAAAGGCAAGAGATGCAGCTTTCAGGTATTACCAAAATTATATAGATGTACTTCTTCAATCAAAAGGGGCCGAGTACAAATCAGATAATCAAGCCAGACAGTTGCTCAAATCATTCTGGGACCCTGGTACTTCAACAACAGTTATTGCCGGGGAGAAGACTATTTCAATCCCTGATTACTTTGATAATGGCATTGGAGTTTTCTGTTGTCATGATGATGATTTTGAAGAGCTTGAAGGTTCTGGTATGCATTTAATGGTTCACGGAATTGGTTTAATTCTAGAAGGGAATATATCCCCAGAGGGCTTAATATATGCTCTTGAAACAGAGTATAATCGCTATAAACACTTCGGTTATAACACATATAATCAAGAAGTTAAAATTGTTTTTTGCGATAGTGACGAGTGGAATGAAGGGTATCGTGATGATGAACCCCAAACTTATACCATACTTCCAACTCCATTTGATTGGTCTGGCATGGATAAGCCTTATTGGTGGGAAACCGACTTAAAAGATGGAAGAAGAGAGGAAGCTTCGAAAACTCCCAGGACCATTGATAGTTTAATCTCTGAAGGTGAAACCAATCAAATTGAATTTAAACCTGGGATGTTGTATACTATTGATTCTAAGCAAGGCCCTAAAAGCGGTAAATATATTATTGCAAAGACAATTTGTGCCTTTCTTAATTCAAATGGGGGATTTTTATTTATAGGGCTGAATGATAATGGCTTACCTCTAGGTTTAGACTCAGATTATGCCTTATCAGGGGACAAAGACCCCAAAGATTTTTTCAGGTTACAGTTTGATAACCTTTTGCTGCAGTACTTGCCTCAATGGTCGAAAGAAAAGATAAGTGCAGATTTTTATCCTTATCTCGGCCAAGATGTTTTTATTGTAACTGTATTTCCAAGCCCTGATCTCCCTGTTTTCTTGAAAAACAAGGATAGCAAAGAGTTTTTTGTACGCTGGACAGCTTCTTCGAAACAGTATACAGATATTGAAGAAATTGTGAAGTACTGTTTAGAACATTGGGGGCGATTATGATTTATTTTTATCATTTCAAAACGAAGTAAAGAATATTATATATAAATAAGGTAGAAGTCGTTTCACATTTTCATGTGTAATCTAAGCCTGAAGAAAGTAATCTCAATCTTGATCAAAATCAGATTAAATCTGGGTCAATTGAAAAGGTTAACCTCCGAATGGTAATATGTGGGGAGATAAAAATCTCCCCACATTACCAGAGAACCCAATTTTATGTCCCGTCCTACTAAATCACTATGTCTGGGACGGGACGCTTAACCTTTCAGGATTCTTCCTACAGTTGATTTACTTGTTCTGTATCCCTGCTCATTAAGTGTTCGAGAAATATCACGCAGAGATAATCCATCCTCCTTATATTTGAAGATCAAATCCCTGATACGGTCATCGGACGAAGTAGAAACATAGTGGCCAGGGGTTGAAACAATGTCAAAGATCCCATCTGTGAAACTCAGCTCATAAACCACCCTTTTCTCCTCCGGAGTGAGGTAATTACCTTTCACAACTTTAAGGATTCTATTGTCGCTTCTGGAATCACTTTGAGAGAGCATCAAAACTGACCTCCCTTTTGCCTCAATGGCCATACTTCCGAGTAGGTCATTCTTATCAGGATTCCCATTAGCAGCAGCCTTCCTATTGTGATGAAGAAACACAACCGAACACCCCGCATCATCTGAAAGGGTTTTGTAGCCATTTAAGAAACTCCTTATGGCTGTCGAGTTGTTTATATCACCTTCAAAAAAGTCTCCAAACGCATCAAGAATGACACAATCTGCTGGTTGCCTTTCAAGTTCAGCTCGTAATTTCGGAATAATATCTTCACTATCAAACATATATCTAAGATTACTATAGTTTGCTCCTGACCTGAAATAGTCTTTTTCTTTCTTAATTCTTGGTGAAAGGGACAAAATATCATCCTCTGTACTGACATAGATAACACTATGATGAATCGCCATTATTGGCTTCCCAAGATGCTCGTCCTCGCCAGCAACGACAGCCATTGAAAACTGCCTTAAAAAGGTCGTCTTCCCAATGTCACTACTTCCAGATACAAACGTCAATGCCCCCTTGGGTATTAATCGATCCCATAACCACGGGATTTCAGTAATAGTATTTTCAATTAATTCTTGTGCCGTAGTAATATATCCAGGTTTTTCAAAAGGTCCTGCAACTCTCATTTCTCCACTCATCCTTCCAAACTTTTACAATGAAACTTGCTTAAAAACCGATCCCGATCTTCCTTTGAATAATAAATCTTCTTACCAACCTTCACATAATCTATTAATTGCTTCGATCTCCAGCTTGCTAGAGTTCGTTGGCTGACATTCCATTTTTTAATAATATCTGAATTATCCCAGAGTTCATCATTGGGATTCACCTTATTTGAAATGGCTGCTACCCCATTTTTGAGATCTTTCATTCCAGCATAAAGTTCAAATAGTTTTTGTTCTACTCTATACTCGTTCATACATGATGGCCTCCTCACCACCAATTTTGTTTTTTGTTGTAAAATTCAAGATATCTCCATATTCGTACAACCAGAGACCATCTGCATTTATAGCAGGCAGGTGACCTCCGATCCTTAGAGACTGAAGCTTTGCGGCAGAAATACCACCAAGTATTTGTCTGACTTCAGCACTTTTTAAAAAGCGCTTCTCAGGCTTTTCAAGCTCTTTGAGCCTCTCCGCGACTAGTGTCGCCAACTTGTCCCATTCGGGATTTTTAAAATTGTTTGTCTCCATATAAAAATGAATTAAAAAATTAATATTGGAGCAAAACTAATAGACTGTATAACTGTTACATACCGCCTTATAGATTAGATAATTTATGCGGTGATGCATTCGGTGTGACTTCTGTATATCAGAGAATTAGCTCAAACAGAATTTTTCAAAAGGCGGTAGATAAAAGCGTTGATTACTTCAAGAAAAGAGCAATTGCTTCATCTAAATAGGCTGTTGTCGTTGATGCGATATCATTTGCATCTTTTATTTCATCTGCAGTAAAATTTCTTGGAGATGAATTTCTATCAAGAACCTTAAAACAACGAGAAGCTCGTTCCCATTGACCCTCATTGGCTCTTGAAATACCAGTACCATGAATCTTATCAATGAAGTAGTGAAGTGCATTTAAGTTTTTCCATACTACTTTGTTAGTCACAGGATTGCCTGAAAATGCAGATTCAAAATCATCATAAGAGGACGAGATAAAAGAATGGTTATCTCCTGTCAAGTGCTTATGGACAGCTCTCAAATTAGTTGCTTTATTGGCCAGTTCAAATGAAGCCCGAGACGGAATACGTCTACCACCTTTTTTGTATGTTATTGATCTGTCGTGTTGTTTTGCTTCCATCCCCTCCTGTTCTTTGGCAAAAATTCCTTCCAGCCTTTGTACACTTTGAAATAACCGGGTAGCTGCAATGATTTCCCTGTAGCTTTCACCTGTTAAGGGTAATTCGTCCGGGATATAATAATTGATTCCAAAACGGGTCTCAAACAAGTTGCTCTTCAGGGCAACTATTTTGCGATTATGGTCAGTTATATCCCTTATCTTTTTATCAATATGCAATTTATCATTATTAACAATATCACGGATTTCTCCGATAGCATTAGACTCTTTCTGTGTTAGGTTTTCCAGATACGTTGCAAGAGTGTGGTCCTCATCAAAATAAAATCTAATGGACGAGTGAGCAAACTTTGCGAATGCTTCCCAATCTTCAAAATGCATTTTTCTTTTAAAATTACAACCTTCTCTTTAACCCTCCAAACATTTCTGTTCAGCGGGTTCCTGTTTCTGGTTTAGAAGGTGTGCCATATCATCAGCTACCTTACGATCAACGACTTTTGAATAGATCTGAGTTGTCTTGAGGTCAGCATGACCAAGCATTTTTGAGACGGTTTCAATAGGAACACCCGAAGATAAGGTTATTGTAGTTGCAAAGGTGTGGCGCGCTACATGAGTTGTAAGTGGTTTATTAATCCCGCATAAATCAGCTATTTCCTTAAGGTAACCGTTTAATCTTTGGTTACTGCAAACCGGAAGTAGCCTGCCAGTTACAATGCATTTGGGATAATTTTCATACCTGGTCAGAATTTCCTGAGCCCTGGGCAAAATAGGAACACTTGATCTGGAACCAGTCTTTTGTCGATGAATTACCAGCCAACGGTTTCCATCTATACCAACCTCAACATTATTGCTGGTCAAATTCGACATATCTGCATATGAAAGTCCGGTATATACCTGGAATAAAAATAGATCCCTTATCCGAGACAATCTGTCAACACTGAACTGCTTGGAGTAGATTGCTTCAACCTCCTGCTCTGTAAGATAGCTTCTGTTATTGTTATCATAGTTACAAGCGAAAGTCTTAAATGGATTAACTGCCAGCCATTTATTAGCAATGGCAATATTTATAACCCGAATCAGATTCTTCAAATTCTTTACTGTAGAGTTATGCATCAGGCCTCCTGTTGTTCGCATATGATTATGATAACCCTCAATAAATTTGTGATCCAATTCTGAAAGCAGTATATCTGATTTATTCAGACGGTCTTTCAGGTATTCCTTTAAGTTTTGTAAAGAGTACTTGTATTTTTCGACTGTTGAAGCTGCGTAGTCAATCCCTTCCAGACTCTTCATCATTTTCAGATGATACTCATAAGCCTGGATCAATGTCATATAGGCAGTTCCTTTACCTCTAAGCTCGTCAACAACCTGTCTTACAGAAATCCGATCTCCTTTTAAGTCCAGGTTATGAAAAATTCGATCAACCTGATTCAAGGTACTTACCAGATGAACATTCAAGGATCTTGCAGCCTCACTTCGACCGGCGGCTCGTTCCGCATGTTTATCCCATTGAGATAATGATACTCTTTTGTTGGTTGAAATCTCGGCTCTTTCGCCATTTACAGTGATTCTCATATAGATAGGAATCATTCCCTCCTTATCCTTCTTTGACTCCTTCAGGTAATAATGTGTCAGAATTTTGTTTTTCATTTCATTCAATTATTTGTGGTACCGAAAACATAAAAGTACAGCCAAAATCATACCTCAATACATGCAATTCAGTGCATGTAAGTGCATAATATACTGGGCATTGATGTTAAATTAGGGACCAAGATTCATCGAACGGAAAAAGGTCCCGAAAAGGTCTCGTTAATTATGACTTTCAGCGTACATTTTGAGCACCTTAAAAAACAAAACCGCTTAAAAATCATTGATTCTAAGCGGTTCTGAACATTCTGTGATCGTAATCTGCTCCCCAGCTAGGACTTGAACCTAGGACCCCCTGATTAACAGTCAGGTGCTCTGACCAACTGAGCTACTGAGGAAGATTCGTTGCTCCGAAAAGCGTGGCAAAATTAACCGCTTTAAACGAATTAAGCAATATCTTTGACAAAAATTTCCTGATGAAGAAAATATTGGGCATCGGCAACGCTCTTGTCGACGTGATGACTATTATTCC
>Ga0209408_1001010_pt1 | contig 19090 bp, 21 predicted proteins | sample AD_UKC107_MetaG_FD_184422 | JGI IMG/M metagenome (GOLD analysis project Ga0209408, IMG submission 184422) | Active sludge microbial communities of municipal wastewater-treating anaerobic digesters from Hong Kong - AD_UKC107_MetaG (SPAdes)... | ecosystem: Engineered > Bioreactor > Anaerobic >... | reverse complement strand
ATAATTACCTAAAAAGTACGTATATTTGTACTTGAATAATAACTTAAATGCGTAATGATATGTTAGCAGCAAATTATACAGAGTTTAGAACGAGACTGAAAAAGTTCCTTGATACGGTTGAATCAGATAATGAAACTTTAATTATAAAGCGTAGTTCAGGTAAAGGGACAGTCATGATTTCTTTGGATGAGTATAATTCAATAATGGAGACAGTTCATTTGTTAAGTTCAAAATCTAATGCAGATAGATTGTATGAATCAATTAAACAAATGAAAGCAGGAGATACCGTTAATGAAAAACTAATTGAAGAGTAATGAGAATCATTTTTACTAAGAATGCGTGGGAAGACTATACTTCTTGGTTGCATGAAGACAAGAAAATATTAAAGAAAATAAATGACTTAATTAAGGACATACAAAGAAATCCATGTGAAGGTAAAGGCAAACCAGAACCTTTAAAATACGATTTGGCTGGATACTGGTCTCGAAGAATTGACAGAGAACATAGATTGGTTTATCAAGCGGATGATAACGAATTGAGAATCTACGCTTGTCGATACCATTACGATAAATAGAAGAATTAACAGCAGTTCTTATTACATGCGGTAGTTAGGTGGTTTTTTGACAATTTTAGTTATCTTTAACTTTGGTTAACGGGTGATAGCGAAACGCGGCGGAACTTTTCATGAACGAAGTGAATAAACCCACACTTTTAAAATGCTGGGCATGTTGGGCAAAAAAACTTAAGTAAAAATATATACTCCGAAAATATAGATATTATGAAACCAGACAATGAAACGATACTTTTACGAGAGAAAGAAATAGTACCTACGGAAAATGTTTTGGAAAACGCTCTGGGTAAAGAGCTTTTCGATATTTATCAGGAAATAATCAAAATTTTTACTGATGAATTTAGTCTGGAACCTCAATGGCACTTTTACAAAGATGGAATGGCATGGTTGTGTAAAGTAGTTTATAAGAAAAAAACTATTCTTTGGCTTTCTATTTGGGAAAACTATATAAAAACAGGTTTTTATTTCACCGAAAAAACAGGATTAGGGGTAATTATATTTGAAACAGGAGGGATTCAAAGCTGAACCCCTTTTGTTATATGTTTCATACTAACAATATTTCGATACCTTATAAATTGATTTTGGTTTTTAAAACAAGAACACCTTTCAATAAAGGTTCTTTAAAATAACTTTTATCATTTCTAATCTATAGTTAAAAACTCATTTCTACCCTGAAACGTATTCCGTTTTTATCTGTGAATCCACTATTAATAAATGTATTATCAAATTGATGAATATATTCAACGCGTAAAATTTTAAATATGTTTGTTAATCCAACACCTATTTCAGTATAAGGTCTATTTATATCGTTTGAATAATAGTTAGGTAAATCGAATACACCATTGTAACTATTATTTAAACTACCATAATGTGCTTTAAAAGATACTATTTCTCTCAATTTTAAATGTTTAATTAAGGGAATATGGTTTAGAAAAATACCTCCCATGGTATAATCAAGATGAATATTTGTATATATGTTATGAGCAAAGGCAGCTTGATGTAATAAATTGTAGCGATATTTTGCAAATCCTAAAGACATCGACCCGACAGGCATATCTAGTAACTCATATGGAGCATCGCCCATTAAGCATCCACCATTAATCATGTATCTTACATAAGTTTGTCCCCAGTTAAATCTTCCGCTGATAGAACTGTGTAGTTGCAAGTATAAACCTGATTCGCTTATGCTTTTATCTGGTAGTTTTGTTTGGCCAATATCAATACTAATATTTACTACAGGAGTTTGTTCCAGGTAATATACTCTGTAGAAATAATATTTGTCGTAATGTTGCCCAAAATCAAGTCTGCAGTTTATTAGCATACCGTAGTTTATGTAGCTATGATAGTCTATGTTATTATGAATAAACCTTACTTGTGGCGTATTTATGTTATGCAAATAGTATCCTGTTAATTCCAAACCAAAATTCTTTTCTGCATTGTATTCTAATTTTAGTTCGATACCTGTTTCTTCTTTTAGATATGGGTTAAGTTCTCTTGAAGTAACTGCAGCAATAAAATTCCCATTTCCCCTGGTATTTGGGTTTTTTTTGATAAACCTTAAATATTTATCTTGAGAAACCAAAGTATAATCTTCTGAATAACTTAAACGAAAAATAAATTTATCAGTAGGCAAAGGTTGGTAAGCTATGTTCATTCCGTATTTAAATTCTTCGTTTTTTGTTCCATAACCTAAAAATCCTCCCACAGAGAAATAATCAAACATTTGTTGACTTGTGCGTAATGGAATAGTGTACCTGTTACCTTCAATTGCATTTGAACTGTAAATATCAAAAACTGGCCCTATATCGAATTCACCAGTATTAATATAACTTGATAATACAGCTCCACCAATTGCATCAATACTTCTAACAATTGAGTTTTCTTTTAATTTATCAACTTGCTGATAAGTATTTTCAGCTAATAAATTCGATTCAAATTCTGGCTGTTTCTCCCAGTCTTTAGCTTTTATTTTATCAAGCCGGTCAGAAGTGCTGTATTGTGTAGTTTTATTAATTAACCAGTTACCGTTGGATATTTCATGAACTCTTTGAGAATCGTAGTTAGATGTATCCTTATTTAAAGTAAGAGCAAGGTTAAGGCTTATTTGTTGTTCGTTATAAAACCATGCTTCTGGTTCTGTTTTTTTATAAGAAACTTTTGCTTTAAATCCATTTACAAAGTTAATATTAGCCTCTTCCTGTATGTAAGCATTAATTTCGGTTAAAGCATAATTTTCTCCTTCAACTGTAAAATTTCCTGTAAACAAGGCATTGTACTTGTTTTTAGGCACAAAAGAAAAGTTATAATGCCAAACACTATCTATAAAAGTACTGTCGTTTAAGAATATATCATAAACTAATCTAGAAGAACTACTAATTGGAGAAGTTAAGCCACGCCCCAACATATTAATTTGATCTTTATAAAAATCTAAATCGACAACAACATTTATTAAAATTAAACTTTCGATAGACTGGTTTAATTTTGGAAAAATCCCATCTTGTTTACTGTAAACAATTTTTGAATTATCATGCTTATGATCCTCTGCTTGTTCAGCAAGATAAATAGGAGAAAACTTTAAATTCTGATTTTCCAGCTCTATTGTAAGTTCATCCAGATTATCTACATATTTATTAGCATTAGAAGTAGAATCTATAGCAACAAACACAGTTGTACGGGCAAAGGTTTTGAAATCCTTTGTAGCCAGAATTTTATCATGATTTTCATCTTTACTGTCCAGGATTCTCTTAAATAATACTTTAGCCCTGGATACTTCAGGTTTAATTATAACCTCCTCTAACGTCTTGACATCTTCCTTCAATAAAATTATTAAATCCTTCTGTTCTTTTTTTAAAGATATTTCTTTAGTAAAATACCCAATGGAAGAAATACAAAGTGTACCGGTTATAGGAGATGAAAAAGTAAAATCCCCATTAATATCAGCCTGAATTCCATATAAAGTTCCTTTAATCCATACATTAGCAAAAGGGACTGCTTCTTTTGTATCTTCATCTTTAATATTTCCAGAAATAATTAGATTTTGAGAAAAAATATTCAAACTAAAAGCTATGACTATTATTATAGTCATTACCAGTTTCTTAATCATGAAGACAAATATTACTTTTGTTCCTTGATTAACCAATAAAGTCCTTTTACTCCTGATTTAATCTCATCAAGACGGAACAATACTAATATTTTTTCAATGTAGGCCAAGGTTCCCCATACCAATACTGTATAAAACAGCCAGGGATAAAAACCAAATGCAAAAAGTATAAAAATAAAAATACCCTGGGCATAACCGGAAGATACAGCTGAATACAGGTGTAATCCCGGGATTTTACCAAATCGTATAAAAGATACAAGATAACTAATAACCAGGGTACCTATAAATATGTAAAAGATCCAGGCGTGGGGTTGAATTTCTGTCCATTTAAAAAGGTATATCCCAATAAATGCCAAAGCATAAGTGCACATATCGGCTAAGTTATCTAGTGCTGCACCGAAGCGTGTTTGAAGTTTAAAAAAACGGGCAATATTGCCATCTAAAATATCACTCACTAAACTTATACACAAAAATATTGCATATAAACTTTCATTTCCGGAAAGGGCTAAAATAAGTATTACGGGTGATATGACAAGGCGATAAAAGCTCAGTAAATTAGGTACATTGAGTACATTTTCTCCTTTAATTATTATCTGTTTCATGTTATTATTTTTATTTTTAAATAGCACATTTAATTTTTAACATTTTTTTTTCTTTTATATGATTTGAAATAAAATATTCAATCATCATCTGTAAAGAATTAGTCGTAATTTCATTATCTCCTTCATTAATTATTTTGTCAAGATTTTTGGTATCAAAAAGAATGTTTAAGTCACTGTAATCACCTGTAAAAGACATACCAATATCAATAAGCCTTTCTAGTGGAGTCATTGAGTTTTTATCAAGCTGCCTTTTTGAAGAAATATTTATTGGAAGAAAGCTGCAAATACAATTTATAATATCCCTGTTTTTTATTAAATTTTTTGCAACGAAATTCATTATAACAGGTAACTCTTCAATTTTTACTGTTCGAAGCAAATAATGAACAATGGTATCAATAGGTATTAAATTCTGTGTTGCTTCAGGATTTACCTTAATTCTTAAAAATTCATGCGGATACCTGTTTGACAAATTACATATCCTTTTCGTAAAATCAAAAATACCAAAATCGGTTTTTGTAACACCTGTTATTTTATTCCCAACTACTTGAGATGGCCTTATAATGTGTGCTTTTAAGCCATAGTTATCAATATGGTCTTTAATAATATTTTCTGCATACCGTTTCGATTGCTCATAGTAATTTCTAAAGAAAGAAATATCTTCATTTTTATAAAATTTTTCTTCAAAAACAGAATCCATTTTACCACACGAATAAGCAGTACTGATATAAAAGAATCGCGAATTATTAACTGCATATTTTTGGAATACTTTCATTGAATTTTTAACCCCATCAATATTTGTAGCAAATATCTCTTCTTTTGTTTTCTTGCTATATTTTAGGCTTGCTGCGAAATGAAAATAATCTGATTTTTTACTAAATATGCTTTCCAGCTGATCTGATGATAATAAAAAATCATCATCCAATAAGCTATAGTTATAAACTTTAAGTTTGTTTCTAATAATTTTCTCTCCATTATTTGCATCCATCAACGATGCATACATTCTTTGTTCAGAGGAGAACTTACTTTCGCCTCTAACTAAAGCAATAACTTCATAATCTTGTTTTAAAAGTTCATTTATAAAGTTAGAAGCTACGTATCCATTAGCTCCATTAATAATTATTCGTTTCATCTTTTATATAAAAAAAGTTAATATTAAAACTACACTTAATGGTATTGAAATATTATCTGACCCTCTAAAACTTACTAATTCCCCAACTGTGCTTATGCTAGCAACTAAAAAAGCCAACCAGAAACTTTTTTCATCAAAAACCAATCGATTAAAATAGATGGCAATCAAGCTTATAATTAAACTAGATATAAAAAAAGCTCCTGAACCAAACATTGATTTCCCGGTATTGATTCCAAAAAATTTAATTTTATGATTGTATTTTTGTAGGCTAATACCAACAATTGCAGCAATTGGATCTGAAATTGCAAGGATTAGCATGGGCAAGATAAAAATCAATTTATTTCCTACTGCTTGTGATATATAAAATGTAATGTAAATAGATACTGGAAGAAGATAGCTTCCAATAGATAATCTATCTATATTGTTTATTGATCCAAGCAAAGTGCCTTTCTTGCTAATGAACAATACTAAAAAAAATATTGTTGCCAAAACCAACACATACCAATGTGAAGGGAAAATATATGGAAAAGGAACCGTTGCAAGAGTTGACATAAAATGAGCAATTTTTCTCGAATACTCCCCCTTAATATTTAACCTTCTGTAGTTTAGTTCGTTAAAGATTAATAAAAACGCAATCCCTATTAAATATATAAATGCTATAATTATTTTATTAGTATCCATATCAAAACTTTAAAAATTAATTAATTGAATTAATAATACCCAACCCCCTACAGCTATCAGGCTGTCAAAACGGTCAAGAAAGCCGCCATGGCCCGGTATTAAATTGCTATAGTCTTTTACTTTGTATACACGCTTAAAATAAGATGCTCCAATATCTCCAATAAATGCAAAAAGAATTATGCCAAATGTTGTGATTATCAATTTATAATTTGGTATTGGATAAAGGCTTTTTAATAAAAATGCACTAACAATAGCTATTACCATTCCTCCTATTAAACCTCCAAGTGTTTTATTAGGACTGACTTTGGGCAATAATTTCTTTCGGCCGAAAAGTTGACCGGATATCTGACTGAAACTATCAAAAATTGAAAGTATTAGAAATGTGAATAAAATTATATTCGCATCTAAAGCGCTAAACCAGTAGAAACTTATTGAAAATAAGTAAAATAGAATTATATATAATACAAAAAAGTTTGTTTTAGCGTATCCAGATTCTTTGAATACCGTAAATAACTCAAAGGCAGAAATTACAATAATTAATATTGTACAAAATCTGAACGCAATTGAATTAATTACAATGCTTAAAAACAAAACATTGATAATAAGAAAATAAGTGCCATATTTTATCCAGCTTTTTTGATTAACATCCCTTGATTTTTTTCTATTTATTAAATAAAACCCGACTGCACCTATTAAAAAGTACATTATAATTGTTATATAAATTTTATAAATCATTTAATTTCCTTTTATCATTATTATTCCAATTGCCATTATTACTAAGGCATATGTATATTTTACAACGCCCTCTGATTTCTCCAACTTTACCTTATTCATGAATCTAGAACCAATAAAAGTGCCTGTTATAGAACCTATTGTAAGAAGACTAACGACCAAAATATTAATACTTCCTTGAATAGAATGGGCACTAATTGCAAATACAGTATTTATCATAACCACTAGCAGGGAAGTTCCAATCACCATTTTGATAGGCATTTTTAAATTAAATAAGCCCGCCAAAACGGGAGCTGTGCCACTTGTACCAAATATTCCGGTTACGGTACCGGCAGAAAAACCAAACAATGCACTCTTCGATATTTTTAAAAATTTTGGAGTTGATTTTTGATTTGATATGTTATTGAACTTTGGTTTGTTTCTCCGCCAAGTATTATAAATTATATTAAAAGCCATTATAATTGAATAAATACCAAAGAATGTTTGTAGCTGCTTATTATTAATAAATTTAGATATACCTGCGCCAAAAAAAGCACCCATAATACCTAAAGTTGCAAAAAAACCTCCTGTTTTAAAATTGATATTACCTTTTTTGTAATACCTCCAACTACCAACCAAACATATTGGTAATGAAGCTACTAAAGAAGTGATAACAGCGGCTTGAGCTTGCATGCCCAACCCAAGTATGAGAATGGGGAGAATAAAAAATCCTCCACCACCCCCAAACATTGACCCAAACACTCCTATTATAAACCCAATAATAGGCAACAAAAAATAAATTAGTTCTACTGATGAAAAGGTTGTCATTTTTAATTTATTTTAACTTACTCTTGTGCAATATCGAATCTGACTTACAACGCTTTTAGACACTTTAACCTCAATTTTATTTTGGTCAACCAGCTTTAGTTCGCAATCTAGCTTATATCCCCTGCCATAGAAACTTCCTCCTTCAAACTTTTTTGTTTTTGAGTTGTATTTCATATTATCTATAATAATAGCTCCAAGACTAAAGTTCTTTTTATTTGCATCTTCATCTATCCATATTATTTTTCCAAAGTACAAATCGTCAACTTTATACATTTCAACTTTCACATTTTTATTTGCCATAAGCCATATTCCTAATATATTGTCAGATTCAACATTAGCTTTACATAAGCAAGCTGATATTGAAAATAAAATTGCAATTAGAATTGTCCTTAACATATTAATCTATCCTTCAATTTCTTATTACTTAATACTATATTAGTTTTTTAGTCGTTTAATACAAAAACTGTATTTACTCTATATCAAATTTTTAAAATTATTTGATTATAAATATCCTTCATTAGCTTTTAAAATGAATTGTGATTAATGCTACTATGTAGCTCGAAAATCTATCCCCTATGCGCTATTAGATTTTTTCTATATGCTCAATTTGTAACATCATACTCTGGCAACCTCATAATTTTATTTCTGCTATTCGATTACCAAGAACAATTATTACTCAGGAATATTTCATTTTATAAAATATCGCTTAAATATTGGCTTTTGTTTTCCATCTAGGTACATACAATACTTGGTTTCATCGCGTTATGCTATTTTAATACTATATTCGTATTTTAGTCGTTTAATATGAAAAGAAATTATTAAAAAAGTCTAGTCACAAATAGTTGAGCTGCTGATTCAAGTTTATTTTGATCAAAACTCTCATCTGACTCAATAGAATATCTTACAATTCCTAAAAAAGCTGCTATCATTAATTCAGAATACCATGTAATTTCATTTTTTGGAACATAAACGAACTCACCTGTATCGTGTCCATCTTCCAAAATGCGTGTAACATAAGATATTTCAAAATTCATCATTTTTGCAAAACATTCTTCCGCTAATACTTTAGACATCAATTCATGCTTAACAATTCTATATAGGTTTATTTTATTAAGTACTTCTTGATGAAACTCTAAAAAATAAGCGATAATTTTATCTTTTATAGTATGAGCTTTATCAACTTTTTCTTTTACAGCAATTCTAAGAAATCGTAATTCTAAATCTATCACAGCACTAAAAACTTCTTCTTTGCTATTATAGTAACGATAAAGAGTACTCTTTGCTTTACCACATTCAGCAGCGATTTCATCCATTGTGGTTTTTTTTAGACCGTACTGCTGAAAAAGTTTTTGTGCCTTCTCCAAAATCTCATTCTTTACTATTTCGTTTTTTAATGAACCCTTTTCGACCATCTCTGTTTTTTAGTAGCAAATATTGTATTTTTATTTTTATTTTGCAATAATTTGATACAAATTCTCATAAAATACTTGCTTTGTTTTTAGCTCTCTAAATTTCAAACATCATTATTGGAATATCCTTACTGTAGTTTTTCCAAATAACATATTGAGAATACTTGTCATTAATAATAAATTGTCCATTTTTCCATAATTTCAGTATTTTTATAATAGCTTAATAACCACTCTAAATTTTCCGGTAAACTTTTTTTGTAGACTAAAAGGACTGTGGGCTCTTTTATTATCTGTTCTAAATATTGTACTTCATTATCATTATTCATATCGATTAAATACTTTTCCCAATTTAGATCTTTTTCAAACTGAGTCTCCCTAGCTAAACTAGAACTGCCATCTGTAGATCCATCATCAATAAATAAGACTTGACTTTTGGTTTTGCCTTTAGATAAATAATCTAAAAATGTGGCTTCAATTCTATCCAGATTATCAAATTCGTTAAATACCGGGATAATTATAGTCATCTTATATTTTATATTTAAAACCATAACATGTATTTAATTGAAATTCTTAGTTTTTCCCGTGGATATTAATAATCAAACATTATGTCGATTGTCAATCTGACTTTGCAAATCTGTCAAGATTTTTAAGGTATCTTTCCTATGAGAATTAAGCTCTAATTCAATCCTTTTGTTTTGAGTTAAATCAATTGTAAGCTTATAATTGGGTTTATAAAAAAAAGTACCAGTAATTACTTCCACAATTACCACAGCTTCGAATTCAACATTTTTTCTGGAATTGCTTATATCAATATACTTGTAATCAATTAGAGATAAACTTATTATATCATCAATCTTAAATGATAACTTAAAAGTGGGAATAAACAAAAAGTTAGTTTTAATAAGTAATAAGCTATCAGTTTTTAGTATTAAATATACTGTCCTATTAAATATCAATGACATTATAAGCAAACATAGTGAAATACACAGAATAGATTTATTTTCTACATAATATAATAACAACACTGATACGATCACAACTAATATCCAATGAAGTATTATTTTGATACTTGGTATTGTTTTCATAGTTTTTCAGTTTTAAAGTTATTAAGCGCTCTTAAAGTTGCAACTCGTCCTGATTCAATAATTTCTTCTGATTTATAAAAATCATAGGTTCCATAAGAATCTTTTGAAACTTCTATTAAAATATCTGGCTTATATTTTTCAAGTGTCATCAGCGATATTTTATGCAACATTAGCCCTGTTGTCTTATTTAATAGATTAAAATATCCGATTTTATCAGTATCATTTTGTGGTATAAAATAGTTGAGCTTACTAATGAAAGAATTTATATACTTTGAATACTTCTTTTCTTCACCATTATTATTTTCTAATTTCATATGTGTTTCATCCGGAATACGAGAGTTTACATCAACTACAACTAAAATATCTCCTGCAGTTCTTTTAACTCTGTTGATTGGAATTGGATTTAGAACCCCACCATCAACAATATAGAAACCTTCTTTTATTAAAGGAGTAAAAACAGTTGGGATGGAAATGGAAGCTCTAATTGCCTCGTATAAACTTCCACTATTAAAGACAATTTCTTTGTCATTACTTATATCTGCTGCAACAGCAACGTAAGTAACTGGCAAATCTTCTATGTTTCTATCAGGAATCATTTTTTGCATTTGCCTTAATATTTTATCTCCTTTCATAATTCCATTTCGACTAAATGTAATATCAATGAGATTAAAAACATCCATCTTATCCAAAGAACACATCCATTCTTTATAAACATTAAGTTCTCCTGTAGCGTACATTCCACCTACTAAAGCACCCATAGATGTGCCGGCAATTGATTTAATCTCAAAGCCTTGTTTTTCAAGCTCTTCAATAACTCCTATATGTGCAACACCTCGTGCACCGCCACTTGACAATACTAATGAAACTTTTTTTTTCATAATCGCAAATATTAAAGCTTTGGGAGAATTGATTTTAGATTGAATGGAAGAACAAAATCAAAAAATCTACTCCCCAAAAGCTGCACTAACCTTATTATTGTTTTAATTTTCTAACCGTAAATTCTTCATCAGAAATACCTTGATCATATTTTACATTAGACATCAGCATTTTGGTTTTATGATTCTTTTTTAAATCTGTCATCTCAATCTCTTCAGGATTCCAGTAATTACCAATTTTAGTAAAAGTATATTTAGCTTCTTTTGTTTTAATATTTCCTTTGTTATAATATTCCAATACTTCAGGATAAAAATTTGCTTTATTTACTTTCATTATTATTTTAGAATAATCTGATTTTGGTGATATTGGAATTAATTCTAAGATATATGAATCATTTTCAGTACTAAGTAATTTTACCGTATACTTATCTGAGTAAGGTTTTGATTCCATATCATCATACGAGAAATCAGTACCTGCAAAATTTTGATTTTTGGCACTTGATGCTATTCTTCTTTCTTTACCGAATGCAGGTAGATACAAATACATAACATCTTCAGGTAATGATAATACTGCTATACCTGCTTGAGAAGAAGGCGATGTAAAACGAAACATTCGTTTATCAGTACCTTTTTGTTGAGTTGTAGCTTCCCTGATATCTTCTTTTCCCGATTTATCAATTAAAATAATTTTATTATTCCCTGACATATCTTTGGCTGAGTACATTACTTCATCCACACTCTTCAAAATTGTACTAGCATTTTGTGCTTGTGCAGACAATATTCCTGCTAATAATAGTATAATACTCATAACTGTTTGAATTTCTAATTTTTTCATTGTTTTTGTTTTTTAATAATTAATAAATTTGATTATGATTTAATTTTAATTCTCCTACTTATTAAATTCATTACGACCGGCATAAGGGTTAAGGTTGCCACACCGGAACTTATCATAGTAACTGCAATTAATAGCCCGAATCTTTGTAAAGGCACCAGATTTGAAAACAATAATATTAAAAACCCTATCGAAACAGATAAAACATTAATTACAATTGCTCTACCACTAATTTTAATACTTTCTTCAAGAGCAGACTGAATATTATTTGTTTTCTTATAGTCCTCTTCAAAATGAGTTATCATATGTATTGCATAATCAATTCCAATTCCAACTGAAACACTTCCAACTAATACTGTTGCAATATCAAGAGGTACTCCTGTAAAACCCATAAAACCAAAGAGCAGCAATAGAGTAGCACCAATAGGTATTATTGCAAAAAATCCTTTTAACCCAGATTTTAGCAATAGTGCAACAATTATAAAAACAAGGATAATTGCTAAAATGAGACTGTTTGCCTGGCTTCGTACAATACTCTGGTCTAATCTTTCATATATAGAAGGAATCCCTGTTATTTCCATTTGGCAATCATCAGTTTGATTCTCTTTTATGAATTGTTCTAGATCAGTTGAAAAGTTTGATAAAGCCTCATTATCTGTAGTAGATATGTTTCCCTGAATTATACCTTCATCAAGATCATAGCTAACAAGTTGTTCCATAATGTCTTGTCCATCTAAAAGAAACCACAATTGCTGAATTTTTTCTTCTGAATCAGGAATTGTTTTTCCACCTCCCATTATTTCATTCATTTCCTTTATTAAATCGGCAACTGACTGGGTTTGTTTCATATATTCGCTGGTCTCCATGAAAGTTTGAACTTTATCCATAATATTTAATACATCAGGACTTTGCACATTGCCCTTAACAATAACATATACTGGTAAGCTTCCTGAAAACTTATTTTGCAATAATTTTTCAGTTTTTCGAATAGTGCTTCCTTCTTTAAAATAATCAATCATATCAACCCTTCGTTCCACTTTAAACATTCCTATTATACTTATAGTTAAAACAATTGACCAGATTGTAAAGGAGTATTTTGGATGTTTAAAAATGGTTGCGGACAGATTTTTTAGAAAGTTATTTAATATTGTTGCTTTATTAGCTCTAGCCTTACTCAAGGCAGATTTACTTTTTGATTGGAATATAGAAATTAAAGAAGGAACAAACGTTACTGATAATAATAAGGAGAAAAATACGCCAAGTGCAGTAAAAATTCCAAAATCACGAATTAAGGTTAAATATGAACCAAAAATAAACGATATAAACCCAACCATTGTAGTTGTTGATGCCAAGAAAACGGGAACTATAATATAAGCCATAGCCTTTATTAATGCTTTTTTTCTGTCCTGATCTTTTTCTTCGTTAATCCTATTTATAACATGAATAGTGTAGGCACTACCAACCGCAAGTAATATAACAGGAATAATACTCGTAATGAGTGTTATCTCGAAATTTAATAACCCCATGATCCCTATAGTCCATATCGAAGCAATTACGACAGTTAATAAGGGCAGAATAACTCCTCTTGCTGTTTTGAAGCTTAACAGTAAAACAAAAGATATCAGAAAAAATGCTGCCAAACCCAACCAAAACATATCATGGTTTATAATGTTACTAATCTCAAATATCATAAATGGAATTCCTCCATAATAAAGCTTTTCAGGCATATTTAATCCTGTCACTATTTTTTTTATATGGTTGGTTATAGTCTGTTTGTCACTAACGTTATTTATAATTTTTGCAATGATTAAAGTGGTAGTTGCATCTGAAGATATTAAAGATCCATTGTACATTTCTTTAGAAAGAACATAATGTTTGATGCTATCAAGTTCTTCACTTGTTTCAGGCATATTATAAGTATCAATTAATTTCCCAATTTCTATACCCCAATCACTTCCTTTAATATCAATTACATCTGTTAAGCTTGTAACTGTTCCAACGCCATCTAGAACTTTTATAGAATCTGTTAGTTGCTTGATACGTTCTAAAACATCTTTTTGAAAAATGTCATCAGATTGTATCGCGATTAACGCCATATCATTCCCTCCATATCTTTTTCCTACACTATTAAAAAGGGAAGCTACATTATCGTCTTTTGGTAAGTAACTCAATATATCTGAGTTAACTTTAATATCCTTTATAAAATAGCCCAGTATCATAGTTATTAATAAAGTGATAATAACTATTGGGATTCTTAATTTAATTATTAATTCTGATAATTTTTTCATACTTCTTGTTGTTTTTAGACTATTTATGTTTATTAGTCAGTTGTGGATAAATTTTTTTTTAATTAAACCTGATATCTGTTGCAAAATTTTCCGGATATTTTGCATTAACATTTTCGTATATTTTTTTTATTTCTGTCATTGTTGTTTGTAAATTATTTGTTTCATTAATTATAGATTTAACCCCCAATTCTTTTTTCTTATAATCTATATAGCCAACTATAATAGGTACTTTAGCCTTTTCAGCTATGTAATAAAAACCCCTTTTCCAGTGATCGGTTTTAGCTAATTGACCTTCAGGTGAAACTATGATGTGGATATTTTCATTCGAATCCATTAAGAACACTATTTCATTTAAAAATTCTCTATTCTTATATACAGGTATCGAGCCAAAAATCTTAAAAAAATATTTCATTGGGAATCTAAAAAATTCTTGTTTTGATAAAAACTTATAATTAATATCATATTGCATAAAATATAATTTGCCATAAAATCCATCCCAATAACTAGTATGTGGGGCAAATATGACAACGCTCTTTTTAATATCAGGAAATTCTCCCATGATTTTCCATCCCAGTATTTCTAATATATATTTTGGTAATTTTTTCATTTTTATTTCTGATGAATATAAGCTTCATATACAATTAAAAAGGTGAATTCGGCTCTTTTGACATTTCGTTTAAAATAATCCAATCAGTTATTCCAGGAAAATTTTTATGTAACCATACAACAAGTTTTCCTTGTTGGGTTAAAATCAGATCCCGTTCCCTTTTTACAGTCGCTTTCGCAATTATCTTGGCGACGCTTTCAGCAGGCATCATTTCTTCTTCATTTCTTGGAGATTCTTTTTGTGGCAATCCAAGCTTATTTAAAGCAACATTTCTAATATTTGAAGAAGTAAAGCCGGGATGAACAACCATTACATTTAATCCCTTTCTTATATTTTCCAACCTTAAAGTATTTAAAAAACCATCCATTGCATGTTTTGAAGCGCTGTATCCGGTTCTTCCTGGTAATGGCGTAAGTCCAGAGATTGATGATATTCCAATTAAAGTTCCTTTTTGTTTTAATAAATAGGGCAATGCAAATTTTGTACAATAGACAGCTCCATAGAAATTAGTATCCATTAATTCTTTAATTACCGACAGATCTAAATCTTCAAAATTAGCTCTCATTGATATTCCTGCATTGTTAATTAGCACATTTATTCTTTTATATTTTTTAATTGTATTGTTAATTAATGCTTCACAATCTTCAATTTTTCTGACATCTGTTTTAACTGAAAACGCATCACCACCTTGTTGATTAATTTTAGATTCAATTTTTTTTAATTCTTCTATTCTTCGTGCTGCAAGGACAACCTTGGCTCCATTACTTGCAAACTCAAAGGCACAGGCTTTACCTATACCTGACGATGCGCCAGTTATTACAACAACCTTATCATTTAATTTATTTGTTTCCTTCATTATAGCTTCTCGTCTTCTTATTTTGGGCATAGAAATTTTGTATTTCCTTAATAAGTCTCTATTAATATTCGTATTGTTAAAGAGTTGATTAAATTTATTCATCCTAATACTTTTTTATAACAACGTACTCTTTTGTGTTGTCTATATTCAAACTTATTCCATAAATTAATTACTTTATTATTATCTTCGAGTTCCCTTGTTGATTCAAGATTTGTAACTCCGTTGTTAATAAACGCACTCATAATCTCATAAAAAATTAATCCATTAATTCCTTTACCTTGATACTCTTTTTGAATAGCAATGAGTAATGTATCTACAGTATCGTTTCTTTTTAAGGCATACATAATTCTTAAGAACCCAAAAGGAAATAATTTTCCCTTATTTTTTTGCTTTGCCTTTGCAAGAGATGGCAAGGTTATTCCAAACCCAACTACTCTATCTGATGAATCTAATACGACTGATACGTACTCAGGTCTGAGAATTGCTATAAATCGTTTCTTAAGTTGTTCAATTTGATTTGTCGTTAATTCAGAAAAAGCATATAGGTCTGAATATTCAATATTTAAAAGTTTAAATAATTTATCGGAATATTTAAGTAAATCTCTTTTTTCCTGTAGAATAGCGCATTTTAGATTGTATCTTTTTTTTACTATTTCCGACCCTTTAATAAATTTTTTAGGAACAGATTTTGGCACTTTAACATTATATTCAACCCAATCAACATCTTTTTTAAAACCAAACTTTTCAATTAATGTTGAATAATATGGAAAGTTGTAATGAGCAAACGACGTAGGCATTTCTTGAAAACCTTCTATTAAAATACCGGAAGGATCAAAGGATGTAAATCCCAATGGCCCGTGTAAATATTCTATATTTTCATTTTTAGCCCATTGTTCAACTGTTTTCAGTAATAATTCTAATACATTGACATCATTAATAAAATCTAACCATCCAAATCTTGCATATTTAGCACCTTTACTTTTATTGTATTTGTCATTAATAATTCCTGCTATTCTGCCAACTATTTTTTCATCTTTGATTGCTAACCAATATTTAGCTTTACAAACTTCAAATGCAGGATTTTTATCAAATAATAAAGTTTCCAATTCATCAGCATGTATAGCAGGAACATAATAATTATTATCTGAATATAATTTATCTGGGAATTTGATAAATTCTAGTATTTCCTTTTGAGAAGATATTTCTTTAATAATTAAATTCATGGTCTTTTATAAATTTGCTTAACATCATTTATAGTGATATTATAAAAGTTATATTCTTACTAATACAGCTCCTGTTGAATATCCTCCACCAAAAACAGTTATCCCTATTAAATCATTTTTTTTGAATTTATAAAGATTTTGTGATAATGCTATTGGAGTGCTTGCACAACCAGTATTACCAAGTTTATTGATATTAATTATTATCTTTTCTTTATTTACACTCAATTCATTTATAATATGTTCAATAATTCTAATATTAGCCTGATGTGGAATAACATAACTAAGGTCACTTAGTACTACTTTATTTTTTTCTAATAATTCAGTTAAGGTGCTAATCATGTATTTATTAGCGTTAATAAACACATCTTTACCATAAGGCATTTTTATTCCGCCTTTTGTTGGATGTAAAGAGATAGCATTTATAGATTTTCCAATATTTCCTAAACCATTTGTAATAACATCTACAATTTGAAAATCATTATCTGATAATTTATCTTTGGAAATAAATACCGCTGCTGCTCCATCGCCCCACAAATGCCCTGCTTGCATGTCCTTTTCATCATGATATGCAGTATTGTGTTCAGAAGCAACAATAAGGGCTTTACTTGCTTTTTCAGTTGCAAAATACCCTTCAACAATTTCTATTGCATTAATAAATGATGAGCATGCAGTTGAAATTGAAATTACTTTAGCATCGGAAATATTAAATTCATTCTGAATAGAATGAGCAAGAGTTCCTACTGTATCATAAGGAGTATATGTTGCACCAATTATCAAATCAATGTCACTAATTAAATATGGTAATTTTTTAACACCTGAATTCACTGCTTCAATAGCCATTGTATTAGTGTTTTCGTGAGATGAAGCTTTCCTTCTTTCTTGTATACCTGTTCTGCTTAATATCCACTCCTCAGATAAACCATTTACCTTTTTAAAATAATCATTTTTGATTACTTGTTGTGGAAGATAGTGTGAAATGGTATTTATATACATGTCAAATTGTACTAAATGTGTTTTAAAGTCAGATTATTATAAAAAAAATTATTTCGATAATCCAGTTGTTAAAATTCCAGATAAACTATCAAAATAGGGCGAAAATATTTCATACTTATTTTGCAAAAAGAATGGAATTTCAAGTCCTTTTATAACCATAATAACCACATCAACCAAAATATCAATTTCTTCAATAATTTTAAATTCTCCATTTTCAATACCTTGAAGAATAATCTTTTTAATATTTTCTTTTTCCCATATATCCAATCCAATTCTTAACTCATCAATAAAATCAAAATGTTCAAAAAAATCTGCCTTGATTGTTTCGTGGTAATTTGCAGCACTATGCAAAATTTCCATTCTTCTGATTAAATATAACTTTATTTTTTCAGCAGCATTTAAATTTTCATTATTAACAATTAGAGATAAATTGTTTTGTAGATTATAGATTTCCTTTGCAACCACTTCGGTAAATAAAACTTCTTTACTAGCGAAATGATAATATAAAGATCCTTTTGCTTTTCTAGCTATTTTAGCAATTTCGTCCATTGATGTTTTATGAAATCCAAATCGACTGAATAGTTTTTCAGCTACTGTTAAAATTTTATCTTTTGTATCATCTATTTTCATAATTGCCAAATTTGACTATAATCGTTTTGTCGTACAAAAATATATATTTATTTTTAATAACAAAATTTTTTAATAAAATTTAACAAAAACTTTTTGATTAATATTAAAAAGCAAGGATTACTTTTTCAAATTCGAAGTACTTAAATTCCTTTTATAATCTCTAAAAATGAAAATTCCAAATAAAATTAAATATCATAATTTTTTTTTTTGTGCCCAGAGCGGGATTCGAACCCGCACGCCCTAACGAGCACCGGCCCCTCAAGCCGGCTTGTCTACCAATTTCAACATCTGGGCAGATATTTTCTCCAAATTTATCAAAAAACCAAATAATCAAAAATGTTTACAAATTGTTTCCAAATTTTTCTTTATATTTGGTTCACGTTCTTATTTAAACATTAGTATTAATCAGCTTTAGCGGTCATAATACATTTAACAAAAGTAAAAGCCCCTCAAGCTGGCGTGTATACCAATTTCACCACCTGGGCAATTATTATATTTTATTAAAAGAACTTACTATTTATTTCTAAAAAAAATAAATTTATGCTGGCGTGTCTACCATCCCGATAGCTATCGGGATCACCACCTGGGCAATTATTATATTTTATTAAAAGAACTTACTATTTATTTCTAAAAAAAACAAATTTATGCTGGCGTGTCTACCATCCCGATA
>Ga0209408_1001005_pt1 | contig 19148 bp, 18 predicted proteins | sample AD_UKC107_MetaG_FD_184422 | JGI IMG/M metagenome (GOLD analysis project Ga0209408, IMG submission 184422) | Active sludge microbial communities of municipal wastewater-treating anaerobic digesters from Hong Kong - AD_UKC107_MetaG (SPAdes)... | ecosystem: Engineered > Bioreactor > Anaerobic >... | reverse complement strand
AACGGCGGGATGTGCCTGTTGCATCTCTTCAATCAACTCCTCCTGTTTGGGCGAGCCCATGGCCACGAAGACCACGTCAGGCTTGCGGATCAAAAGATCACTTATAAGATCGCGGCGGTCAACACCATCGCGAAGGTATCCGTTTCGATAGTTTACTATTCTGATTCCCGGAAATTCCCGGTTCAGTTTTGCCACTGTGTTATCTATCACTTCCTGCTGTGCTCCCACCAGGTAGAAGGTTTTATCGTGGTATGAAGAACCGATGATATCAAGCCACAACTCGCACCCGGGTATTTTCACTGCATCTTTGAATCCTTTTCTTTTAAGAGCCCATACTGCCCCTATGCCGTCGCTGAAGCCAATATTCCGTAAAAAAAGCTCCCTCGTCTTATCACTGGCATGAAGAATCTTCTCGGCATTTACGGCAATAAGGCTTTTCTTATCTGCAAAGGCATGTTCTATAAGTGCTCTGCGTGAAGAGAAGCAATAGGTTTTGATGCCGTTAATATCAACAGAATTCATTTATCGGGGGAGTGTAAAAGGTATAGCGACAGAGCATTGAACATGAATGCATTGCTCCAGCGCATATAGGATATTTTGTTGGTATAAAACCTGTTCTTCTGGTAATAAAAGTACCCCGATGGATCCTGCATGTGCCTGATTGTCCAGTTAAGGACTCTGTCAGCCAGCTCGCGGTGTTGCTCAAGTTTGCCCGACCTGCACAGTGCCACTATCAACTGAGCCGGAGAGTGAATATCAACAGGATATGTTTTGCTATGGTAATATTTAGGGGTACCGTCAGGCAGGAAGAAGTTATTCAGGTAAAAATCAAACCCCTTATCAATTGATCCGGAGAATGAGATGTCTCCTGTCAACTGCTGGTATGTGACAAGTGCCTCGAGGTTATAGCCTGTATGAAAGCTGTCAATCCATTGTTGTACCGGCAGCTCCCCGTAAAACCAGGAGCCATCATCGTTCTGGGCCTCAGTGCAGGCAACAGCACTTTCGCGGGCAGCAGCGAGATAAGAATCGTTCTTTGTGCGATGGTAGCACTGGCTCAGCAGCTTTGTGCCCAGCAGTGAGGCATTATAGACCGTGTTATTACCGTTCAGCGGAGAGTATGAAAAAAGGAACCCATTTTCTTTTTTGGTACGTTGAAGGTCATTCATTACAAAGTCGGCGGTTGACAGGGCAACAGACAGGTACTCCTCGTGTCCTGTAACCTCGTATGCATCAAAAAGTGCCGATGCACAGAAGGAAGTTACCACTACAGTAGGAGTTCCTTCATGAAACAGAAACAATCTCCGTGCCTGCCAGTCGAAGTTATAACCCCATGATGACCCATGACTGCATTTGTCAGAACGTAGGGAGATAAGCCGGTCGGCCAGGTTATGAATGATCTTCAAAAGTTCCTGCCCGGATCCGGGTTGATTCTTGTGGTTTAGAGTCTGGTGTCTGAAAAGATTGCAGTAACCCGAAATCAACAAAGCGATTCCTTTGGGATTATCCCCTTTGGGAACAAGTGTTAACCCCCGGAGATTGACCGGGTTTCTTTTAAACAGCTGAATCCATGCAAGCCTGGCAAGGTCACTTTTTTTTAGTAAAGGCAGCCCTTTAAAGACTTTTGAATTGAGTCCGTCATATGGGTCCCAGCCTTTATACTCTTCTTGGCTACAATACTTCTCAAGCATGCCAAGTGAGTCTTCTGCAGCTTTCATCCCGGTACTATCCTGTTTCAATGGTTTTATAAAATGGCTAGTTTATACCTTCACTGGCAAGCCCGTCCTGATCGACTCAAGCACTGCAAAAGATGCCTTTGTAACTGCCACTATCTCGTCAAATGCGATAAGTGCTTTCCCTTCATGAATGCTCTGCAGGAATCCTTCAACCATCTGCTTCTGGCCTTTATCCTGGTTAAAAAGAGACTTTTTTACTTTCCTTCTGCCAAAGAATTCAGCCTTTTTGAAGTTGTCTATAACGCCGGAGGCGCCTGACCTGAATACCTCAACATACTCCTTAGGCATCGATTTCGGGCCATTGGCGTAATACGCAACGACTCCTGTGGAGCCGTTTTCAAAAGAGATATTGATGTTTACCGTATCATTCTTTGCTTCCGGGTCAGGCAATGCAGTTGCATAGACGCTCACCGGCAGGCTTCTGTTCAGCCATGTCAGGTAGTCGATGAAATGACAGGCCTCCCCGATGATCCTCCCTCCACCGAGTTCCATATCCTGTATCCATGTATCAGCGGGAATTTTGCCTGCGTTCACGCGGTATACCATGGTCATGGGACCGGTACCAATGTGCTTCCTGAGAAAGACAGACAACGGACTGAACCTGCGGTTAAATCCAACGCATAGTTGTTTATCCGGTGTGGCTGCTTTTATCTCTGTAATCTTTTTAAGCTCTTCTCTTGTCAGGCAGAGTGGCTTTTCAACAAAGACATGCTTCCCTGCTGAGAGAGATTTAATTACGTACTCAGCATGCGAATCGTGCCGTGTAGCAATGAAGACTGTATTTACTGAGTCTGATTTAATTATGTCATCCTCATTAGAGGTACAGTATTCAAAATGAAATCTTTCAGCAACCCTTTTGGATGTTGTTCCGGTATTTGTCAGGACACCCTTGCGGGTGATATTATTCCATTTAGGAAGATTTGGGAGGAGGTTTCCCTGTGCATAGCTGCCTGCGCCTATGAATGCAATATTTATTTCCTTTTCAGGTGTCGGTTTAGATACAATGATCTTCTTATCCTTTTCAACAGGCTTGTTCGTATCATATCTTATAATAATGCCCAGATACGGTTCTGTCTTATTGACTATCATGTCGTATGCCTTGGGAGCATCGACAAGATCGAACTCATGAGTTGTCAGATAGTCAATATCAATCTTCCCTTCAGCCAATAGTTGCTGGAAAGCTTCCATATTACGTTTTTCTGTCCAGCGGACATAGGCAGGAGGGTAGTCATTACCCTTCTCTTCATAATTGAGATCGTATCTTCCGGGGCCGTATGAGCAAGACATCTTCAGTTCAAGCTCCTTGCGATACCAATGTGGGTCACGGTCAAACGATGGCGGTACGGCACCCAGAATCACCACTTTCCCTTTCTTCCTGGCAATAGCGCCGGCGAAGTTAATCGGGTCTGTGCTATCCGTTGCTGCGGCTATTATTACTGCATCAACACCGAGCCCCCCTGTGAAATCAGATATGCTGTCTTCAATACCCGGGGTATTCCTGAGCATTGCGAGGTCAGTACAGTGAGATGCAGCAGTTTCAACAGCCGAAGCATTGACATCAATTCCAACTACTCTTACCCCTGAGGCTTTAAGGATGAGGCACGTAAGCTGCCCAAGTAGTCCCAGTCCTATTACTGCACAGCTCTCACCCAGGCGGAGGTCTGCCTGGCGAACCGACTGCATGGCAATAGAACCAAGTGTATTGTATGCGGCTTTTTTCAGGTCAGCGTTTTTGTCAAGCTTTACGCAAAGGTTGACCGGCACGGCTACGATTTCAGCATGATTTGCATAACCAACCCCGGCACATGCAACAAAATCTCCAACCTTAAACTCGGCTACATTATCTCCCACCCCAATAACTTCTCCTGCTGAAGAATAACCCAGGGGCGAATATGCTTCCAGTTTTTTTGTTATTGCACGATAAGCCTGTACAGGGCCTTGTTGGGATATTACCTCCAATACTTGTCTTACTTGTTGAGGTTTTTCTTTTGCTTTTCCAAATAATGATTTTCTTGCAGACTGAGCTGTACCTCCTTCAGTGCCGGCGCTTATCACAGAGTAGTGATTTCGTAACAAAATAATGTCTCTTCCAGGAACCGGATCTGGCACTTTCTGGACAATCATCTGCCCATCACTGAGCTTCTGAGTTAGTTGAAGCATAATTAAAACTATAAATAAAACTTATTGTTATTCTGGAATATTTTAACAGGAAATTTTCCGGAATCTGTATACCTGATAATAATACCAAATGCCCTTCCCTAAAGATCAACCCTGTTGTCAAATTATTCATATCATTCATCGTATAGACAGATGGTCCATACCTGATAAAGTAGCTAATACTCTCTTCCTTAATCTTGACAAAACCTCCAGCATGATATCTGAAGTTAATCCTGCCATCATAGTATAATAACATCGGCTCTACGCTTAGAGAAAAAAAATCCCGGAAAGAGAAATCAAACTCAGCGGAGCCTCCTAAAAAATGATATCCGTCAGAGTATTTACCTCCTCCTGTGATTTTAGGATTTATCTCGATATTCTTCCAACTGAAACTCCTGTTCAATGAAGTTGTGTATAGCTGCTCGGCTAAGGATTCAGTGTATAATGAAGATTTAAAGCAGATGGACCAAGCGTCCTTTATATCAATGTTTACCAGTCCGTAATAGACTTCCTCAATTCCTATTGAAACTCCACTGCCATAGTACTCCAAATTGAGAAAATTTTGACTATGAGCTGAATTTGAAAGACAAAATAAAAAGGTAATCTTAATAAATATAGGGACGAAGAATCTTGGAAATAACCTCATAGCCAACATTGTTCAGGTGAATTCCATCCAGTGAAAAACTTTCATTCAAACCAGCTTCTTTCTTAAGGATTGTATTTGAATCAATAAATATAATATTCTTGTTTTTGCATGATTCCTCAATATGTTCATTTACTTTATCAATGAGATAATTGATATTTGAACTCCTTGAATCTTCAAATTGGACTGTGACAGGCATGATTGCCATAAAAATACAGTCTTGATCCGTATATTCAAATAATGAATCAACCAGGTCGTTAGTTGCCAGTATAGTTTCATTATCATCAAGCCTGGAAGATAATATGATAATATCATTGACACCAATCATTATTACATTATTGTCTGAAGCTCTTATTCCATCACCTCTTATCAAAAGATCTGAAATCCGGTTCCCTGCCTTTCCATAGTTCAAATTTGTTGTAAATGGAAACCATAAATTCAAATCCCAGTTTTCCACATGAGAGTCACCAAAAAAGATGAAAACGTCATTGCTCTGTTTAGTCTCTGAACACGATACTAATACAAGAAAGATTAATACGATCGCCAAATTAGTCTTCATGGTTCTAAATTGACAATTAGCCAATGTACTTATTAATAATTGGAATTTTATTGATTATGTACTTCTTTATTCCGATCGGAATAAGCAGTCCACAACAGATCATTACAAGGGCTGGTAAGAAGAAATTTTCGTATGACCAATTCAGATATTTAAACCCTATCGCCTTTACAAAGCCCGAAGCCAGTGTATTCATAAGGTAAATGGAAAATGAATAGATTCCAAATAATGATAATATGCTCTTCCTCCTACTAATGAAATATTTCCTAATAATTGAGTGTAAGGCAGGAATCGCGGCTAATCCCATAATTAATTTGGGAATTTTGTAAAAAAAGTATCCCAGGCACATTAAAACAAAAATAATAACAACCAGATGGGAGTATCTATCAATAAATGCCAGGTATCTTCCGGAATGCTTCACTGCCAACATACCGAGTGTAAAAAAAATCAAGAATTCAAAAAACAGATCCAGCGCTATAATATCTGGAAAATTAATAAAATGAAGGGGTAACGATAGCACAACAAGCAGTTCAATCCTGTTCTTCAAGACTAACAGTGCCACGGGAATTAGGATATAATACTCAAACAATACATAAACATACCATAGAAATCCGGCATAACTTGCAGCTGGTTTAACAAATGCATCTGAAAAAGAAACAGAATCACGAACTGGATTGTCAATAGGAAGGTACTTGTCAAGATAAAACTTGGAAACAAAGATTACGGCTGCGAACACTAAATATGATGGCATTAGCCTCAGAAATTTTCTCTTTATATAAAGAGCATAGTCCGATAATTCTTGGATCTCCGGGAAGGTATAGAACATAATATAACCTGAAACAAACATAAAAAGAGGCATGTGAAAAGAGTAAATCAGGCTCTTCAGGAATTTATACCAACCGAGCCCTTGTGCATTAATGTCATAACCGGTCACGAGATGTCCAATTACAACCAATAGAATCGCGGCACCAGTTAATCGTTCTATATCATGCAGATGTGGTCTGTTAGAAGTGGTCATTTAGACGTTAATCAAGAATCCAGTGTAGCTTATTGTATTTCCGGGAACCGGATTCAAGAGTTAGCAGTAACTATTAAAAACAAAATGCTAAACAGGATAAAGAAAACCATCCAGTTTCCAATAAGTCTCATCAATCATGTAATCTGGTAATATTCTGCTGCAGTTCTTTTGAATATTGCTTTAGTAGCAAAAACTTTCCATTAGCCTCCTTGGTGAGCATATTTGTATAGGTGATCGAAAATTCGCATTTATCCTTAAATGCATTTTCAAAATGTTCCTTCAATTTCATTTCTATTGAAGCATTATATCCAGCCCCCTTGATCAGAATAATTTCCAGCCTGCCTGGTTCATGCTGAATATATTGCATGCCGTCTATAAAAGAATACAAATCATTGTGCAGATTAAGTGCCGTCGTCGAAACATAAGTCATGTCAGACAAATAAATGCGATTTATGTCCCATCTTCCTTCAATGTTTTTTATCAGTGGTAAATATCTTTTGCAGTAAGGACAATAATCACCTGCATACTCAGCAAAATCCCCGGTCCGATATCTGATCAGAGGCATGATATGATTGTGCAAGGTAGTACCAACAATTTCACCAGTCTTTCCAACCTCGGTTATTCCCTTGCCTTTGTCATCAATCAACTCAAAATATCCATAGGTAGGCTCAACATGTATAAGTTCGCTTCCCCTGCAGTAGCCTCCAAGCACTAATTTCTCTGAATGACCATACCAATGATATATCTTTAATCCCAATCTGTTTTGAATCAAGTCCTTTTGCTCTGGCAGCAACATCTCTGATCCGCATAAAACACCTTTTAAAAAATCTATATTCAAATTCTCCCGATATATGAACTTCGCTAACTGATAAACACTGCTAGGATAGGCATGTATAAACCTTATTTTATATTTATTTAAAGTCTTATAGATTGTAAAGTAATAATCATCAGATGTTCGAAAGCCATCGAAAATCACCTCCTTTTTGACCGGGTCTACCTTGAAGACTTGATTCTTTCCCAAATGATGATTCCTGAGAATTGCCCTTGTTTGCCCATGCCAATCTATATTTGACCACATGGTATACATTGTCGCAAGCTCAAATACATACCTGTCTTTAGGTAATATTAATTGCAGCGGTTTCCCTGAGGTTCCTCCGGTTGTTCCCTTTGTTGTTTTTCTATTATTAACGTCTGGCAATAGAAATTCAGCAAAATTCTGAATTACGGTATCTTTATCTATAAACCCCATCTTATGGGTAAAATCATCTAGCGAATGAAGGTGCTCCTGATATCTTTTTTTGTAGAAAGGAACACTATCTATAGCATGATTTACAACATCCAGCAATTCATCTGTCGCATCAAAGGCATTTAAATTCTCTTGAATTCTATTCTTTTTGTACCTAGAAAATTTCAGACCAAGTAACTCCGGATAAAAACAATTCAGATTTGTCAAGTAGATTTTAAGTGAATCAATCATCCCAGAACAGAGTTGTAAATATCAGACAACATCCTGAGATTAATCTCCGGACTATATCTTCTTTCATATTCTTTTCTTGCAGCAATACCCATGGATGTGGCAATATCACTACGGCTAACAAGCTGCATGACTTTATTCTTGAAATCTTCAGAATTTGACGGAATATAAAGGAGGCCGGTCTGTCCGTCTAATACAATATCTTTTCTGGGGCCAAGATCTGTTGCTAACACTGGAGTACCAACAGACATAGCTTCCAGAATTGTTAAGGGCATTCCTTCATAAACTGTCGATGGAAATACCAGGAAAGTGCTTTCACCTACGAATTTCTTAACATGATCGTTATCCATGTCCCCCATAAATGAAATAAGTGGATTATTTATAGCAAGAGATTTAGCTCTTTCTGTCAGAACTCCATCACCAATTATCACCAGCGGGAAGTTAATTCCCTCCCAATTCCGGATCAGCTCCAGGCACCCTTTTTCATAGGATAAACGACCGACATAGACAGCTCTTTTCTCCCTTACCAGATTCGGCATATCTGAATAAGACGTTACAAAGTTTGGTTTAACGATAATTTTTTCATTTGGCACCCCTGTTAATCTTAGCTTAAGGCTACTAAATTCAGTAAGAACTATATATGCATCGACAAGTTCGGCTAATTGATTAAGACCATATTTAGTTTTTACAAACAACCTATACTGCAAGTAACTTTTTCCCAAAGAGCCCTCAGAGCAACGTCTTAGCAATATATTAACAGGGTTTCTGTCTAAACACCGCTCACAAACTGCCCCCCTTCTGGTCATAAAGTTGCCGCAAGGAACCATCAGTCTGTAATTATGAATGGTAAGTACAGTTTTGATTCCTCTTTGCTTAGCTGCACTAAAAATTGAAGGAGTTATTAAAAACTTATAATTATGAACATGCAAAATATCAGGCTTAAAATCGTCCATCAAACGACCTGCCTCCCGAATGGTTTCATCAGACCAATGTATATTATAAACCGCCCTTAATTTGGATGCCAGGTCTCTATCATTCAATTCCGAATTACTGCGTTCATATGTTAAAACATTGAAGCCGTTTTTACTTAACAAATCCACTTCGTTTTTAAAAACAATAGATTCACCACCAGTGACTTTATTACCGTAGTAGTTATGTGCAACCAGGATTCTCACCCAATTAATTATTAAGAGGATTCAATTTTACCGAACCGTCATCATGGTACCAAAATCAGTTCTAAAGAGAGTTGACCACTCATTTTTGATTTTCTATTAATTGCAAAGCAGACTCATCGCGTAACTGTCTGTTCATTAGCGGCTTCCATAACTTTCCAAGATCATTCTCTAGATTATTAATAGAATACTTTTCTGAAATTCTTATGGATATCTCTTTATAGTTATTCAGTTTCAGTGAATTATATACAGCTTCTGCAAATAATTCCGGATCACGTTCAGTAACAATAAATCCATTGCCTCCCTCAAGTATTAGCTCCCTTGCACCGCTTACATCCGTTGCAACTATCGGCTTCCCTGTAGCCAAAATTTCGCACATGGCAACTGACCACCCTTCCATATAGGATCCTACAAAACAAACATCAGCAGAGTTAATGTAAGAATTGACTTTCTTTTGAGGTAAGAAACCTGTTACTACAACCCGATCTGAGATTCCCATTTCTTTTGCGCGCGATATCAATTTCGAAAAATCCTCACCGTCCCCGACAAATACAAGCAAAGATTCAGGAAATTTCTGCCTGATTTGTAGAAATGATGCAAGCAGAAGGTCCCAACCTTTTATCCATGATATTCTACCAACAGTAACAAAGACTTTATGATCGGGAGGGAATCCGATTTCCTCTCTTGCCTTTTTCAAGTCCAAGGGCTTAAAAATATTTGTGTCGACTCTGGTTGGAAACTGCCAAATCTTAAATTCACGGATTTTACTTTTTGTTCTTCTATGAAATTCACTAACTGAGGCCTGATCGGCTGCAGCCAAGATTACATCAGGCTTAATTCGTTTTATTGCCCAAACATGTAATTTCTCAAATAACCCGCCAAATACTCTTAACAATTGATACCGTGAGTTTGCCACTGGATTATTGACCCCTGCGAAAATGTAACAAACACTTTCCCATTTATATGGCAAAGCTGCCAGAAGCATTTCAGGCGAATCAATTATCAAGCCATTGAAGTGTGCATGGTTGATATCGGCTAAGAATCTCCTGATATTCAGATAGCACATAATCCTTGATGGAATTAAAGGCTTCTTCTTTGTAGCCCTTCTAAATGTACCTCTGTTAAAAAACCACACAGCAGTGTCTTGAAATTTACGCTTCACCCACTTTCCAACAGGTATTGCGGTATCCTCGCAATAACTACTGACAGCCAGATTCGAACCGAAAGCAATCACAAGATGTTTGGCAAATGTCGTTTGCCCGCCTGTGGGCATTCCCCATGGATCGCGTTCAGTAAGCAATAAAACTGTATTGGACTCCATTCTTAGCTTTGGCGAATAAATTTTACTTGGAACCAAATCACTATGGATGGCTAACTTTATTGTAAAAAAGATAGTTTTTGTAATCAAGTGTCGCTACTTTATATCCATATTTACATATCTTCCTGACTAAAAGAATTGTTTCTAAGAAAGTATGATTTGTGCAATGAAAATGAAATTCTATAAATAATTGTTTGAAGGGCATAAGCTTTTGATCAGTAATGTTTTTTAACAGATCATATTCTGCCCCTTCGATATCCAATTTTAAAATATCAATATCCTTAGCTCCAATCCTCCGAATCAATTCATCCAAATTAATAGACTCTACCCTGTAGGAAGACATCTCGTACGTTTGTATAGTATAGTGATTTGAAATGGTCGAGCCGCTTTCGTGGTGTTTGCTTTCATAAAATTCAACAAATCCTTCTTTAGCTGTTATGGCTGCATTTATATGACAAAATTTCCCTTTAGTCTTGTCTTCAAGAATCTTTAAGTAAGGTGCATGTTTCCTCGTCGGATCAACTCCATATGCCTTTAGATTATACTTATCAATAAAATGTAATGAGAACTCTGCTGTATTTCCACAGCCAACATCTAAAACTATACTATCTTCATTGAATCTGTCAAAATATATATAATTTGGAGGGAATTTCACGAGGTCATGGTGAGAACCCATGAATATTTTCATTATCGGTTTTAATAGAATACGATAAGCTTTTGACCTTACATTCCTAATTAATCTCTGCATAATTTTCAGCATTACATTAGTGTAAAATTAAATATAATTGATTTTGAATTATAACCAACCTAATTCATTGACAGTTGCACATCTTTTTTCTGTATATTAAGGCTTAATAATCCGAACAGCTTAGAGAATAGGTGTGTCCTAGTTCAAAGTATCTTCCAAACATTTTAGCACTAATTCATTTAGATAACTATTGGCCTCTATTCCCAATGATCAGAGAATAAAACCCTGGCCAGATTTTATCAAGTATTTTACCGGAAAGCATACTTAAGGCAACAGGTAAAAGTATAGCTAAAAGATATCTGGTAACCAAGCCGGAAAAGCTCATATCCAGAAAAAGTCCTGAAAGCCTTATAACGAAAACATTTATTGGAACATGCATTGCATAAACAATAAAAGAGTATTTACCTGCTTTCCCAAAAATCCCATTTATCCTGGAATCAATGGCTCGTAGAAAAATATTCCAAAAAATAACCAGCCCGATTATGATATTGAGATAATGTAGAAAAAGTATATATACCTGTCTGCCTACATAAACCCATGTTTCAAATCCGGCTATTATCAGGTATATCAAGGTTAGAAAACCTAATACCTTCCCCTTGATTAAGTATTGATAGTTTGATTTATGAGTAAGGGCAAGGAAACAACCAATATTAAAAAACAGGAGTGAGGGCCATTTAAACTCAAGGAATTCTCTGAGTTGCGGAAGCGATACCAGAATCAGGGCAATCAACGAAAGTAAAATTCCGGTCTTTTTAGTTATTAAATATATTAACGGGCTTAGAACTACCAGTATCATTAAATCTCTGATAAACCAGAATTGGTTTGCGATTGGGTGTATGAATAAAAATCCAAGGTATTCATCAAATGTAAGGTCGCTTAAAACAGGTAGATTTGAGTTGCTGAATTTCTGAGCAAAAGGCAACTCCTGAAGCAGGAGATATAAGCCAAAAACCACAAGGTTCCAGAACAGGAAAGGGACCAACAGTGTCTTAACTCTCTTCGATAGTTTTTCAAAAATTATACTCCTGTTCAAAGAATAATTAAAAAATAACAAAAATGACGAAATGATAAAAAACAACGGAACTGCTATTCGTGCAATAACCTGGGAGAAAAATGTTTGCAGATAATTGAATCCTGTATTATCACCTGGAGAATATGCATGTATCACCACTATCAATAACATCAGTGGGAACCTTATAATGTTTATGGTCTTTGATACTACCTGATTCATTCTGTTTCAGGAATACCCTGAACTTTTAGAATTGTGATTAACAGTATAAAAAAGTAAATAGAGGTTACTGTTATAACAAAGGGATTGGTCAAGTTTTGAATGAAGATGAACATAACAAGCGCTACTATGAAATTTCCTAATTCTGGATAATAATCAACCCTTAATAATGGAATGAGAATTTTAAACAGGTAGAAATAAATGAATGCCGCAAGTGCAAAGATGCCATATAAGAAGAATAGATCCAGAAAATCATTATGTAAGCCCACACTGATCCTTGAATCCAAACCTCCCAACCCGAAGAATATTTTTTCAAGCTTAAAATTTCCTGCATAAAACTTAATAACACCTACTCTACCGCTGCTAAAAGAATCTATATCGAAATCTGATCCTTGCTTAGCATCGGCCTGTGAGGCAACGATATATGAATATGGGTTATCTGAACGATACAGATCAGAAAAATTAAGTGCGAAATATACTACAACAAAAATGGAAGCAATAAATCCTAAACGAAACAGGTATTTCCTCGAAACTCGAAATATGTCCGACAAAATCAGCGTGATCAAAACAATTACAGAACCAAATAAGACACTTCTGGCTCCAAAAAAAATAACTGGAACAAAGACCAGATACTTCAGATACTTAAACTTTCCAACGACATATGACTCAAAAAGAAACATCAGGGCAAAGGCACTATAGAAGAAGGCGAAATAAACTGGCCGGCCAAACCATAGTTGTTCGCGGACTGATGCAATGGAAAAAACATTAACATTGAATTGTATGATTCTGGAGATTATTATTACAAGAAATAGTATCAGGAAAGCCCTGTTAATTCTAAACAGAAGCTTCAATCCTTTAATGGTAAATTCCTGGTTGTAAATTATCCCGCCTATAAAAAAGGCCAGGTTAAATTTAATAACAGAGTAAAAGTCCACCCATCCTAATCTCTGGTTTATCAGAATTGAAAGGAGCATAAAAAAAGAAATTAGAACTCCTCCCCGATAGAACACATTGAACTTCCCCCTGTCATGCAACGTCTCAGACAGTATGATAATCAATGCTAATAATATTACAGCAATTCCCCAGATGCGATTTACAAGCAAGTCCTCCTTTGCAATCAGCAGTCCAAAAAAAGGATAAATGAACAATAAGAGATATAAGACTTTCCTCATATCCTGTTTTTTCTGATCAGGACGTGCCAGGTAAAATATACCAGAACCGCCAGGAATATCAGATCTGCAATCAGTGTACCGACCGCCACACCGTTAATGGGAATCATTCTCATGGCAAAGAAATATTGCAGTGAGAAATAAAGGAGTACCTTAAGAACTGCAAGAATTGTTAACTCCTTCCAGCTTTTAAGGCTGGAAAAAACGGTAATGATTATAAAGCATCCCGATAGAACCCCGGAAAACAAAGCAAGCCGGGCGGCGAATAAACTTTCCGAATAGTTGCTGAAAAATTTGTCAATTATGGATGGCAGGAAGAAATAACCTATTATAGCAACTGGCAACATAAATGAAATAATTATTACAAGAGTTTTCCAGCACCAGCCCCATATCTTCTTCAGATCATTAGTATTTCCAACCTCAAAAGACATTTTAGGATATAAAAACTGAGATATGGAACCAGGAAACACTTTCATTGCTACAATAATTGCTATTGCAGGATAATAAAGCCCAACAGACTCATGATTCGATACTTTTAGAAGAATTAACCTATTGAATGTATCAGTAATGTTTATTAAAAATAAAAGTGTAAATAATGGAATTCCTGTTGTCAGCAACAATTTATAATTGGATAAGGAGAAACTAGACTTTAACTTATAAGGTCTCTGAAAATACATCATTAATAGGAGTGAGAGGCTAAGCAGAACAAACCTTATAACATATCCATTATAGCGAAACAAGTAGACCATATATAAACTCAATAGTATTACCAGCGCTTGGACCAGGTTGATAAAAGAAAGGGAGCGGAATGACCTGTTTGCCCGATACGTTACAGTTAAGAAGTTGATATATAACTGAAGTGATATAACCAATCCGAGATTTGCTATTGAGAAAAGCGTAATTCTATCGACAGGCTTGGTAGTCAATGCAATAAATACAACAAAGGCTGATATCGCTAAGACTAAAACAGAAAGAAATCTTGCATGCCATTGTGTGGTAGAAACAAGAGACAATGCAAAATTCCTGTCTCCTTTTCCGAGGTAATAAGGCATTTCTCTGTTCAATGCATTGAACATCCCAAGCTGAAGAAATGAAACATAATAAAGAGCAATATAAATTGAATTCCATAATCCCAGTTCCTCCGGCGTAAGCCACCTGATGACCAGAATGCCCGCAATCATATTTGAAAAAGACAGTACCGACGAGGAGAGAGAAAAAAATGTCGCTGTCTTAATGGACTTACTTCTGCCATAATTCTTTATAATTCCTTTCAAAAATGCAACCATCAGTTAATGTTCCTGATTATCCGGACCGGGACTCCTCCTATCACTACATTATCATGAAAAGATTTATTTACCACACTGTTGGCCCCTATTGCCACATTATTTCCTATGGTAATCCCGCCTTTTAAGTAAACACCCGCACCAATCCACACATTATCACCTATTTTTATATTTCCAACTTTCTTTTTAACATGGATTGAGCCCAATGTTTCAGGTATATTATCAGAGGTTCTGATATGAACGCTATGTGATATGCTACAGTTACAACCTATCTCAATTTCTGCATGGTCAGGATATGACGAGATGTAAGTATTCTGCCCAAAATACGTCCCTTCATGAATTATTATCTTTCCGGAACCATAAATGTGGGTATAGTACCAAAATCTGACATCCGGGTGGATATTAAATTTCGCTTTGATGTATTTGGAGCGTACGGCATTATGTGCATTAAACAATCCTTGGTACAGGTAATAAAATGGTAACAGGTAAAAATGCCTGACCGCGAATATTAACTTAATCATAAGCTGTCCTTATCGGTTAAACAGATTGCTTTTAATGCCTTGTATATCCTCTATTATGAAGATATTCTCATTTACACTGGCTGCGGGCAATTTGTAATTGATGGTTTTATACAACCAAAAATGTTTGTGATTATTAAATATGTCATATACCGAAATTGATGACCAGTAACTGACAATCTTTTTGCCTTCTAATCCATTGATAATTATTTCAGCCGGAGTGTTTGAGTTACTGTCAACTGATGTAAATTCATTAATGAATGGCATATATATCTCCGGATTTTCAGCAGGATGTACCTTAATGACAGTATAAACTTTATTTTCCAGCGCCAGGGATGACAGAAGCCTTACACCATCGTAATAACCACGCTTGATGTCGGAAGAAAATGTAGTGTAGTCCAGATTTGGTTGTGTAAAGAAAATTATCTCGGCATTCTTGTATTTATCCGTGTCAAGGACGAAGATGTCTGAAAGCTCGCTAAGATAATCCCCAACTAATCCAAATAAATCCTTTGTATTAATGAAATTCCGAAAATTGTAATTCCTGTGCGCAATGAGACCATCCGGCTCAAAGGGCAGAGTGTGATAACTCCATACTTTCCATGATATATCCGGGAGCCTATTAATGCATCTTCTGAAGCCCAGCCGGGCATAATGAATAAACCTGTCTCTTGGCTTATTCATGACCTTTCTCTCGATGGCTATCGAATCTGATACAACAATTAACTTCAAGTCCGGGTTTGCTTTCCTGAAAAAAGCTACAAGACTGGAATTAATCATATCTTCCGGATTCTGGAACAAGATCTGCTTTACCCTCTTGATGTCACGTACCTTCAGATATGATGTATCAGGCCTTAATTTACTTGATGAAAGTTCGTTTATGTATAGATAAACAACCCCCGGAATTTTGCTTATATCAACCTTTGAGAAACGGCGGGTAGTTGTACGGATCAGAACAAAAACAGGCTGTAACTTTTTGTCAAGGAAATATTTTGCATATAAAAGGCTGACTAATAGGACAAATTCCGTATTAATCAAGAATATGCACTTGCCCTCCTCACCTGATGAACTCATCATAAATATTTATTGAATTTCTGCTGAAGATTTGTTCCACAAACTCTCTGAATGCCCCATTTCCTCCTGACTTCTCAGTAACATAATCAACGAGTTTCCTGACGGATTCAGGGGCACTTGATGGAACAGAAGAAAAACCGACTCTTTTAAGCAGTTGAATATCATTAAGATCATCTCCGATAAATGCAACCTCACTAAGCTGTATTCCTAAATCAGTACACAGGGTGGAAATAATCTCCAACTTGTCAGTTACGCCCTGAAATAGGTGATCAACTTTAAGCTTCAAAGCTCTTCTTGAAACAATTTCTGTTTTCTCTCCGGTAACAATGCAAACAGGTATGTTATAACGGTGACAAAACAATACTCCTGCACTATCGTAAGTGTGAAATTTCTTCCACTCATTTCCGGTCTGGTCATAGTACATGCCACCATCTGTCCAGACTCCATCTATGTCAGTAACTACCAGCTTGGGTAACATTGGCTTAAGTGTTAAGTCAAAAAATCCGGATAAATAATTTCATCCTTCTTAATTGCATTTATCAATCGTTTACCAACTACATAATCCTTTTCTGACCACTTGAATCCGTCTCCCGGTGACAACAGATGAATATCATTTTCAGAGATGATATGTCCGGCATCCAAATCTTTGAGTGTTGCGATAGATCTTTCCAGTTTTTTTCTCTGATCCGCAACGGAATCTGATATAAGTATATCCTTGACTCCCATAGTTAATTCAATATTCCTTATGTCGCGTACCATCCTGTTGATACCGTCAATACCGAGTGAACCGGACTGATCAGTGCCTTTCATTTTTCTGTCAATGGTTATGTGTTTTTCGATAATCCTGGCACCCATAGCTACAGCAGCAACCGGAACTGCTATTCCAATTGTATGATCAGAATACCCGATAGTAAATCCAGAATAATTTTCCAGCAGATACTGAATGGTAAGCAAGTTTACATTTGTGTACTGTGTAGGATACTCAGAAACACAATGCAAAATGCTGATTTCAGAATGATACTTTGTGATAATGTCCAATGCATCATCAAGCTCCATTTTCCCTCCCATTCCGGTTGAAATAATGATTGGAATTCTTGTCTCTGCCAAAACATGTAGCAAAGGAAGGTTCGTCAGGTCCCTTGACGCTACTTTTAATCTGTCAGGAGTAAAAAGCTTTAATATTGACAATGCTCCCGGGGCACACAATGTCTCCACAAACTCAAGTCCGCATTCCCTGGCAAATTTGTAAACTTCATAATGCTCATCGTCAGTTAATTCAAGATAAGCCCGGTGCTCTCCATAGGTTCTGCCAAAAGAATGAGGTGAATTGTACTCCCTGTTCATCTGACTGGCAGACAATTCCTGTTTAAGGTCTCTTTTTACCAGTTTTACTGCATCTATCCCTGCAAGTTTTTCTCCATATAATGCATCTACAACCGGCCTCGAAGCAATCTCAACCAAAAGCTTTGCAATATCTACTGAACCATTGTGATTCTGTCCGATTTCTCCAATAATATATGTATGTCCCATCTCTACTTTTTATTCTTGTTTATCTGTTCCACCATTTTCTCTAACCAGATTTCGTTACCTGATATATAGCGACATAAACTATCAGCAGCAGTATTTATCTGTTTGCTAATTACATTCTCATAAATGATCTTCAGGTTATTAAAATCCTCCAGTGTGTCAATCGTAAGTCGCAGCTTTTGCTTTTCAATATGACTGGAGATTGTCTCTTTATGAATTGAGAAGACATCAGAGTGTGTATAGATAAAATTCGTCACGTGCTCTCTGTACATAGGGTCATGAGTAAGGACTGCAATTTTTTCCAGCGCAGAAGTCTTTACTGCTTCACTCCAGAATCCATAATGTGTTTTAATTGTCGGGGTTCCATCGGATAATGAATAGCACCAGTAATCAACATCAGAATGTTGAAATTGCTCTATCTGATATCTCAAAGCGTCAACATCCAGGAAAGGATTGTCTGCACAAATCCTGATTACATGAGTTAGTTTGCTTTTATTGGCGGCATCAATAAATCTTCTTAATACATCATTTACTTCCCCTCTGGATACAGAAATATTTTTCTGCAGCGCTATATCCGCCAAAATATCATCCTCTTTCCTTACCGTTGTTGCTAAGATCAAAGGAGTGTCCAAAGAAGCCTCAATTAAACGGTCTAATAATATCTCCAAAATTCCCTTTTCACCAAAAAAGGGTTTAATCATTTTATACGGCAGCCTGGTTGATCCAAGCCTAGCCTGTATGATAATGCCTAGCATTGCAAATTTTATATTTTGAGTGAAAAACGCACAGATATAACAAACAACTGAAGAATAATAAAAAATCTTCGTTTTCGATCCCCTTTACTGTAAGATGAATTCTGGTGCATTCTAAACTTTCCTTTTACACGTAACTACCCGAGTAAGCCTGTCCTTATTCGGTCAATATATGTTTTCAGTACTTCTCCGACATAAACATTTGAGACAAAACCGAAAACCAACTTTGCCAATATGATATTGGCAAGCAACAGCTTCGCCTCAGAGGCTTTGTACATCCGTAATGTGAGTCGGGAGGTCAGCTGGCTGACAGTGTATCTACGAGTCTGTTACAGAAAAATTACATTAATCCTCTGAAGGTATTGACTCGCAATACAGTTTGGAATAACTTTATGGATGTGAAAGTTAAACTAAAACGCTTAATACAATGAAGTCAAAATTCCTCACGCTCGACTGGAAGGATTTTTCAAGGGGCCTTCTGATTGCATTCCTGACCGCAGTAATAACCGGGATAATCAATATACTTGATACCGGAGCAGTGTTTACATGGGTTACTCTCCGGCCTGTTCTTATTGCAGGTATCTCAGCAGCACTGTCTTACCTGCTTAAATCCTTGGCTACAAACTCACAGGACCAGATGTTCAAACGCGAGCCAAAACTTGCTTGAGGCAGAAAGTGTCTCTTCTCTGTTTCCAACTTCAACCCTCCGCCTTCTGTCTCAATTGCCAGATCTACCCTGACAGTTGACCCTATGTTTTGGAAATCCTGTACTTGA
>Ga0209408_1001002_pt1 | contig 19156 bp, 22 predicted proteins | sample AD_UKC107_MetaG_FD_184422 | JGI IMG/M metagenome (GOLD analysis project Ga0209408, IMG submission 184422) | Active sludge microbial communities of municipal wastewater-treating anaerobic digesters from Hong Kong - AD_UKC107_MetaG (SPAdes)... | ecosystem: Engineered > Bioreactor > Anaerobic >... | reverse complement strand
TCGATTTCTCAAAAATATTGCCGATACTCTGTAGTAGCTTTGTTTTTAAGGTTTTGTCCATGATTATGCTTTTGGGACAAAGCTACGGTAGCAAGGCGACAATACATGACGTAGTTGATTTTTATCTTTATTAAATTTTTGAGCAAAGTTTAAAAATATCGGAAGAAAATAGCGTATAAAATATTAAAGACCAACTTGTAAAGTGTTGTGCAAATTATGACTTTCATTAGTTTTTGCATGTTTAAAAAAGATAAAGTACAATGTTCGAAGAAACAAACAGCAAACCATACATAACACAAGCAAAATAATCGATCTCCTTTAGTGTGAAGTCCCAGATAGAAACGAAGCTCTCCTCAATATCCCAGCCTTTCATTCTGTAATCGATAATAAAGTAATTGGCTACCCATATAATAATGAATCCCAGCATAGCAACAAGAAACAAGTTCAAACTGGTTTTAATGTAAAGACTTGGTATGTATACCAGTAAGAATGATAGCCCGAATGAGAATATTGCCCTAAGAACTGTGCTGATAACTCGCATATTTTTAACAATAATGGTATATCATAAAGAAACTCCTTAAAAACTAATATCGTAAAATCCTTCTGTTTTAAGATTATGCCTAATAGAGGCTATATAGGTTTCTTGATCCTCGTAAAAATCAGGCCAAAAACTATTAACATAGTGCCACATAAGTTCGGCTACATCATCATGCGATATCGCAAGGTTGTCTAGGTACATTCTAAATCTTTTTATACAAAAATAGTCTTCGTCATACTCTTCGGAATTACTTTCCCTCTTTTCATGAGGGAAACCATGTACCTGATAGCCATTATTTTCGCAGTAGTCAATAATTAGGCCTTCTGCTTCTAACTCCAGCATTTCTGAATCCTTTACATCCTCAAGCCCATTTTCATCAACTGCATTATGTCTTTTTGCCAGGCTTTCGATTTTGGTTTTGATTTCAATAATATCCATAGCTATCATATTTTTATCTTAAAGATTTATTTTTTCTCCTAAACAAAACGAAGTTGTTGCCTTTGAATCAACTACAAACATAACAACCAAACACGCCAGTACGTGTCGTGGGTTCTAGTTTTTTTATAGTCCTAAATTATAACAATGGTTGTAAGGCGATTGAAATCGAGGTGGTATTTCAACTTCTCCATACACACTCACTGCTTATCATCATAGGATTTTCGTTGATATTTTCCCACACTTGGTGATATATTGCTCCTGTTTTTGGAGCAATATGATATCCATAGGATACAAAGGCCATATCACAATCGTCTGATAGGCTGTAAATAATAAAGTGCATTGGACATTTCATATACTTAGCCGTAAATCTTATAATTTTACCACCGTAAGCTATTCTTTGATTCTCGTCGATAATAACCTCACTACTCCGTGGGTTAATCTTGTAAAGTGTTTTTATTAAATAATTTTGAGGATAGCTTATGCTATTAATGGCATTCTCCATATCCTTTAGCACAGTTTTTAAACCATCAATCTGTTTTGTAATGTTAAAGCTATTATCGTAAAACTGATTTTTAAGGCTTTTAATGTAAAACGCTTTTGGTGCTTGCACCTCCGATTTTTTTGCAAACTCAGAAATTGTAGAGAATGAATTAGCCGTTTGAAGGAGCTTTTCGGTAAGGTTTTGAAAATTCTCAATCTTTCGGGGAATCCATGCTATCTGATCAATATTAGGTTCACCATCAGGAATTATTTCGACCATTCCTAGGTATAGGTTTGTATCAACATTATCGGTTTTGATAATAGTTTTCAGTAATTTATTAGCCGGTTCACCTAGTTTGAGCGAATATATCGTTTCCCATGGATTCATAGTATCACAAGTTACTTTTGATTTATAAGATAGGTTTTTACAACAGACCAGTTCTCAAAACCTTTAGAACCAAAAAGTATATGCTTACCCTCAAACTCGTTGGCACCATTCTTTTCTCTGTCGTCCACCAGAAAATGTCCTTTATTTAGGTTTTTATGGTGTGTAAGTATAAGCCTTTTGTAAGCATTTTCACCCAAATAACTTTTTACCCACTCCAGCTTATCTGACCAAGCACTTAGGTTTTCCCAGGGAGCGGTTGAAAGGATATAGGTGTCGAAATAATTGCTCAGCTCGTTAAAACTTTCAATAGCATTTTCAGCAGGTTGCATAAGACTGAAGATATTTGGTATTTCATCCAATCGTCCCTTGTACTGCTCCTTTGTTTTTTGATCAACCAGGGCTAACCCCGATTCAAAATCTACCAGGACACCATCCATATCAATGTAAAGAATTTTCTTCATTGTCTAAATGCTTATGAAATTTCGTACTGCCAGTATTCGTATATCATTACCATGGCAAGGGTATCCAGCTCGCAGTATTTAAGCAGCCCTTTAACAACCTCTTTGCGTTCCGATTCGCTCATTTCTATGAATTGCATTTTGGCAAAAGCCGTTAGTGCAGCGCCCCCGGAGTTTAGGTCTTCGTCGGTAATAAATTTTTCAACCTCCTCGAGATCGATATCTAGAAAAAGCTTTGGAAGAAGTTTATAGGGGTCAACTACCTTACCGTTAGCGTCATGTTTTATCCAAATCCAACCATCATCAAAGTTTTTGCTTCGTATTTGGCTGTTTTTCCCGTATACTGGTTTTGAATATTTTTCCTGTAAAAAAGTTGATCGGCTAAGCACAGCAGGAAGAACAGCCTTAATGGAGTTTGACCCATGGGTACGGGGATCATAAAAGAAATCCTTAACCATTTGGCACATATCCACCATATCGCGAGGACCACCCTTTCGTTTCTCGTTTTTATCATGGGTAATTGAGTGAATGAATTGCAGCAGCTCATCCCTGTCGGGTTCTTGACTCGAGATTAGTTGCCTGCCAATTTGGTTTAAAACCGTATTCTCATGCGCCGCAAACCTAAAAATAGTTCCGTTATCTTTCTCAAGCGCTTTTTTTAGGTTTCGCAGAAAATCGAAGTTGGGAAACTCCCCTCGTTCCAGCTTTATGTACTCATCCTTGTGCTCTATGGTTCCATCTTCAAGCATTGTGTGGTGAGAGAACTGAAAAGCAATGGTTTCGTATGGGTGTTGCCCAGTGTAAAAAGGTATTGCAGCCATTGACGTTTCAAAGTCGATGAAATGCAATGGGTATGTAAACGTATTCATTAGCTGCCGCATTCCGTCTCTATCTAAGTAGATTTCGTCATCGTTGCTTTGAGCCTTCTGAACCTGCAACCACTGTCGCTCTGCGTTTGAAAGCGTACCATTGTCTTTGGGTTTTATATCGCCAATGTGTTCCTTCTGCACGTCGTCCATAAAAAATACGCCTTCTTCAACCAATGTTCCCTTTCGCCTAAAATTCCATATTTGGCTAATCATTGGTTTTTGCAGCTGGGTATCGGTTAGGTTATACCAGTGTTTCCAGCACTCGTTAAACCCCGATATTTTAGAAGGATCGTTGCCCTGAAACTCACAGCCAAAGCAATGAGCCCCCACGGGTGAAATTATTTTCTGGGCATTTATGCAGCTATTTGCCCATTGCTTAATTTTCTCTTCGTAGGGTACTTCAGGTTTCTCGGGGTAGATATCGTCGTTGATAATTCGGGTGGCAATATCATTAACATTCACTGTGCTTAGAATAGGAGTACCCAATGCTTCAAGGGAAGTATCGCCTACCAGCTCTACACCAACATTTCCTTTTCCATCCTTTTTGAGTAAAAACCTTTGGTTTAATCCATTAACACTAGCCGTTTTACTCTTATCGGCAAGCATAAGGTAGGCTGTTACGTTCCAATGGGGAAACGCCTTTTGTGTAACATATTTTTGGTAGGCAACATCCTGAAGGTAATCGTTCCAGCTACCATTAATAAATCCTTTGCTGTTTAAAAACTCATCGGTACCATTACCCTTAAACGACTTTGCCTTTACCTCAATAAGGTTAACGTTGTTTCCTTTTTTTTCAAGGATATCAATCCGAATAAAGCAATCGTTATAACGTATGGCCGCCTCGTAAATAGTTACATTCTCCTGCCTTAGCAGCTCATTGGTTCGAGCCAAAGAGCTATCGTAGCCTCTTTCGGCGATATCGTACCCACCGGGGTAGTAGCACTTGGCAAGTTCTCCCACCTGGTAGCCACCCTCAGCCAAAGCCTCAAGGAACTTATCCTCCTTCTTCTGATTCTCGTATGAACCATTATCGTTATAGTAGAGTTTGGTTGGACAGCTGAGTGCTATCTTAAAACGGGATTTGGTAAGTAGGGGCATGGTAAAAACTCTATTTTGTTAATGAATCAAATTTCTTAACATAAATATCTCTATTATCTACAATATGGTTAATTAGTTGTACAATAAAATCAATTAATATATCTGTTTTTGCTTCGCTGCTAACTAAGTCATATTTGTAAAAGAATGTATTTAAGTATGAAGGGAAAGGGGATTCTTTTTTTCTTCCTTCCCCCATATCAATATGTTTAAATAATCCGTTTGGCCTATCAATGGGGCTTTTTAACCACAGATTATTTTCATAAAGTTCCTTTGCTAAATTTACAACCAGAGATTTATTAAAATTAGTTCCAATAACCTCACATACATATCGTAATTGATTGCCTTGCAATTGTATGCCTAAAATAAAGTAATTATACTTTTGGGACACTTTGAATGATTTTACAATGTATTTAAAATCGACCATGGCTTGCGCCCTTGAAAAACCAGTATTTATTACATAACCATTCTCAATATTAAGGTTTTCATTATTCCAAGGGTTAGCTACAATTAAATCCAATTCTAAGTCGTTTATTTTTTTACTAATTTTTTGTTTAATAGAATCGTATTTCAATTTAAGATATAAATCGTTGATCCTAATGCTTTTAAATTCAGTGTTAATAATGTTTTCATTATAGTTAAATATTTCATTTTCATTCAACATGAAATACTGATTTGCTATTGATTGCAAGGAAGTTATAAATTCATTATAAAGTTTAATAATAGTTAAGAAAGTATTACTCTCATTTTCGTTTCCAGATGTTACAATCTTATCAAGACTGCTATTTATAAAATTTGACAAGTCTCCATATGTTATAGTTTGCCAGCCGTCAGTATTGAAGTCTGGCTTTACTAATGTTAGCAAGTAGTAAAAATCGGCTTTATTCTTATCTTTATATTTAGAAAGTTGATGTTTATCAGGTAAACTTTTAACCTTATTTTCAATCACAATTATTTTGTCATTACCATCATTAAATTTCACCTTTAGGGTTAAATCAATATTATACTTTTCTCTACTTGGTGATTCTGTAATATCTGTTATGCAATTATTAATAATTGGAAATTGATTAAGTATATGTAAAGCAAATGCCTTTTGGTCGGACTTATCAAAAATCCATGCCAGGAAATTGCTGTGAAATAGTTCTTTTGAACCCAACGACATTTGGAATATTGGGTTGTTTCGTAAATTCTCTATCATTTTGTTTTCCATATTAACTAGATTTTTTATTAAGTTCAAAACTAATAGGCTACTACGACATAACATGTCGTAGTGGTTGCTTGTATGCAAAATAATTTATGTTGACAACAGTAGTTTATTTATTGAATCAAATTCCAAGTAACATCGCCATGATTACTCCATTTTTCTTCATTAATCGTTCTTATTGTTATAAGGTTTGGGATTGTTTCATTAGTTATATTGTATTTACTTTCGGTGAATTTATCCCCGGATTGTTGGTCTAAATGTCCATCTGTAATAAAAATTTCACATTTAATCTTTTTAAGAATCTTTAAAATCCATGAACCTGTTGCTTTTCCACCACCACCATGTCCTCCGCCATATCTAACATGAATTATGTGACTAATATTTGCATCATATTTTAATAATTTTTCAAAACAAAATGATTCGTTTTCACTAAATACGTAAACAATAGAAAATCCAACTTCTCCATAATCAGGTGTTTTAATCAGCATTTTCAGAAAATACACTTTGTTTGTAAGATTATGTTTTCCTTCAGGAAAATCAACAATTTGAGGATGCAACAATAAATCTACATCAGGTAATTGCTCTACTGCTTCAGTAATTATAGTATTACCATACTTATCAATATAGGAATTGCCTTCAGTTAAAAAATCATGTTCTTCAAATAAATAATAATCCGAAAAAATTAGTAAATCAGGTATAGAAGGTTCAACTATTGAAGCAGGTTCTGAAGTTAAAAATGTTTGACTAAAAAATGACATTGAATGAAAGTCATTTCCTGCTGAAGGATACCATGCAATTCTCGGTGATTTATTAAAACTATCAATAAATCTTTTGAAAATCCCATTTTGTCCTCCATTTATTTCTTCTAAAATATTCATTTTGTTTTTTATTTGTTAAAGGTTAATGCTTAGTACAATTATCGGAAACGTTATCATATATAAACGTTTGGCGCTTCGATGCAATTTATTATCAAGATACAATAAATTTTTAATATAATCAATGCCGCTCTATAAGCCAATGATTGACAAAATTTATAATACGATGATACAGGTAGGCTTTTTTTCTGTATTGTCGTCAAACTGTTAATATTGTCAGTCCTTTTTCGTCAATAATTATTTTTTTGTTTTCAAATGTTGTCACCAAGGCAAACCCGTTATAAAATGGTTCAATTGTCAGGAAACGAATATTATAAAGTTCGTTTCCCTGTTTGTCAATGTGAAACCAACCTTTTTTGTCTTTTGCTGTCGCAAAGTTTTTGTGGAAAATTCCCAAGTCAATAAATGATTTATCATTGATGAACTTTCCTTTGTTGTCAATGTGTCGGTATAAACCGTCTTGTGATTTTACGCAAGCAATTCCGTCTTTGTAGTCTCCTGCGTAAACGTAACTCTGTTCATAAATGCGATTTCCGTTTAGGTCAATATGAAAATATTGATTGTCTGTGTTGCGAACTGTGCAAATGTTTTCTTGGTAGTTTCCTGTCCACAAGTAAGAAACCGAATAAATCTTGTCACCTTTTTCGTTGATGTGAAACCAACGATTATTGTCATTTACAGAAGCACGATTGCAGTAAAAACCAAATGTCCGTGAATAGCGATTTGAATAAAGTTCGTTTCCGCTTATGTCAATGTGGTAAGCACCTGAATTGTCTATTACTGGTGCAAGTCCTGGCGAATGAAATTTCAAAACTTCAATAAAAGTCTTGTCGAAAATCGGTATTCCGTCAAAGAAAAAATGTGTGCTGTCCTCTGAAACTTGTATGTCTTTCCAATTCATTTTTTGAATATTAAAATTGTTTGTAATTCATTTAATTTGGTTTCGCTATCAAATTGAAAACTTACATTTTCACAAAGCGAGATGTATTGAATTGATGTTCTTTCGTAACTTTCACACATTGCAGTCATATTAAGCGAAAGCAAAGACAAATCAATTTTGATTTTATCCACGCAATTTTCAATAACGTATAAGGTTCCATTATTTGATAATGCTACAAAGCAATTTTTCAAAATGATGTTTGCTCTATCATCATTCCAATCGTGTAAAACTCTTGATAAAACAATAGCTTCTGATTGACTCTGAATTTTCTCAAAGAAACTTCCGCCTATTTTCTGTATGTCTGGAATAGTTACTTTCTCAATGACTTTGGGCAAGTCAAACAAAATACATTCAATGTTTGTATTTTTCGCTTTGATGTTTTCTAAAACAGCACCGTAACCACCGCCTACGTCCATTACAGATTTGTGTTTGCTGAAATCAATTACATCTGGCAATGTTTTGTAATCGTCTTTTGCGTATTGATACATTGCTTTGTGGTAAGCGTAAAGTTTTTCGGGATTGTCGTTTAGAAAATCAAAAACCGATTTCTTGTAAATTTCTTCAAATGAACTTTTCCCTGTTCTAATTGAGAAATCCAAATTCTGCCAAGCATTCAAATGTTCTCCACTCCAATTCAAACAAGCATATTTTAAACTTTCGGGGTTGTTTTCTGTAAGAATTTCAGACAAGGAATTGACCTTGTATGAATCAGAGGTTTTCTCTAAGAAATCAGCATTATGCAACGCATTTAGCAACAACAATAATTTTTCTTCATTCAAAGAAAGTTCCATTGATAATTGCTTTGCGGTTTTCTGTTCTTGTAAATGGTCAAACAAATTCAACTTACAAGCTGTGCTAACAGCCATATATTTCCAATGTTCCGTAAAAAACGATTTGAGTTTATCTCTCATAAATTCTTCCATTTATAAAAGTTAACCCCGTCATATATTTTATCCAATTGTCTTTTGCGTAAACTTTCTTGTTTATGCTGAAATGATAAAACGCAATCAACATATCGTGGCTGATGTAAATTGTTGTTCCATTTTCGGTTGAGTTTTCGTTAATGAAATTCGTTATTCTATTATTCAACTCGTTAATGTTTGGAATGCCAGGAATTTCTTTGCCTTGCACAAATCGTTTATACATTTCGTCAAAACCGTGTTTAAGAAAAAATTCCCCTGCAATTTTTTCGTCCGTTATGTGTAGTCCGGGTGCACCCAACGCAGTTGTTTTGATGATTTCTATTGAACGGCCATAACCCTTGGTCATAAACTCAGCCGTCTGAACACATCGCTCAACAGGGCTTGTAAAAATTCTATTGATTTTTCTTTCTGCTAAATTTTTGCCAAAACTTCGTGCGTTTTGTTTTCCTTTTTCGTTCAATAATATTTCATTTCCGAAAGAACCTTGCGGAATGTCATCTCTGTCAGCGTGGCGAAGCAAAAGCGATATTTTTTCGTTTACATTCATTTAGTTCGGTTTACGCATATTACAGGTTTTACATAAATCAATTTTCTTGTAGTTCTTTACAAGGTTTTGATAGTTGTCGCTTTGCAATACTTCTTTAATGCTTGTATTTTCTATATTGCCGAAATTACCAAGAGTATTTCGCTGTTCATCTGGAGCACAACAAGGAGAAATTTTGCCTGTTGCAGATACCCAAAGTTCTTTTTCTAAAAACGGACATTCGTAGCTTTCAGGAATTTCTTTGTTTTCGATTTTCTGTAACGGAATAATGTTTTCCAAAATCACTTTTTCGCCATTGAGTTTGCGGAATTTCTCCTGTGCTTCATTCGCTTGTTTTACATATTCATTCCATTGCAGAATACTTTCAGGCGTTGCTTTCATTGTTAAATGCTTGATTTCATCAAAATGCGCCCAAAGCTGATGTCCTTTAACTCTGTCAACTCCAAGTTGTGCAGCCAATTTCACAATATCTGCCAATTCGTGCATATTGTTTTGCATAAACGTAAGTTGGAAGGTAACTCCGCAGTAATAACCTGTATTTGCATAGTTTTCATCTCGAATACGGATAAACTCTTTTACGTTTGCAACTGCTTCTTCAAAGTTAATTTTCAACATTACTTTTTGCGAAGTTTCGGCAGTTGCACCGTTCCAACTTATTTTTACATCGGTTGTAATTGGAACAATCAATTTCGCCCATTCGGTAACGGTTTTTTCTGTTGTTCTTGGGAATGTTCCATTCGTTGTCAAATTCATTTTGATGTTGTATTTATAACACAACTCAATAAAGTGAGCAAAATTCTTGTAGATTAAAGGTTCGCCCATTGTTGACGGAATCATTTCCGTAACACCTATTTTTTTCGCTTGCTCAAAAATGGGTTCTAACCATTCTTTCGGCATTCTGCGGTGTTTACCGCCCAACTTTTCTTTTATGTAATTTGAAAACGGACTGTGTTCTTCGCACATTGTGCAGCTCAAATTACAATCTTCAGGATTTGTGTCAAGTGTAACACGCCAAAGTTTGTAAATAAATTTGCTGTAAATGTTTTCTAATTTTTTACAATGTTCTTGAATATTTGGAACGCTTCCGTCTGCGGAATACAAATAACCACGTTCACCTAAAGTTTTCATTTTTTCAGGATTTGAAACAGCAAATTTCATTTGCTCTGCTAATGAATTTGCGTTGCGGTGTTCAAACAAAAGTCCGTTTACATTGTGCTGAACATATTCTTTCATACCGCCAAAATCGGCTGTGATTACAGGAACTTTACACGATTGAGCTTCGTGAATTACAAGTGGTGAATTTTCGCCCCAAATGCTCGGAATTACAATGCAATCAACGTTTGAAAATACATCATTCGCCAAATTGTGATTGATGTATTCGCCCAAAAATTCAATTATGTTTTTTGAAGTTTCTGCTAATGCTTTCAAAGCATTTGTGCTTTGTCCATTTGCTCTACCAAAAATTTTAAGCGTTGCAGGTTCTTCAATCTGCTTAAATGCTTCAATCAGAATGTTTACTCCTTTTGCTGGGATATGAGTTCCGATATAACCAAAAGTGTAATTCGTTTTCTCTTTTGATTTTTCTGTTTGTGTTAAGTATTCCGTGGGGAAACCATAATCCAAATAAACGATTTTGTTTTCGGGAACGCCAAAGTCATTAATAAATCTATCTCGCAAATAATTTGATGGTGCAATAAACAAATCAACTTTGTTGATGATTGCTTTTGTTTCAATCATTCTTTGTTGTATCCAATTGCTCCAATTTTCAATTTCTGTGTTTTCGTTTTCTTCTCGTCCACTGAAATAAACTTTATAGCAATCAGTTGCACATTTTTTGTCGTTTTGCTTTTCGCACAATTGAAAATTGTTTTCGTTTCCAATGTTTCGTGTCAAAAATTGTCCACGTGGGCACATTAGCCAAAAGTCGTGAAGTGTGAAAACAATCGGAATGTTGAGTTTATTAAGTTCATCTATCAAACCTGTTGAAAGATGGTTTAGATGTCCAATGTGAGCAATGTCGGGTTTTATTTGTTTTACTAATTCAGCAAAATTCTCATCTATTTGTTTATGACGATAGCCGTCTTTACCTTGTGGATTGTTAACGAAGTAAAGCGTTAAGTTATCATTCACTTTTTGCTCACGAATACTGAAACATTTTACATATACGTTTTCTTCTCGTGTAACAACAGAGACTTTGTGATATTTTGCAAGTTCGTTACAGATTGATTGGCTGTAAACTTCTGAACCTGCATTGTAATTTGGCGGATAGCCGTGAATAATTTTTAAAATGTGCATTTTACTTTATTTTCAATTAATATAAGCAAGCGGGCGAAGCCCGCTTGCAGAATGCACAGCTATCTTTTACCTTTTTGGTTCGGATTAAGCTGTTTTCCACGATTCCCTTGATTTTTGTCATAGGTCGTGTTGCTGCCCTTAGTGCCTTTGTTGGCATTTTTGATGTCAGCCTGATGATTAGATTTCTTTGTCATAATCACAACAGTTTATTGTTACGCCTACTCTTTAATTGCTTTTCGGCATCCGCACCGTCAGTTTTGAATGGACTTCAGAAAAACCATTTTAACAACATAGTTGTCAGTTTGCAAAGACTTTTTTACGCTTAAATGTAGCGTTGAGTGTATGGTGTCGTGCGGGATTACGAGGCAAAAACTCATCAAGTTACGCCAACTTTTTTTACAAGCCACGAACGCTCGTAAACCACTGAAACCCGCATGCACAATACACATTGTTAGCTGTTGGCGTTTTTGTTCGAAGCTTCTTTAAACCCCCATCCAATTAAGAATTTCATTACAGATTCTTGTTCTTTAGAATCAATCTCTGCCTCATTAAATTCTAGCGATAAATCTGAGTTAATTACTAATAGTGGTTTTTCGCCTTTTTCTTCGTTATTTTTTCTCAAGCAAATATGGTCTAAAAAATAGTTAGCATAAAACCTTACGATATGAACATCGTCATTTCGTTTGAGTACCGCAGAATAGATTTGCATTACAAAAGTGTCATCAATTAGTTTTAATAATGGATTCATAGCTATTTTGATTTTATTAAGTCCTTTAATTCATATTTAAGTCTTTCATGACTGTAGTTATCCATTGCTCTTGCTCCAGTTAGAATTGCACTAAATACTATAATTGCACCTTGAAATTCAAGATTTGTATACACCTTGGATTCAAGCCCTAAACGATGTGTAATAAATCGAGTTAACAATCTCGAAGCAAATGCATTATTAATAAATACAATCTTCGATTTAAAGAACTTAATTTGTAACGCAAATAAGTCCAATATCTTATTCTCTAAATCGGTACTCTTATTTATTATTTTCTCAATGTTTTTTGCAGTTGTTTCCTTATAATGAAGTAAATCTGAAAAAACACAATATTTTCCTGTGTCTTGGATGCCATTCAATAAGTTATATTCCTCTGAAGTTAATTTATCCTTTTTTAAATCCAGATAATTTCTATTTGTCCATATTGGTCTATAATTGAATGGCAAGAAAAGTTCATAAGGTTTTTTGAAGTAATTATTATATGAATACCCTTTTTGTGCAAACTCTTTGATTATCCATTTTTTATCAGTAGAAGTCCAATAGTCAGGAAAGTAATGTATAAAACAGTCATTAGCTACACCTTGCTTCTCGATATCTGATGAAGACGGATTTAGCCCTAAAATTAAAACTGAATCCTTAAAATCAAAATTACCCCAATGCTGAAAAGGTCTTAAATGTCTTATTTCTAACGAATCAGAATAGCCCAACTTTGCATGGATATCTTCAGAGATTTTAAGTGAAAGTGTTTCTATTTTATCTATCATATACAATTATTTAATAATTTGCAGTGTGCTCTCTCTCGCTTACAGCTAACGGCTGGTATAACTGAAAGTTTCATAGTTTACTCTTATTCCAACTTTAGATATTAATTTTGTTAAAGTATAAAATACATGTATCTACCAATAAGCCTTTACATGGTTAACATCCATAAAAATTTGGAATACCCGAAGAACGTTTTGTGGTAATCAGCAGAATAATCCATGAAATTTACAAAAAATAATTGAGTCCTGTTTAAAAAAAAGGCTGTGTTGTTGAACAGACTTGTCCTTATTTAGTTAAAGGTGACAATAGCCTGTTTAGTTTTTGTATATTTGCATAAGTATACTTGAAAAAGATTCACGTTAGCTCGTAGTTTCTCCACACACAAAACCACCAATTTTGTAAACAACAGGGAGAAACTCGAAAGCGAACGTGCTCATACCATTTGGGCATGTTCCTTTCGCTTTATTAGCTCTGTTGGGTGCTTGGTGGTACCTGTGTGTGGTTAATAATAGCAAAGGTTCATGCCCTACTTTTTTATGAAAAGGGCATAATGTTTAACTAAAACCCTTATTACTATGGATCCAAACAATCCCCAGCACGTTAAAGTTTACAACCGTAGAGTGTTTATGCTCAGTAAATCAATCCTATTCCATGACGTGGAAGATGATATCTTGCATCTTGATGGTCTGATAAAGAAACACTACCCGAAAGGAAATTTTAAAATCTACGAAGTTAAGTATGTTCCTAGGAGCGAGGAACTCCCATTGGGGGCTGGCAACATTAGTCTATCGAAACCACTGCAGGAGTTTGATTTATACTTAGAAGACAAATATAAGGTTGGTTTGCGAAGAGATGCGGTAAGAAAAATGATTTATAGGGAACTTTGGGGGTTAACCAATGACCCATTCGAAGCCTTTATGGAATAATTACAAACCATATAGTTTATGCAAATCATTTATTATGGATAATACATTTTTCTCCCAACGTTCGATTAGGGGATGGGAAGGTCTTAATTGAAATGCAAAGACCATCCCATTACCTTGAACCCTGCCGTTGGGAGAACTGGTTACGGATTTGGGAGAGTTCCTCTTGGGTGAACGAATTGATTATTGATTTAAGGGCATCCTCAAGGTAGTACTTTATGGGTTTGCGATTGTACCAGGCGATTGCCCTCACCGTATCGTAGGTTTCCCTGCTAAGCAGGAGGGTTGTCCGCTGAATATCGTTACCGGACTCTTCTACCTTAGATTCTTTAGAATCATTAACATTATTTTTACTGTTTTCAACTGTGGGAGAAAAGATGTCGTTGAAACTACTGGTAAATCCTTTTTTCGCCATAAGTAGTATGTGTAATATTAGTAATACGAGTAATATAGTATGATGTAGTAATATGATATTACTTCTCAAACCTGTTAATAAACTCCATGCACAGGTTAGAGTAATCGAGAGCTCCAAGTGAATTCTTAGCATAGCGAAATATATCCTGTCCTGAGGCAGGTGCTTCTGCAATAGCAATATTGTCGCGTATCTTAGTATGGAAAAGCATTTCACCGAAGCGCGAACTGGTGAATTCCAGCACATCTCGGCTTAGCACGGTGTTCTTCTTGTACATGGTGATTATAATTCCACCAAGGGAAAGATTTGGATTAAGCCTTTCCTGAACCTTACCAATAATTTCCATCAGCTTGGCTAAACCCTGACTGGCCAAATACTGACTTTGCAGGGTGATTAAAATATAATCGGAGGCGTTAAGCGCATTAATGGTTAGCAACCCAAGAGATGGTGGACAATCGATGAAGATATAATCGTACTGATTCTTCAACTTCTTAAGTAGCCCTTTAACAAGATTCTCCCTTCCCGGTTCCATGGATAGTTCGAGTTCTACACCTGATAGATTTAGATTTGAGGGTGAAATCCACAGGCTATCATTTACCTGTACTTCTGGAATTGGGCATAGACCCTTTAGCGCATTATACATGCTGGGGTCAGCTTCCTTAATTTCCAAACTTTGGGAGAGGTTGGCTTGCGGATCGAGGTCTACAACAAGAACTTTTCGTCCCATTCTGGCAAGTCCTGCTGCCAAATTTACGGTTGTGGTTGTCTTGCCAACTCCGCCCTTGTGGTTGCTGATACTGAACACTTTAGGTTTCATTGTTTTTAAGTTTAGTATGATTAGTATTATTGATATTACTTATATTACAGTTATTATCAGGCAAAAAAAATATTCGAATGATTATTGTTTTATTGAATAAGATCAGCAATATCCTCCCCGTTATTGAGATTGATGTCAATATCACAAATAGTGACTGATGCTTTAACATCCAGTAGAATGCTTTTTGTCCTTTCTGCCGAGTTCCTACCAGCATCATCACAATCGGGAACAACAATAACCTTACGGTTTGCTAGAACCTTGGATTTCTGTTTATTAAGCCCATTGGATCCACCTGTTGCTATCCAGCAAAAATCTGGGAAGTTTTGACTCCCAACTATTGCCGTTTTCTCACTTTCAACAAGGACAACTACCCTGTTGGGATCAGTATGTTTTAGCAGATTTTCACCAAATATGCAATTTTCGTAGCCATTGCTTCGGGAGTATTTAAAGTAAGGGGTGATTTTCTTGCTGCGATGCCCATCGGGATTATAAGAAATAACCTTGGCAGTCCTTACCATTCCGTAGAAATCAATGTACCAGAAAATGGTAGAACCGTTGATATCGGTTCCAACGGGATAACTCTTTAGCACCTTTGAGATATCAATTCTTAATGATTGGAGCCAAATTGCAAAGTTGTTACTCTGATAGTTGCAGAGTGTTTGTGAAACAATATCAAAGCTGATGCTCTTTATCTCTACCTTTTTATATTTGGTAACATCAAATTCATACTTTTCATCTGGGTAGAATGTTTTTCCACAACTATGGCAATATCCAGCACTAGTAAAGACTCTTTTCCCTTCAACGAATGGTACAAACTTTCCATCACGGTTGCTTTTACCGCAGGGACACTCAGGTGCCACATAATATCTATTAGGTTTTTTGTAAAGTTCCATAGTTGTTACTTTTTGCTGTCCCACATGGGACAATCGGGATACTCTGGGACATCCTGGGACACTTTTGGGACGGTTAAAATTGAATTAATTGTCAATCAATCAAATATTTAAGATGATGGGTTTACGTATTGTCCCAGATTTCTAGGATTGGGACAACCCTTGGGACAGTTTGTTTGGGACACCAGATTCAACCTCATTATTGATGTTTGTCCCATTTATTGTCCTAGACTGTCCCTTCTCTTCTTGGGACAGTCGTAATTCTTCTGAACTACCATTAAAATCAATGCTTAGAGGTGTCCCATCGGCTGTCCCATTTGTCCCAAATGTCCCATTCTGTCCCAATTCTGGGACACTCTTAATAATCCTCTGAACCCTTGATTTTGAGATTCCAGTTAATGAAGCTATTTCCCTCAAGGACTTTCCCTGCCTATGATAATCAATGACTTGTTTCTTTTGTTGTTCAATTTTTTCATCATTCGATACGCCATTTAACGATAGATGGTTGGCCTCACTATCGTATCTTACCATTTGGAAACCCAGAAAACAGTCATGCTTTTCGATTGAGGCAACTATTACATCTTTCATGATTTCAGCGTTTCTACACTTAGTTTGTTTGATGTACCGATAGTCAGGATTCTCATTTGATTGGCCAATAAAGAAAACAGAATCAGCAAAGTTTGAGAGATACTTGCTTCCTGCAAGATGGTCGTTAGTCAGGGGAATGTTTCTTGGAATTTTCGGAACGTGAGCCATGACTAGTACGCTTTTTCCTTTTCGAGTAAGTTGCTTAAGCCCTCGCATTATAGGGATTGCAACATCTACATCCTGGGTTGAACGAAGAGCTAACGCAGAAATGTTATCGAGTATAATTATTTCTGCATTGTACATTTCAATGTACTGATTGATAATGTCAAAGTTTATGGTTTCGTCCCCCATGTATAATGAATTAAATTCCGCCCTTAAAAATTTGGGAGAGAAGCTGAAACCTTCATACCTATTATAAAATTGCCTTTGACCAAGTTCAAAATCAAGAAGAAGAACAGTGCCTTCCCCTTGAAGTTTGTATTTACATTCCTGATCAAGAATTGATTCATGATTTGCAGATGCTGTATTCCCAATTTGGACACCCAATAATGACTTGCCAAGACCTGTATCGCCAGCAATAATAGCAATCTCACCCGATTGGAAAAAAGTTCCGAAAATGGGTTTTAATGGGGGTAGTTTCGCTGCAGTTTCCATATATTCGTTAACCGTTTGAATTAATAGTATTTCGTTCAGAAACAACTGATTTTTAGCGTCGTTTAGTTGCTTTTTTACAAGTTCTTTCATATCTTTGTGGTTGTATTGTTATAATATTTTAATAGAGGGGGTGAGTTAGGGCTCACCTTTTCTATTTATCTAGATTGTTCAAAATCTTGAGAAGGTCTCGGCCTTTTTTTCTTCTTTTTCCGCTTCAGCAACTCTAGATCATCTTCATCCCTATTACTGTTATAACACTGGCTGTTAGTGACAGGATGAATCCGAACAATAGCATTTTCCATGTTATTTGTTCCTGCGTTTCTCTCATCCCCTGTAGAATTTCCTCCTGCTTCGATAGCAATTGGTTTGCTTTTCTCAGCATTTCTAGCCATTTCTGGATAGTTCTGTTGAGTTTCAGGTCTTCTTCCCGAAGATCTAACACCATCCTTCTTACTGATTCCACTATTGGCGATAGCGACTCCCTGAGTTCGTTGATGCTCGTTATGTTCGTTTGTCGAAGCCTCTCGACCTGTTCCTCTAGTATTTTCCGTCGTTCTTCCAGCGCTCGCTGCGCGGATAAGTTCAAAGTCTCTTTCGTGCTCATAGTCTATTTTTTGGTTAATGGCATTCCACGTGTATCCTTTCCCAAGCGATGAACCCTTAAAAGCCACTCCATCTAGTTCATAGCTGATTCCGAATACCTTATCTTTATTATGATGAAAATTCACATTTACTCCGTAACCGCTTAACTCGTTGATGAATTGATTAAGCGAGGGCTTTTTTGTGATTGCAATGGTCAAAATTTGTTGTAGTTGAATCTTGGTTGGCACTTCCCCTGTTTTTCTATACCTTTCAATTTGTCCCTATGAAAGTTGCTTGTTCTTTGCTTGGCTTGAATCAATTACTTGTGAGAGGCCAAATTCATGTTCAAGTTTTCTCATTATCTTCTCGCTACGCCCAAAATCACCCTTTTCGCTAACAACATCACCTTCCAAAGTGATTCTTGAAATAACTAGGTGGATGTGCTGGTGCTCACGATCGAAATGCCTATATACAACGTATTGGCAATCGCTGAATCCCATTTCTTTTAAGTAGATTTCAGCCATTTTCTGAAACTCTTCATTTGTTGCTGTTTCCCCAGGAGCAAGGTTAAGCGATGCATGGAAAACAGCTCTTGAAAGATTTGGTCTCAATGATCTACTTATACCGAATTCAGTAGAAAGCTGACGAGAGTCCATACCATACATATTGCCTCCGATTCTTTCTCCTTTGCCTTCATCTACTTTTGTCTCAAGGTAATCCAATGCACCCCGGAACGATGTCCCTTTAGAAATTTTTCCAATCATTGATTAAGTATATTCTGTTGAATTGATTTAAGTAACTCGTATGTAGAATTCAATTGCTTAGCAAGTTCTTTGTAATCTACATTCCATGTATGACTCATTTTGGTAAGTTGGTTTAGGTTGGCGCCTATACGAGAAAGGGATGTGTATGTCTCCTTATGGTACAAGGGTTTCTTTGCAATAGGGCCTCTATAACTAAATGCTGTTGCTCTTATCCAGTTTGCCATTGAGAGACCGCAAACCGATGCTCTATCCTGAGCCAATTTGAATTCACTTTCTGTTAGCCGGATGTTGACTTGATACAACCTAAGGTATTCTATTTCTTTCCGAGGACGAGCCATGCCGAGTCAGAGTTTTAGCAAGCGTTTTTGCAGGTGTAAACCGTAGCAAAAACATAGCTTGCTATTAACCACAAGTCTTTAATTATTGAGTAATAAGATTTCGTGTTTTCTTTCTCTTTTCATCCCACTCCTTAAGAGTTTTTCGGCTAAAAAGAAGGCCTTTACCTTTGCGATAAGAAGGTATTTCGCGCCGATAATTTAGGTTGTAAATGTGCCCTTCGGAACACCTTAGCAGTATAGCAGCTTCGACTACACCTATTTCATCATCATCGACGGTGTTTTTTATCCCTTGATTAATAGAGAGGACTTCTTCAACGGTTTTTTTAATAATGGGGGTTAAAAGTTGATTGAGAAATTCAGAAATTATTGCATTCTCATTATCCTTCATTTTTTCTATTTGCATGATTATTCCGGTTTGAATTATGCATGCAAGGTAGCTTCAATTGAGGGTGATAGATGAATTTAGATAATCTAATATAAGTTAATCAACTAATAGATTATGAGTTGTTTACAAAAATATCTGGTTTTTAATGATATAAATTTTTCACTTTTGTTCATTTTCAATTTCTCTATTTAAGAAATCAATCCATTCTGTATATTTTTTTTTTTTTTT
>Ga0209408_1000993_pt1 | contig 19220 bp, 16 predicted proteins | sample AD_UKC107_MetaG_FD_184422 | JGI IMG/M metagenome (GOLD analysis project Ga0209408, IMG submission 184422) | Active sludge microbial communities of municipal wastewater-treating anaerobic digesters from Hong Kong - AD_UKC107_MetaG (SPAdes)... | ecosystem: Engineered > Bioreactor > Anaerobic >... | reverse complement strand
AATAACGTATTTTTTTCCGTATCCATACACCCTAAGCTCTTCATGAATGAAATAGACGTTTTCACCTGCTGCCAACATCGCTGTTTTTGCAGAGTCTTTCAGGTATTCTATCTGGCTGTAAAACCTAGAGGTATTGTTTCCCCAGTCCAGAAAAAACAAGTCATTATGGTAACCTTTCTTAAGGCTATCCCGTTTGTATTTGCACGTATACTGAAACCGGTGTGTTGATGTACCCAAAGTATCCTGTGAAGCCACCTGTTGGCATGACAGGAAAAGAAATGCAAAAAAGAAAAATAAGTTGTAATTCATTGACACTAGTGTCCGATTAAGGACGAGTTAAAAAATTTGTAATTTATTTATATATAATTAATTATAACGGTAAAATCATTTAGCCGATTTCAATTCATACATTTGGGTTTTCTCAAAAAATCAGTGTATGCATTCAGGCAAGACAGTTTTTGCACAACTTATGATGTTTGGGTCAGAGTACTACTTCAATAAATGTGTCGACCGTTACCGCGGAAACTACAGAGTAAGGAAACTTTCTTGCAGAGAGCAGTTCCTGACAATGAGTTTTGCTCAATTAACCTCTCGCGAGAGTCTCAGGGATATCGAAAACTGTCTTGTAGCTTTTTTGGACAAGCTTTATCATTCCGGAATAAACAAACCTATTCCAAAATCAACACTGGCTGATGCTAATGAAAATCGTGACTGGCGCATCTATGCCGATTATGCTCATTGTCTCATTCGCAGAGCCAGGCCGTTGTATTTTGATGATCCCGAATTCAGACTTGACATGAATAACATGGTTTATGCGCTTGACAGCACGACCATAGATCTTTGTCTGAGCATGTTTCCCTAGGCCAAATTTCGCAAGGCTAAAGGAGCCGTGAAAATGCATACTCTACTGGATTTACGATGCCCATAGAACCTGTTTCTTACTACATTATGGATAAAGGTTATACTGATTTCAGTAGGCTTTATCAGAAGATCACTACCCAGAATGCATTCTTTGTCACAAGAGCAAAAGACAATCTCAGCCATACAGTTATTAAGAACTTTGAAGTTGATAAGAATAATGGAGTACTTGAAGATAAGCTCATTTCTCTTTACGGGTCCTATACCTCGAAAAAATATCCTGATGTGCTTCACGTCGTTACCTACGAGAACTTTTCTAATGGCACTCTGTATCACTTTATGACCAATGACTTTAGTCTGGAGGCCATCACGATAGCTGAACTTTACAGAGACTGCTGGAAAATTGAACTTTTCTTTAAATGGATCAAAGGACATCTTAAAATCAAAGCCTTTTACGGAATCAGCGAGAATGCTGTCAAGTGTCAAATCTGGATTACCATTTGCACATACCTTATTGTGGCAATCGCAAAAAAGAAACTTGAACTTAAGGTCTCTCTCTACACTTTCACACAAACTTTAGGACTAACCTTGTTCGAAAAAACTGATATCAAAGAACTATTTAGTGGCAAAAAATAGATAAATAATTTGTTCGGCAATCCTATCCTTCTACTATGGGAGATTTAAATCGGACAGCAATGATTCATGGAAATATTAAATTAAATAATACACTGGTGTGAAATTATTGTTAACAATTAATTAAGGAGCATAAGGATCAAATACTTGAAGTTGACAGTATAGGTATTCATAGTGATCATAATACATTAGTTGCTCCTCAGCACTAATGTCATGATGTGTCGTTATTGTTGCAGTTATTCCGCATGTTGTCACAAAAGTATAATAACATTCTTGTTGGGCTAAAGCCATTATTGGCAAAATAATAATAATTAGTGATATAAGAATAAGTTTTCTCATAGTTGATTGATTTTTGACACACCAGTGTAAATATTTCATACTTTTTCTTCATAGCTGTCCGGAGAAATTTTACCATAAATTAAGTTGCCCAACCAGTTCTCCCTCCGGGACATTAACAGAGAACGCAGGTTGATTGAATATATCACGGATATTGCCTCTTTTGAAGAGGATTTGCCCTATAGAATTTGAAATTGAATGAAGACTTGGCTCCAACGTATACCGTTTCTTAGCTATGATCAACAGCAGGTAATCACAGATGGCAATCCATATCTGTGTGAAAACGGCATTCATAGATGTGCCATAGAAGGTTTTTATATGAAGATGCTGATTTATCCATTTGAAGAACAGCTCTATGATCCATCTATTTTTATATAAATCAGCAACTTGGAGAGATGTTAAATGAGTTGCATTTGTAAGAAATTTGAACTCACGGTTTTGATCTTGGTCCCAGTAAATGACCTTCCTGATTTTTTTTGGAAATAATTTTTGACTTGTATACCCGCTAAAATACCCTATGCAATCGGATTTGACATTCTTTATCAGCCTTCTTTTCCATTTGGCATTCCTGATTCTCATATTTGACTTTGCTCTGATAATGAAAAATGATTTGGTCTTATGGATTGTATGTAACCGCTCAAAATCATTGTATCCTCTGTCAAAAATGTAATACGAGCCTGGCTCATAAGGGATCTCATCCATAGCGTTCATGTCATGTACAGACGCAGTGGTAATATGTATAAAAGTGGGAATTTGAGTTTCAATATCGTAAAGGGTATGTACTTTTATACCACCTTTTGTCTTACGAAATTTGGCCCACCAAAAGACGCTTAAGCACAAGTCGATTGTGGTGGAATCAAAAGCATATACATTGCCATCAAGTTTGAAGATTTCGCTCATACGTTTGCTTCTGGCTTCTGCAATCATGTAGTAAGCAAATTCTTCATAAATCTTATAGTCTCTTGACTCATTAGCTTTTGACAGATTACTTTTTGTTATTCGTTTTCCAAAACCAAGATGATATGATTTTTTCCAATGTACCCCAACGGATGTGGTCAGATCTCTCAAGCTAGCCCGATTGGAAAGCTGACCAAACATCATCACAAGCAATTGGTTCCAACAGGTGAAAGATTTAACGTAGCGGTCTCCTTTATATTTGGAAACAATGTAGTTGAACTTGTTGCGATTGAGAAGTGAGGTCAGTTGCGAGAAAACGTATTTCCTTTCATACATATGCCCAATAGTATGTTTGGAAAATGTAAAATCTAAGTCCGTTTAATCAACAAACCTTTATAACAATCAAAATTTCAATATTTTCAAAGAACGATTATATATTTTTAGTGGACACTTATGAAATTAAATAATACACTGGTGTGAAATTATTGTTAACAATTAATTAAGGAGCATAAGGATCAAATACTTGAAGTTCACAGAATAGGTGTTCATAGTGATCGTAATACATTAGTTGCTCCTCTGCACTCATGTCATGATGTGTTGTTACCCATGCAGTTTTCCCGCATGTTGTCATAAAAGCATAATAATATTCTTGTTGGGCTAAAGCCATTATTGGCAAAATAATAATAAGTGATAGAAGAATAATTTTTTTCATAGTTGATTGATTTTTAACACACCAGTGTACATATTTCATACTTTTTCTTATTACAGGAATAACCTATAATATCTGTAGGCTGCTGTTATGTAAATAGTATATTCACCAGATGGTAAATGATCTATAGGAATATTAACACTCGCGGCGTTGTTGATGCCGGCATTTATTCTGGAAACGGATGCTCCTGCAGCATTTTTGATTTCAATGAAAGCCGTACCGGTGAAATTCAGGATGTGCACATAAACATACTGATTGTCGTATTCAGCGGTTACGGTCGCACCAATAAGAGATTTAGGCCTCAATGGATCAATCTTAATATCAATTTTTACAGTACTTGTACTATCCTGGGCCAAAGCAGTACCAGTTAATAGAAAAAAAGCAAAGCATATAAGAAACGTCTTCATAATCAACTTTTTAGCAATTTTATTAATTAAATCACAAAAAGTCAATAGCCCTAGAAAAAGTTTCGGTAAAATGAGGGTTAATGAAATTTAAATCAACAAGTTATATTTGAAAAGTTTCGCCCTCGCGGGTGAAAAACAGTTCATTTTCCAGCAATCATCCTATTGATTTTGGGGAACAAGACGAGCCAGACTATCATGAAGTTATACATCTCTGCATGAGAAGCAGTTGAATTGGTCAAATGAAGCACCAAGATGGTGAAAAATATTATCTGATACTGAACCGGACTTTAAGTAAAACAGAGAAGGGTCTGAGGGTGTAAGAATAGATATAGGCCGTGATATCGGAATAACTGGCCGTATTGAAATATTTCGTATTTAGCAAGTTACGTGCTTCAAGAGTATAATCGAACCGCTTAGTTTTATACCTTGTCTGGATATCCAGAAACAACATGTTCCGGTCTCCCGAAGAAATGGAGCTGTTAAAGGAATGTTCGGCCGACAAGTTGCAGGACCATTTTTTTGTTATAATGTACTTTAACGTGGCTTTCTGAGTAAGCATCCGTATGGGATCCAGCTGCTGAGAACTTTCTATTATCCGGCTACGGCTGTTATACCAGGTTCCAGAATACTCTGTTATGAGGGACTCGCCAATCCGAGACATTATCTCCAGGCCTGCGTTGTATGTCCTGTATGCCGTATTCATGAGGGTTCCCTGCCGGAGAATATCCCTATGCGAATAATTATAACCTCCTTTCAGCGTTACGGTAGTGGCAATGGCATCAAACCGTTTGCCAAAACTGGCATTCGTCCGAATCCCCCGGGCCGTATTGTCAAAAGCGTAGGCGGTAAGCCGCGAGAGTGATCCCGAATATTCGGTGCCATACAGAACATTGGAATGATTAATCCAGTACGAGGCTTCCATTGCCCCGAAAAGCGAAAGAATGGCATTGCCGTAGTTTAGCGTAACGGAGCAAGATGTGTAACGTGATTCGCTAATTATCCCGGAACGGTTTTGTACAGTACGGTAATCGGTCATGATATACCCTGTATACGTTTCATACAATCCTCCTGTGATATGGGAAGTCATGGCATTAGCGCTTATTTTCAGATTGTTTGAAAGTGTCGCGTTAATGTTCAGCCTGGGATCCAGATAAAACCGGCTCATTTGCTGTAAAACGGCGTTTCCCGGGAGATCCTTCAGGGTAAGATCCCTAAAATTCAAAGAACCATGTAATCCTGCATCCCACTGGAATCTTCCAGAAGACCGGAATGTTACACCGGGCGAAAGGATCAGATCCAGCTTGTTCCATGAGATATGATTTTGAAGGGAATCCGGAACATTCGTGCTTCCGGGATTTTCCTCCATCGGGCTTAGCCTGGCGGTCATTCGTTCCCGCTGCCAGTTGGCATTTCCCCATAAAGAAAACGTCCAGCCCCGGACTGTTTTGTGCAGGCTAACTGAATTGTTGGTAGAGAACCTTCGACTGTTAAGTTCCTGAAAAGATCCTCCTGCCGCTGCAACATCTGGACCGAAGATCCCGGGATACATCAAGGGCGTAACTTTCAAAGAAGAAGGGGTCTCGGAAAAATCGGTGACGGACGAGCAAGAAAATCGCAAGGAAGGGAGGAGTTTTACCAGGTTAAATACATTTCTGACCCTAATGCCAGATGGCACGGTATAATCTTGTTGAACCGTATCGGCAGCCTTCAGAATCTGCCCATGATCTATGTTCCGGCTTCCTTCCAGTGTCAGGTTATTTTTCAGGTACATTTTTTCTGTATTGGCCGTCAATTCAATCCCAAGATTCACCTGGTCGGTCTTCCGGGAGGCGCTGCTTATTTCCGGGATTACCAGGGCCGGAGAATCCTGCAGATAATAGGTGGTAACGGACGAGGCATCGGAGATTTGCCGGTCATGTGTAGGTAGGATCCGTTGATATTCAACTCGTAATCATTTCTCAACACATTCAGTGTGTTGACCGATACGGCATGTACGTTATTATTCAGGTAGCGTTGCCGGTCAATGGCAGGGGCTCCCGGGGCCAGTATGCCTAACAGAGATACGGTTGCATCCAGCCCCCCGTAAAACGATTGCAATTCACGGGAAACATCTTCTCCCGTATTATTTGTTTTGTAGGTATTCAGGGTCTGGAATTTCCGGCCGAAGAACATAGTGGTTAACTCCCCATTCCACATGACAGGTTGGTAGCCACCTCCTACTTGCAACACAGAATTAAATGTACCTTTGGCACTTTCCCTGAGTTTTAGGTTGATGGCCGGATCTTTCGAAAAATCAATGCCTTCTAAGGCTTTTACAGGTTGGTGATTCTCCAGTATTTGTACCGTAGCGATATCCTTTGCCTGGATATTTCTGGTACCGACACCATACCGGCCTTTTAGCAAATCAAGGCCTTCTACATAAAACCTGTTGATGGGTTTGCCCAAATACCTGATCTCACCACTTTCCCGAACTTCAATACCGGGCATTTTTTTCAATACATCACCGATGGAACGGTCAAGCGAATCAATAAAATTGGCAACATAATAATTTACGGTATCACTACGACGGGAAATGGGTGCCGCCTTTACAGTAACCTCACGAATGTTAAGCGCTTGCTCCTCGACCTGTAAATTCACGATCTGTGTCCTGTTTTCTATGATTTTCGTTTGGTCCTTAATATTGAACCCGGTTACCTTCAGCATCAGGCTATCAACTTTTGCATGACACGAGAGTTTATAACGGCCTTCTTCACCGGTTATAGTATAGGTATAAAATGACCTTCCGTCACGGGTTAACAACATCACATTGATATCCGGAACACCTTTACTGTTTTTACTGTCAGTAACTCTGCCACTAATGACTACCTGGCAACACATTTCCAGGGGCAGCAGGAAAAATAAAAAGAAGCAATAGTACCTGATTTTCATCTTTTATCAAAAAAATACTCAATTAGACGCATGTCTTTTGTCATAATTCTTCCTTCCCCCGTCATTTGCTGGATCAGGGGAAGGTTCATTTTGCGGGTGGTTGTCAGTCCTTCCGGGAAAATGACTTCCGCTATGTATTGGTTTTCTTCGTCCGGGACAGCAGAAATATTATTGATATATCCATTGATCATGCCATATTCCATGTACGGATAACCGTCCAGCCGGATAATGACGGTCTGTCCTTTCTCTACACTGCCAATACCTTCAATAGGGATGTAAAGCCGTCCGGTAATTTTTTCACTGTCTTCGGGAATTATGCTGACCAGTCTTTCTCCGGCCCGGATCCACTGGTTACTGTGCCAATAATTCACAAAGGTAACCTGTCCGCAGGCGGGGGATATGAGCAGGTATTGTTCTTTCCACGAATGAATGCTGTTTATTAAATTCTGCCGGCTTTGGCTGATATGCTGTTCAAATCCGTTAATGGTATTTGCATATTCAATAGAAAGTTCTTCGGCCTGCTGTTGTGTCTCTATGCCGGACAATCTTGCCGAGGCCATATCCGCTTCATTGCCTATCAGAGTACTTTTCATTTCCAATAGTGCGCGTAAAGAAGTTTCGTACTCAACCGGGGTTATCATTTTTCTCATATAAAGTAATGAATCCCGCAGGAAATTCCGGTATTGGAAAAGAAACACCGAGTCTTTGATTTGTTTTTGTTGCCCAAGCCAGCGGTAATATTCACGGTTATGTTCCAGTTGTTGTTCAAGCAGCTGTTTTTTTCCGCCCGTCACATCCGATTCCAGGTAATGCCGGTAATCCAGGCAATAAGTTTGAAATTCGTCAAAAGCAGACTGAATTTCGTCCAGTACGTAGTTTTGTTCAATCCACGGTTCCCGGATCAGCGTAAAGTAATTGGTTGAGGCGGTACCGGCCAGATTGTTTTCAATACAGGTAATGTCCTTATAATCAGCCATACTGGAAAGCATCAATATGATATCTCCTTTTTGTACGCGGCTGTTGTTGGCCACAAAGAAAGAATCTATGTGTCCGTCCCGTCGTGCTATAAGATCTACCGGCGGATTAAACGACGAAATAACAATCCTGGCTTTGATGATCCGGGGATATTTTATAAAATAAGATCCCGCCAATATCCCGGCAAATAATATGAATACCAGCGTAATACCCCAACGGATAATCCACCGGGGAGGAGTACCGATAATTTCGGAAGCTTCTTCACTAAAATAGTTTTCTGTATCAGGCATTGCTTAGTTCTCCAATTCAAGCTGGTTTTTAACCAGGTTATAATAATGACCTTTTTTCTGCACCAGTTCCGCATGGGTCCCTTCCTCCACAATGGAACCGTTAGAAAGCACCACAATATTATCCGCATTTTTCACGGTACTCAACCGGTGTGCCACAATGACAACCGTTTTTCCCACGAAAAAGCGCCGGAGGTTTTCCATAATGCATTTCTCGTTATTGGCGTCAAGTGAGTTGGTAGCCTCGTCGAATATCAGGTAAGGAGCATTTTTATAAGCTGCCCGGGCAATCAGCAACCGTTGTTTCTGTCCGGTACTCAAACCCTGACCTTCTATACCAATTTGTGTCCGGTATCCCAGGGGAAGCGATTCAATATAATCCCGGATATTGGCAATTTCCGCCGCCTGTAACATTCTTTCCCGGTCCGGTTCGGTATCCGAAACACCAATGTTATTGGCAATACTATCCGAGAAAATAAAACCCTCCTGCATCACTACCCCGCAATGTTTCCTCCAGATGCTGTCACTATACGTAGCCAGGCGCCTGCCCCCGAGTAAAACCTCTCCTTCCGAAGGTGGATAAAAACCAAGGATCAGTTTCAACAACGTAGTTTTGCCGCTGCCGCTTGTTCCCACGACAGCCGTAATTTTATGCGCAGGAATCATAAGATTGATATTATTCAGCACTTTTTCGGACCGGGGACCACCGTATTGAAAGGTAACGTTTTTAAATGTTATATCCGCTTCTACAGGGATATCCGGATTTTTTCCGGAGCCTTCCGGTTCTTCGTCTTCCCGTTCGTGGATCTCATTCAGGCGTTCGAGACTTATCTTGGCATCCTGCGTGGCCTGCACAAAAGAAATAAACTGTGACAAAGGAGCGTTTAACTGGCCTATAATATACTGCATGGCCATCATCATTCCGAGGGTCATTCCTCCGTCTATGACCGCACTAGCCGCCAGAAACGAGATCACAATATTTTTTGTCTGGTCTATAAACGTACCTCCCACTTCCTGCGTCTGACCTAACTTCAGACTGCCTATGCTTACCTTATACAAACGGGCTTGTATCCTCTCCCAATCCCAGCGTTTCTGCTGTTCACAGTTGTTCAGCTTTATCTCCTGCATACCGCCAATCAGCTGGATCAGGGTACTTTGATTGGCCGAGGCTTCCTGGAAACGCATATAATCCAGTTTTCGTCTCCGTTTCATAAATAGCAGGATCCAGGAAACATACAACAGGCTTCCCAGGATAAATACGACCAGTATATTAAGATTATAGCCTGCCATTACGATACCGTATACAATTAACGATACAGCGGCCATAGTTATACTGAGTACCGTGCCGGTCAGAAACGTCTGGATACGGTTGTAATCTCCAATGCGTTGCATAATGTCACCCACTCTTTTGGAATCGAAAAACGAGATGGGTAACCGCATGAGTTTGCCTAAAAATCCGGAAATCAGGGAAATACTGACCCTTGTGCTCATATGCAGCATGAGCCAGCTACGGATCAGGTTGTTGGCCATCTGCCCCAAAACGAGCATCACCTGGGCAATAAGAAACATCAGGACAATATGGATATTCCCCGATCCTATACCGGTATCCACTACCGATTGGGTGATAAAGGGCAATATCAGGCTTATGATACTGCCGGTGAGTATGGCTATCCCTAATTGGACAAAGTAGCTGCGGTAAGGACGCAGGTACCTGAAAAGCGTTCCGAATCCGAAAGATTTTTCATGTCCTGCATGTCCTTCCGTTTTCAAATGGGGTGTGGGTTCCAGCAACAATGCGATACCCATACCGCTGCCCGGCTGATCGGAACGGGTAAGCCATCCTTTCATAAAACCTGCACGGTCGTATTTCAGCAAACCCGCGGCCGGATCGGCCACATGGAATACCGGGTTGTCTTTTTTGTGCTTCCCTATTTTATATAAAACCACAAAATGGTTCTGATTCCAGTGGATGATGCAGGGCAGGGGAACTTCTTCACAAAGCTGGACAGGGGTGATCTTAACACCAATGGTTCTGAATCCTAATTTTTCCGCCGCATCGCTGATTCCCAGTAAGGAGACCCCGCTCCTGGAAGTGTGGCACCAATCCCTTAACCGGGCGGCGGAACAATCGCATCCGTAATATTTCGCTACCATGCGCAGACAAGTTGCCCCGCAGTCACGGGAATCCAGTTGCTTATAAAACGGGAAAGGGTTCATAATCAATCTTGAATTATTGAAAGCGTCAGAAAATGGCCAAAGTGTTTGTTGACGATATTTCCGTCTTCATCAATCATTACAACAACTTAAATTTGACTCTGAGCAGCACTTCCGAGGGACGCATAACATATTGCGCATAATAGCTCATTACGTTGCTGTAAGATGAAGTGATGAATTGACGTGTATTGAAAATGTTTGTCCAATCTATCATTATTTCCACCTTTTTCATTATGTATTTGAGTCCTACATTGCCAAACCAAGCGGATTTAGTATTCGCCGAAAGCGCGCTATTGTAATAATGATTGAACGATAGGCTGAGAATAAGTGTTTTGATGGGTATGATAGAGGTTGTGATGTTCTGTCTGAAATTGTGGATCACAGGTTTTTTCTCCTCATTTATCACCTGCAGAGATTGTCTGTAATCAGCATTGTATTTTATTATTAACCATTTTGATATGTTGGAAGATATAGATGGGGAGATATTCCAGGATTGTGTGCTGAATTTGGTGATTTCACCTTGATTCAATGCCAGTCCGTCAAAAAACAAAAAACCGCCACTAAGTTTCAAGTCGGAACGAATCGCGTCAACGTTTTTTCCTAAAGAGAGACTACCACGGACTGTATTTGATGAATTAGGGTGGTATATACCGTCTTCATTCGCGTAAATACCATTGTAGCGATAATCTCTCAAAATATTTGACCAATTATTGCTAAAACTTAAGTATAAACCACCAAAAAAAGCGGTAAAAGGATTTTTATAATCCAGTGAAATGCTTCCGAAAGTATTCCTGTTTTCACTCTGAATCAGACCCGTACGTTTGACACTTCTGTAATTACCCATGATATAACCTGAATAATCTTCCTGAATTCCGCCAATTGATTGGTTATGATTGGCAATTATGTATAATTTGATACGGGGTGTAATGATATAATTGAGTTGTAAAAAGGGAGAAAACAGCGTATATCCTTTATTTTTATTCAAATTGTGATTGAGGTCCTTGCGTTGCATCCATACATATTCAAAGGGAATAGTAATAGTGCCGTATAAAGAGGACGAAAACTTGTACGAAATCGAGGTGGAAAGAATGCCACCAAATTCATTTCGTGACAAATCGTTTTGCAGACTATCCGCTATCAACGGGATATTTCTGTTCAAATCATTATACATTTGCGTATGTAAACGATAGATGTTGGTAAAAATTTGAGCTTTATAACTAATTATAAATTTTTCTCCAAATCCTCCGGAAAAATAGGCGTTGGATGAAAATTGACGATATCGGACGTCTTGTAGCATTACTGAATCCACAAGCGGATTATTCATGACAATTTCCGCAAGAGAAGACGGCGAAGCGGAAAGTGAGACTGGTTGCGAAACATATCCGGCATATGCTCCAATACGATATTGTTGTCTGTGGCGCTTGAACATATACTCAAAATCATTGCTGATATTGATTTGTGACGATTGAAGGGATTGATTGTTTTGAGAACTGCTGCTTGGAAGCAGCATGCTGTTTTCATTATTCCATTTACCGATAGCTCTCATTTTGTTATTCAGATATTTGTTATCCAAATTGCTCTCCCACACTAAATTTCCTTCTAGTTCACGTTTTAGTAATTGATTCTGCGCATCTTCAAGAATAGTGACTTGCTGGCCGTTTGCCAGAAATATTTGGCGTTCAGAGAATCCGTTTTGTGTTTGTTTATCATATAGAAAATTAACATTTCCGGTCAAAGTCATATCTTTGTTGATAACATATAAATTGTTCATTGACACCACATTGGCATTGTTGAACAAAAAATGTTGTTTGTTGATGGGCGGGGTTCCGGGTTTTGATACAGAGAGGAAATTAACCCCCAAATTTCGTGTATTATCATAAAAAGAAACCAACTCTTGCGCAATGTCTCGTCCCGTATTGTCATCTTTATATACCAACATGTTTTGTTGTTTGCGAGTAAAGCGCATGCCAACCAACTCGTTGTTGAACAGCCACAAAGGCAAACCTAATCCCAGTTGTACGGTGGCAAAGAATGCGCCTTTAGCCGACTCTTTCAATTTTAAGTTAATAGCAGCCTCCTCCGGTATTTCCATATCTTTTAACGCTTTGATGGGTTGGTGATTTTCCAATACTTGCACGGTGGCAACTTTGGACGCATCAATATTATGGGTTGCGATGCCATATTTTCCCCTGAGCATATCCAATCCTTCGATATAGAATTTACTGATGGCTTTGTTTTGATATAAAATTTGTCCGGATGAGAGTACTTGTATACCGGGAAGTTTTTTCAAAACATCTCCTATGCTTTTGTCGGTAACGTCCACAAAACTCGAAACGGAGTAATTGAGGGTGTCTCCCATTTGGCGTATTTTAGCAGGCTTCACAATCACTTCGTTTAGTGCGATTGTTTTTTCCGTAACGGTCAACTCTACAAATTCGATGTTACTTTTTATTTTTTTACTAAAAGGTTCGGTGTTCATGGAGCGAACAGAAATAACCACCGAATCGGGCAAACCTGCTCTTTTCAAGACAAATGATCCGTCCTCTCCGGTGGTGCCATATGTCAGGATGTCTTGTAACCCTACAGGGTGCAAAATTACTGTCGCAGCTACAATGGGATTACGTTTTTTATTGTCAAGTACTTTGCCTTTGATTTCCGTTTGTGCGTAACAAGATATCCCAAACAGAAAAAAAGTGAAAGTAACAATGGCGCGATTCATCCGTAATGTTTGATTAGATGTAATGCCAATATATCATATGCTAATTCTCTTCGTATAATGACTCAAATTGTATAGGGTTATAAATGTCTGCAATGTATAGAACATTATTTTCATAACTGTAGTATTGTACACTTTTGCGTCTATTCTTTTTTAAAGCCAAATAATTTTTTAAAGTCACTGTTTTATATGAAACAGATTCGTCCACGGCCAAAGTCATTGGCATCTTTAACTGCTCCAGTCCAACAGCAGTAAATTGAAAAATACCCTCTGTATCCTGAATCCTTAATATAAGACCTGGTAATCCGGAAAACAACCATGGTCCATCATTGCGTGGAATATCCAAAGTAAACCATGCATTATAATTCCTGCCCCAAAAAGCAGTAGTGGCTTTTTGACATTTATAACCAAGAACAGTCATTGTATCCGATTGTATATCCCAATTTTGAACCGGAATGTTTTCCACGGCTTTAATCCATCCTTCATCTTTGTCTTTGTATATAAAAGTAGCTGAATTTGTTTTTCTATCCTTATATATATCTTCCATTTCCCAATGAATAGTCCAAACTCCTATATTATTTTTATCGTTAAGATTAGATACGAAAGATTCGTAGGCATAAGTTGTAACCTTTTGTTTTGATTTTGATAGAATGTTTTCTTTAGTAGCTTGAAGTGCATCGTATTTGGCCTCCTTATTCCAAGTGGAATACAAACTTACATTTTTGCCACAGTATAAAGCCATTGTATCAATTATTTCGATAGATTCTTGATTCTTTATTGCCTTTTGACTTACTTTATAGACTACTTGGAATATTGTATTTTCATGTTGATTATTGTCAGGGTTAATAGAGCTGGCATTTGCAACTAAGATACTGCTGCAGAGTCCTATTAAAAAAAATACATACTTAGCTTTAAATTGATTCATAATTGGTTGGTGTTTCTAATTAATTTCTAATTAAACTAGATAAAAAATGGGGCACAACTTAAGTATAAACTTAACTTGTGCCCCGTCAAAACTACTACAAAACAACTTGTTCTGGTACATTCATTTCAGTACAATATGCGTTACTTAAATCTCCTCCACAGAGTGGTTCCACTGTTGATCTATCACAATCAGGTACATAAATAGCCACACCTGTATTTCGATCACATACAAGTCTACCCATCGTCTCCCCACCTATAACATTTTTCATGGCGTTGTTGTCTAATTTTGTTGCACCTTGCAACGAGTGAGTTGAAATCATAATAAAATTGTTTAGTTAATAAAAAAATTCTATGCAATTCATTTACAATCAATTGCGCTTATCGACTGCCTGTTGTCTTGCATAGCAACAACAGTTATTTGATTTCGAAATCTGGATCGGTAAAGTATTTCAAATCTTCAATTCTATAATTTACTGGCAATTTGTATCCATTTACTAACAAGGTAGGCGTAGCGCGAAACTGCGACTTCTGTATCCATGCTTTGTGTAGATTAAACTCTTCAGTAACAGCATTATTGTTTATATCCACCGGATATTTTATGAAAAAAGCTTCCCTATTGATTTTTCCGATTTTAAACCATTCATTATAAATACTCTCGCGTTCTTCAGGGCTTTTTTGAAAGTAAACAGCAATTAGGTAACGTGCAGATACTTCCAATTTAGAGGCAAAAGATGAAAAAATATATTGCACCTGAATCTGTGGGTTATTCTTTACAAGTATGCCGATTCGTTCATGCATACGGGCACACGGGTTACAATGCGGATTGGTAAGAACCGTGACAAAAAGATTTTCCGAGGGATTACCTAGAAAAATGTGTGAATAGTCAGGAGAAATATCGTAATGTATCTGTTCTCTAAGTAAAGTCGTGAACACTTTTTCGTTAGCTTTAAGACTGCTTATTTCCTGAGTTACTTGCACTATAAGGCGTTTGTTTATAACTAATGGTGCAAGAGTATGAATTGCAAGTAACGGAATAATATATACACATGCTGTTATACCTATTTGCATAACGTCAAAAACGGGGAACCCAATAAAACCTTTTAATAAGTTTACTATAAATAAGGACCACATTAATATCTGTACCAACAAGCACAACGGACACCATTGTTTAGCTTTTAACCACTGATACCAAATACTCCAAAAACTGTAAGGAAGCGCAAAAATATTGATAAGTGCCATCCATACCGTCAACTGAGGAAAGAAGAGTATAATTATCACATTTGAGATAAAATAACTCAATCCAATTTCACTCCAACTGATGATACCAAACAATGATGCGGCATCGGATTCGAGAATGTTATTACAATCGGCTTGCTTAAATAACGAACATATTTTATCACCATAACCTCCCTTTATGTGCAAATGCTTTAAGAGCAGCAGGTATCCGATATAGATCCCAGCCAGGTTCAGTAGCAGCATAATAAGCACTAACAAATCTATGTGGGCATATACTCTTGTTGTAATGCAAGCGATAAGAAAAGCACTTGCCAGGCTTACGCCCGCAACGTAATTTTTAGCTTTGTTTACTATTTCTGTAAATTTATGACGTTGGTAATCCGGTTCAATCGATTGTTCATCGGGTTCAGCTACCAAAAAAATGCCTGACCATATTTTAAAAAAATCATTTGTAGAAATTGAAATAGATTTTCCATTTAAAATAAAATTTGTCTGTTTTGAATCAATGGCATCTACCAACACAAAACTACCACCAGCATAAGCAATAAATGGTGAAGTTACACTGTAAATTTCTTCTTTACTTTCAATCCTGAATCCCGCATTTTTAATGCCGTAAACCGTCAGCATGTCGGATAATCCAAACAAATTATTCTTATGCGGATGTTCATTAAATAGTTTATCTGCGTAATATTGAGTATGTTTTATCTTTATACGTTTAAGAAAAAAAGAAAAAATATTATTGTATCTAGGCATATTTAATTGATATATACTATTATTTTCATAATGAACAGTTGGTGGACAACAATACAGTATTTCACTTTTACATAAGATACTTAGGGTTGATACATCTGTGCTATAGCAGTTACTAATGCTGATTTATTAATATATGCTTCATTTTAACTTGTGAACCTGTTCTCATAACAAGAATACCCCATAATACCTGTAGGCTGCTGTAATGAATATAGTATATCCACCAGATGGTAAATGATCTATAGGAATATAAACGCTCGCGGCATTGGTGATGCCGGCTTTTATTCTGGAAACGGATGCTCCTACAGCATTTTTGATTTCAATGAAAACTGTACCAGTGAAATTCAATATGTTTACATAAACGTACTGATTGTCGTATTCAGCGGTAACTTCTTCAATAATTAATGATTTGGGGCTAACAGTTGAGGGAATGATTTTAATATCGATTTGTGTACTATCTTGTGCAAATACTGATCCAGATAACTGGAAACAAAAAACAATAAGAAGAAACGTTTTCATAATTTTTTAGCAATTTTATGAATTTAATTACCATAAGTCAATAGCCCTAGAAAAAGTTTCGGCAAAATGAGGGTTAACACATACTATATCAACATGTTATGTTTGAAAAGTTTCGCCCTCTCGGGTGAAAAACAGTTCATTTTCCTGCAATTATCCGGTTGATTTTGGAGTTGTTGATAACGTTATGCCGGAAATCACTCTGTTTTTAATGACATTTACAGAATTTTGTGTGGCGGCTCTGTAGGAAAACTGCCAGAGGGTGGCTGAATATTCTGGAGCATACTGGGCCAGTATTCTGGCAGATAGTGGGCCAGCATTCTGTAGCATACTGGGCCAATATTATTGAATAAAGGAGGAGAACAAGCCCTCCTCCAGTTACAGTTTTTAAGCGAGCAGGTTATTTTTGTAGTTGCAACACAAAAAGGACCTGACATGGCTGGAAAACTAATAACAATGAGCAAAGTAAAGCAAATTTTGCAATTAAACGAACAGGGGATCTCTCAAAGAGAGATATCACGCTGTTTACAGATTGACCGAAAAACAGTAGGTCATTACCTGTCCAAGAACAAGGGATTAAATTTAGCGCAAGAGGCGCTTCAATCCATGCCGGAAGAAGAGCTCGAGTCGTTATTCAAGGCAGGGGTTCCCTATTTTGAGAGTAATGAAGAGTATAAGTATCTGGAAAGCCAATTTCCTTATTTCCGCAAAGAATTAAAAAGAACAGGAGTTACTCGGTTTGTTCTTTGGGAGGAATACCGAAGAACGCGTACAAAGGGTTATATTTACTCACAGATGTGTCATCACTACCAACAATGGTTGAACAGCGAAAATGTCTCGATGCATCAGCATCACGATTATGGTCAGGAGATGTATATTGATTTTACCGGCGATAAACTTTCTTATTACTGTCCAGATGCCGGGAAGGCTTTGAAAGCAGAGGTTCTGGTAACCATACTGGGAGGCAGTAGATACTTTTATGTAGAGGCAGTTCGCAGCCAAAAAGTAGAAGATTTTACGATGGCAGTAAGTAACTCACTTCACCACTTTGGAGGAGTCCCTGAAGTTTTTATACCGGACAATCTAAAATCAGGTGTCAGTTCAGCGGATAAATATCAACCGGTCATTAATAACACGTTTCTCTCTATGGCTAACCATTACGGAGCTACCGTCAGCCCGGCCAGATCAAGAAAGCCACAGGACAAAGCATTGGTAGAGAGCATTATTAATGTGGTATACACATCTGTCTTTGCGCCTCTTAGAGACCAGCTGCCCATCGGACTAACAGAGCTCAATAAAACAATACAAGAACTTATGGCCATTGCTGTTGCGAAGAACTTCCAGAACAGAGATTATAGCCGTAAGGATCTGTTTTGGAAGTATGAAAAAAGTGCTTTAAAGTCTTTGCCACCGCAGAGGTATGAGATTACAAAATCCTATAAATTCAAAGTAAACACAGAGTATCATGTATATTTTTACAAGGACCGGCATAGCTACAGCGTACCCTATAAATATGCAGGAAAGAAGGTCAAAGCCGTAGTATCATCCAGCACAATATCCTTCTATTACAACAACCAGCAAATAGCCTCTCATATCAGAAGTTCGATTGAAAATGGATACACTACAAAAGACGAGCACAGGCATCCCAATCATAGATATGTCGATCAATGGGAGCCGTCATTTGCCTGCACCTGGGGGAGAATGATAGATCCGGTGGTAGAAGATTATATGAGGAAGATGATGTCTCAAAGTACGTATCCTCATATGGCCAGGAGAATGCATGAAGGAGTTGTCAATTTAAGTAAGAAATACGGATATTATAGACTTATTAATGCGTGTAAACGAGCTTTAGCATACAGGGTATATGATTATACCACATTAAAGAATATCCTTTCAAATAACCTGGATGATCACTGCAGCAGGTCGGCAACGAACGTGGTAAAACTACCTCTTCACGAGAACATCAGGGGAGCTCAATATTACAAATAAACCGGGAATCATGGATAGTCAGAACATATTAAGTAAAATGAGCTCAATGAGGTTGGAGGGAATGCACAATCTCTATAAAAACATGTTGGGCTCCAGCCAGTGTGATTCGGTAACCAACGAAGAACTTTTAACCCTGCTCATTAACGCAGAATGGGATAACAGAGAGAATAATCGAATAGAAAGGGCATTAAAAGAAGCTAAGTTCAGGTACCAGGCATCTATCGAAAACATACGCTACGATGACGACAGAGGTCTGGATAAATCGCAAATTATCAGGCTCTCAGAATGCTCATACATTAAGCAGGCAAAAAACATATTGATAACGGGTTTTACCGGAACAGGGAAAAGTTATCTTGCATCTGCCTATGGACATCAGGCGTGTTATCATGGATATAAGGTGTTGTATTACAATGCTCAAAAACTCTTTGCAAAACTCAAAAACGCGAAGGCTGACAATACTTATTATAAGTTGATGGCCAAAATCGCAAAACAGGATCTATTGATAATAGATGACTTTGGTCTTCATGTACTTGATGATTTAGACAGGCTTATCCTGCTTGAAATAATGGAGGATAGATACGGTCTTAAATCAACCATTATCAGCTCCCAATTGCCAGTAAAAGTGTGGTATGATATTATCGGAGAAAGCACAATAGCTGATGCCGTAATGGACAGACTGGTAAATGGAGCTTTTAGAATAGAAATTAAATCAAAAAAAGGCACTGTCCAATTCTTTGTGTAAATGACAATTGAGTTTTCATAATTACAACAGCACCCTGTCTTCAAAAATAGTAATAAACTGATTCAAAACAATAGCCCAGTTTTTTACAGGCATCGTCCATTTC
>Ga0209408_1000989_pt1 | contig 19278 bp, 14 predicted proteins | sample AD_UKC107_MetaG_FD_184422 | JGI IMG/M metagenome (GOLD analysis project Ga0209408, IMG submission 184422) | Active sludge microbial communities of municipal wastewater-treating anaerobic digesters from Hong Kong - AD_UKC107_MetaG (SPAdes)... | ecosystem: Engineered > Bioreactor > Anaerobic >... | reverse complement strand
ATGGACTATTTTCCTTATGGGGTTTGTGGCTTTCTTTATATGGATATTCGGTCTGATCCTGTTTTTTATAGGTGTTTTCCCTGCAATAATGTGGATTAAGAGTTCATTTGCATCGCTTTACGAATCGGTAGTAAGAGAAAGCGATACTCCGGAAGAAGTGGTGGCTGTTGAATAAATGGATTGAAAGTAATATTTCAGGGTGCCGGATAATTTTTTATCCGGCTTTTTTTTTAATCATTCAATTAGCTGTTAAAAAAATTAGTAATTTTATTAGTTATTTACCTTAAGCTATATTTTTATGAAATCAAAAATCTTATTGTCGTTATTCTGCCTGATGCTTTTGACACCTTCTTCGCTGAATGGTCAGGTGGGAAATATTCTGAAGAACAGGTTAAATCAGGCCATTAATAAAAAAATTGAGGAGAAGGTTGACACAGCTATCAATAAAAAAGTCAGAGAGGTCGAGACATCCCTGGAAGAGGATGTTTCAGCAGCTGAAGACGAATCTGTCACAGAAAGAAGGAGAAAAACTTTCGATCCGGGAGCTATTTTAGGAGGGAATGTTACAGCAGGCTATGAAGAATCATATTCATTTAATAATGAGCTTTATATGGTGACAGAAGTTTATGACGGGGATGAGATTATGAATATGGATTATTATATATACTGGAACGATACTGACCAAAATGGAGGGTTTGAATCGAGAATGAAGGTTCAGGCGGGAGAAGATCAGGATATGGCAATGCAGTCAAAAATGGTCCTTGACAGTGAGAACAGAAGTTTTATTTTGCTGACAGATATGGGGAGTACAAAATTCGGGATTATAAGTGAAGTGCCTGATGAGAACAGTATATCCGATGATGAAGATGACTCAGAGCAGATAATTACAAAAACCGGCAATACAAAGGTTATTGCAGGATATAAATGTGATGAATATCTTGTGAAGGAAACTGATAGTGATGACCATGGTAAGTTATGGGTAACAAATGATCTGAAACTGAGTCTGGATTCCAGAACCTATTCAAAAGCAGGGTTTTCGCCTTATTACAGTATTCCTGAACTACGCGACGGTTTTGTACTTGCTACAGAATCCTATGACGGAAACAATGAACTGCTTATGAGATCAGAAACTAAAGAAATAAAAACCGGTATCAGCCATGCTATTTCAACTGCAGGATATACTCTCAGGCAGATGAATTTTGACCAGGCAGGGGTTCAAAGCGAAAAATAGTATTGTTTATACTATTACCAGATTAGGTATACAAAAAAACAATAATATCAGCATTAAAAGTTTATACCTTATTCAGTTTTGCAAATCTCAGAAGTAATTTTTTTCTGTTATTATTTGCAAATTCGACGGTAGCAGTGGTGTTGGGTTTATTACCTTCTATTGATACTATTACTCCTGTTCCGAATCTTTCATGATACACTTTATCTCCTTCCTGGAATTCTGAGGGATCTGAAGACTCGTTTGCGGATGACACAGCATTCTCTGTTCGTGTCAGTTTTTTAAGTTTGGAAGAAGGTTTATAATTAAATGTCTCTTCGCGGAAAGGGCGGGGTTTAAACTGATCTGTCTTAAAGGAAGGTCCTGTTTTCTTTGCCGGCTGTCTGTTGTCAATAAATTCAGGATTAATCTCACGCAAAAAGCGGCTTGGGTGACTGCTTTCAAGGTTTCCCCATATATATCTGTTGAGAGCATAGCTGAGTGTGGCATGTTTTTTTGAACGGGTAAGAGCCACATAAAAAAGACGTCTTTCTTCCTCAAGGTCTTTTGAACATCCAGTTGATTTTGGGGAGGGGAAAAGAGTATCTTCCATTCCTACGATATATACATACTGAAATTCCAGTCCTTTAGCCGAATGCATGGTCATAAGGGTAACCTTGTCGCTGTCTTTTTCCGTGTCAGTATCCTGATCGGTTAATAATGCTACATTTGCCATATATGCCTCAAGGTTGGAAGGTTCTCCGTTGGTCTCTGCAGCTTCAGTGAAGATTTTTATGGCGTTCAATAATTCCTGGATATTTTCATAACGACTTATTTCTTCAGGGAGATTGCCATTCCTCAACTCTCTGACAATGCCCGACGCAGCAGCAATTTCTCCTGCTTTTGTATAAGCATCTGTAGTGTTTTTATTTACAGAAAGGACATTGATCATTTCAATGTATCCCTGCAGTTTCAGCACAGTTCCTTTATTGAATTTTTCAGGGTAATTATTTATTCTGCAGAGAATGTCCCAGGCGGAACTATCCTCCAAAGAAGCCAGTTCGAGAATTTTTGCCAGAGTGGTGTCGCCAATACCTCTTTTGGGATAGTTGACCGATCTTTTTAATGCTTCTTCATCTTCAGGATTGATGACCATCCTGAAATAAGCCAGAAGATCTTTTATCTCTTTACGATCATAGAAAGAGAGCCCTCCGTATATTCTGTAGGGGATATTTTTTTTACGAAGGGTTTCTTCAAATACACGACTTTGTGCATTAGTCCGGTACAGAATAGCAAAATCAGACCATTTAAGCTGAAGAGAATATCTCCTGTCAAAAATATCTGAAGCAATGTTGATACCTTCTTCAATATCTGTCATAGATCTGAAAAGACAGATCTTTTCCCCTGGTTCATTATTTGAAAATACCTTCTTCCTGATCTGTCCGCTGTTCTTTTCAATAAGTTCATTGGCAGCATTCACAATGATCTGTGTCGACCGGTAATTCTGTTCGAGTTTGAAGAGCCGGTAATCGGTATAATCGTTCCTGAAACCCAGTATGTTCTCTATTCTTGCCCCACGGAAAGAATAAATACTCTGGGCATCATCACCCACAACACACAGATTGTGGTGTATAGCAGCAAGTTTATTTACAATGAGATATTGAGCGTAGTTGGTATCCTGGTATTCATCCACCAGGATATATTTGAATCGTTCCTGATATGCTGACAGAACTTCAGGGAAATCTCTGAACAAGATATTAATGTTTAGCAGCAGATCATCAAAATCCATGGCATTTGCCTTAAAACAACGGGAGGCGTAGATGCTGTATATTTGAGACAGAAGAGGCATGCGGGCACTTTTATCGTAATCCGTCATTGAGCTGTCTGCTGCATACATGGAGGATGTTATAAGATTATTTTTTGCTGCTGAGATCCTTGAAGCTATAACACCCGGCTTATAGATGTTGTCATCAAGGCTAAGCTCTTTGATGATACTTCTGATAAGACTTTTTGAATCAGTGGTATCATATATTGTATAATTCTGTTTATAGCCCAGTCTGGAACCCTCTTTCCTCAATATCCTTGCAAAGATAGAATGAAATGTGCCCATCCAAAGAAACCTGGTAACTTCTGGTCCTGCTATCCCTGCTATCCTTTCTTTCATCTCTGCCGCAGCCTTATTTGTAAAAGTCAGGGCAAGGATACTTCCTGCAGAAATACCTTTCTGCAGAAGATAGGCTATTCTGTAAGTGAGAACCCTTGTCTTGCCTGCACCGGCACCCGCAATAACAAGAGCGGGGCCTTCGGTATTGATAACCGCCTGCCGTTGGGCTTCATTCAGGTCATTAAGAAAACTTATGGTCATATTATTTCGGAATTACAGCTTTCCGGGCCGGCAAATTTAATAAATATCTCTGAGGGGGATACAGGAATTTAAAGAATAGCTTCCGGAATAATCAGAAAAAACAAATAACCGGATATTTTGATCCTTTTTATTATAATTGCGTATTATTATACAAATACGGTCAAAATATCCGTTATCAAAAATAAATTATTCTGCCTGTGCGTTTTTCATTATTATTTATCATATTACTGTTCCCTCTGTCATCAGTTGCGCAAATATCTGCTCCGGGATCAACATCAGTGCTGTATACTGATTATCCTTCCATGCCGGATTTGAAACATTCTGTATTTATTTACTGTAATGCCAGCGGAACGGAGACAGGAACACTTAATGCAGTCAATCCCAAATGTGATGGCTCTGTTTATAATTTTTCATGGTATAAGTGGAATGATGCTACAAAGAGTTTCAGTGTTTTCCTTAAATCAGATAACGGAGTCAGCTCTTCCCAGCATGCAGGCCTTGAAGAAGGAGGCTACAAAATTGATATCACTGGAAGCGGTAACTGTGATACCAGTCTGATAGCATGGATTGTTATGGATGAGCCTCCTGTAGCAGAGGCTTCTCTCGCTCAGCAACTATGTAATCGTGTCGCCCTGGATGGTAATGCCGAAGCAACTGTTGATGAATTCTATTACAGGGACCCGTCCAATGGAGCTGTTGTTTCTTTCAGTAACGAAATAACTTTCCTCTGGTCATCCACACCACCTTCTGTTATTCCTTACCCTTCGATTGATATCGACCCTGTGACTTACTCTCCTCCTCTGGAGGATGTGACATATAAACTTGAAGTATTCAGTCTGGGATGTAAAAGCGAAGCCTCATTTTTTTATGAATCTATTCATGTGAAAGCCGATGCACTCGTCGAACCTGTAACAGGTGAAGCTCCTCTGGAAGTTATGTTTATAAATAAATCAGTAAGAGGATCAAAATTCGAATGGGATTTTGGGGATAATACAACATCTTCTCTCGAGAACCCGGAACCTCATATCTATAATAAACCCGGACTCTATTACCCGAAACTCAGGATTGAAAGTGACCTGCTTTGTATTGATTCTGTTAAACTTGACAGTATATATGTAGAACCTTCCAGACTAAATATCCCCAATGCTTTTACTCCCAATGAAGATGGTTATAACGACAGGTTTATAGTTGATGCACGGTCTCTGCGCTACCTGAATGTTGAAATATTCAGCAGATCAGGACTGAAAGTATATGGCTACAGTGGTGACAGTGACGGAATTAAATCATGGGAAGGATGGGACGGGAAGGTTAATAACAGCTCCATTGAAGCCCGGCCCGGAATATATTTCTACATTATCCGGGCCCTTGGTTGGGACGATATCCGTTACGACAGTAAAGAATACAGGGGATTTCTCTATCTGTACAGGTAAAGAGAAAAAACTACTCTTTCAGCTATAAACTATCTGTTTATTTTTTACGGCCATTCTTTTTCCTGTTTTGTGCGAAAGACACCCAAAATAAATTTTATATAATTATTCCCGGAATTTAATGCTGTGCAAAACATTGATTCTTTTTTTCCATGACACCGGAGGTGTCAACACTCAGTAGCCCGGGTTCTACCCCGGGAAAGGTGCATTACATCATAACAACAACCGTGGAGGGGTTGACTTCAAAATGACATCCTGACTGATGGTAGCTTTTCTTCGGTTGAAGAAGTTGAAGAAGTTGAAGAAGTTGAAGAAAGGGGGTTGAAACGGGTTTATTGCCACTGCCCCGGTGGAACCTGTACTATTGGAAGTCCAGCCCTTCGGGCTGAAGAACTTTCTGTGCTGTTTTGTGCGAAAGACATCCATATTTATAAGAAAAACTACTCTTTCAGCTATAAACTATCTGTTTATTTTTTACAGCTATCCTTTTTTTACCGGTGATTATTCTTGTTTTATCGAAATGTTACTGAATTTTAACTAAAAAAACTTGGTAAACTAAAATAGTTTTGTCATTTTCGCCAGCTCAATTTTTGTAATGAGTAACAGACAAAGAATTATAGAAACAGCTGCTGAAATGTTCAGGACCTATGGTGTCAGAGCTGTTACAATGGATATGCTGGCAAATCGTATCCGTCCTAGCAAGTACACTTTTGAGGTAATTTCAGTGCGTTATACTAAGTTTAGATTTTGGGGAAGGAGATCTGAGAGTTTGTTGGCCGGATAATCCGGGATAATTTCCAGGACTTTTTTTAACCAGGTAAAGGGGTCTACATTGTTATGTTTACATGTAGCGAAGAATGAATAGAACATAGCAGCACTTTGAGCTCCGGCATGGGATCCGGCAAACAAGTAGTTGCGCCTCCCGAGAGCTGTAGGCCTGATTGAATTTTCGACCAGATTATTATCAATTTCCAGGTATCCGTCCCTGAGATAGTTCATCAGATTGTCCCATCTGCTAATAGAATAGATCAAAGCTTTCCCGAATGGACTTTTTGGTAGGGTGGTCCTGACCTGTGCAGTCATCCACTTTCCCAATTCATTCAGTATCGGCAATGATTCCTCCAGTCGGAGTTCATGGCGTTGCTCCGGAGAAAGTTTTTGCTCGCGTGCCCGACGTTCAATATGATAGAGTTTCTGGATTTCAGTCATGGCATACTCGGCCCGTTTTTTGTCATCACTTATGCTTTTTTCATACATGCGCCGGGCATGCGCCATGCAACTGAGCAATGTAATATCCTTTTGCGTACCAAACCAATCGTAGACCTTGTACCCATCAGTCTGGAGATAACCCTTAAAATCTGATAATAATTTTCTGGGAGCATCCCGCCCACGACCTTCCTGGTAATCGAACAGTACCATGCGCTGAATAGGCGAGTAGTACACCCAGTAGTACCCTCTGTGGGTCTTCCCTTTTTTCTTTGGATCAAGCACCTGGATCGGTGTTTCATCCACCTGAAGATACCCTTGACCCAGTATCTGCCGCTTTTGTTCTTCATATAAGAGATGAAGCAAACTGGCTATTGAGCTTTGCCATCCCCCCATTGTTGAACGGGGGATATCGATCTGGTGTTCGGTTTTAAAACGTTGTGACTGTCTGTAGAATGGTAGATGATAGACATATTTGCTGACATGAATATGAGATAACAGACCGGGGCCGGCAATGCCTTTATCTATAGGTCGCGAAGGCAGATCCCCGCAAATTACCCCTTCGTTATCCTTCCTGGCATACTTAGGCCGCTTGAAGCGTTTGATTTTCAAAATGGCCTGCTGGTATTCCAGCTCATCGGTGGTCTCATAACCAATACACTTCAGCCCTGTTACGTCTTCCTCAGGCTCTATGATAATCTCTTCCACAGGAAGATGATCCGGAAGAGTCAGACGACCTGGATGATTCTTTCTTTTCTGACGCTGGAAGGAAGAGACCTTTTCTGTAGTGGCTACACTATCTTCTCTGGTTGCCTCCTCGACATTAAAGGGGAGGCTCATTTGACCGTTTTCAGCCCCGGATACAAAACGCTCACGTTTTGATCCAAAAATTAAACGCTTTAGTTGGGATAGTTCGAACTTCATTGAACTGAACTTCTCCAACATCTCCTGAAGCTTTTTCAGCAGGGACTCTTTCTCTTTCGTTATGACCTGAACTTGTTTCTCTTTTTCTTGTACCTTCCTTTTCAAAAGATCAATCTTACTAGAAAAACCGGACATTTCTTCTGTGATGACCTGGATCTTATTCTGCTGCTTCAATACCAATTCCTGAAGCTGCTTTTTAGTCATATTTTCCGGTGCTCTTGACATGTATCAAAAGTATAGAAACACAACTAATTACCGAAGAAAATACCTGGATAGTTTTTCACAAAATGACATTAAAATTCTTGAGAAAACAGGTTCAAAAGGCTTGCATTTTACCCCTAATTTACAGGTGTTTTCATTGGAGTGTACCGTGCGCGTTTTTGAAGGTTTTTAATGGATAATCCATCCATGATCATAACCATTTGTGCGTAACTCAATGTAATGCTTCCAACCGATGCATCATAACGGGGAATTTCAAAAGTGCCCTTTTCCAGGCGCTTGTAATAAAGTAAGTATCCGGATCCCTCCCAGTGTAATAGCTTGATCTTGTCACGACGTTTATTAATGAAAATGAAAACTTCGCCACCGGTGGGATTACTGCCAAGGTTATTACGCACCAACCCCGACAATGCATCAAAGCTTTTTCGCATGTCTGTGGGATGGCTGTACAGGTGAAAAGTGTTTTCAGCGGTCAGTGCAAACATGGCTATGGATTTAGTAGTACTCTCAGCACCTCTGTATGAACTGTATCTGGACACATTACCTGCACACCATTGGGAAAAAGAAAATGCAGTTGGCCCGGAATGTGTAACTGGTCAGTCTCCGGATCCGGTTCCATTTTTAATGGAATAAACCCAGGAGTAGATTTTTGAGCGTCTTGTTCGTAAAGTTCCTCCCGGTATTTTTTTGCCCAGTAATGGAAGGTTGAATAGGCAAGCCCCTTCTGTTGACAATAGACTTTTTGTGGTTGGTTACTCTTCCTGCAGGCCTCCACGTGAGCGAACATCTCAGCCTGGGTGTGTCGTTGGATTTTTCTCATGATCCAAAGCTACGAACTAAGCTGCCATCAAAAAAGATGGAGTTCGTAGGACGGATACGGCAAATCAGCTCAGAATGTCGAAGAGAACTATTTATGAAGTTTTCAGAGATAAGGATGAGATGCTTATGGGGGTGGTGAAGTGGATGGCAGAAAAGCAGAAAGTATTAATAGCTGAAATTTTTGAAGGATCAGAAAATGTTATTGAAGGAATATTCAGGCTTTTTGAGGTAATGAATGAACATTATCAGAGGATGAGTCCGGCATTCAGGTTTGATATAGACCATTATTACTCGGATATGATGGTTAAGGTAATGGAAAGTGATTCTCAGTCGGGTCTGAAGAATAATGAATTGATGATAAGTAGGGGTATTGATGAAGATCTGTTCAGAAAGGATCTTGACATTGAAATAACCAGTAGATGTCTTTATGAGATTATCATGACAGCTAACAAAAAAGATTTTCCTTCGTCACAGGATAAGAGCAGGGAAAATTATTAACTATTACGATAATAAGGAATAAAATAGAATAGAGTGGGGAAAGAACAGATTTATTATAAAGCTATATGACAATTAAAAAATAAAAAAATATACGTATGAAAGAAAAAATTATTCTGACACTTCTTATTTCGCTTTTTGTTACATGTATGACAAAAGCACAGGAGAGCAGTGACGGTCTTTATCTGACTCTCGGTCAGGCTCAGGATTATGCAATCAGCAATAACAAGGCGGTGTTATCGGCGCGTCTCGATGTGGAAGCATCACGGGCAGCAGTATGGGAGACTATTTCCAATGCTCTTCCCAGTATAGAAGGATCCGGATCATTTAACGACAATCTGAAAATGATGACGACTCTTCTTCCGGGAGAGTTTTTTGGTCAGCCGGGAGAGAAGATACCTGTGACATTCGGTACAAAATTCAATACAGGCTTAACAGTCCAGGCTTCAATGCTTTTGTTTAATGCTCCATTATACATAGGTATTGAAACAACTAAGCTTGCCAGTAAGTTAAGTGAACAAAATCTTGTCAAAACGGAACTGGACATTAAGGAATCAGTCAGTGCTGCATATTTTCTCATTCTTGTTTCGGAAGAATCCTTAAGGATACTGGATGAGAATCTTGCCGGGCTGAATGAGATATTGAAATCGACGAGAGCAATGTATGAGGTGGGAATGGCTGAATCGACTGATGTTGATCAGATGGCTTCAAATCTCACCATGATGGAAAACTCACGGAGTTCTTTATTAAGAAATATTGAGCTTGATTACAACCTCTTACGTTTTCAGCTTGGTGTGCCTTCGGACACAAAGATCACTCTTACTGAAACTCTTGAAAGTCTTATTGAAGAAATAAATATTGAAGCTGTCCTTTCTCAGGATTTTGACGTTCATTCTCATGTTGATTACCAGCTCATTGAAGGTCAGGAGCAGGTGTCTGAGCTTACGCTTAAATCACAAAAAGCTTCTGCATTACCTACACTGGCAGGTTTTTATAATTACGGGACAAATGGAATGGGAGACAAGGTAGGAGATCAGAGATGGTTCCAGAACTCGATGGTCGGTCTGCAGCTGTCTATTCCAGTTTTTGCGAGCGGACAAAGATATGCGAAAATAAAGAAAGCCAGAATTGAGCTTGAAAAAGCCAGGACTACCAAAGAACTGGTCTCCGACCAGTTGCTTATGCAGGAAAAACAGTTGAGATTCGATCTGGTAAATGCCAACCTTCAGTTCATCAATCAGAGAGAAAACATAGAAGTTTCAAAAAGGGTGTTTGAAAGTATGGAAAATAAATACAAACAGGGGATGGCATCAAGTCTTGAACTTACACAGTCCAACAATCAATATCTTCAGGCAGAGAATAATTATATATCATCTCTCATGAGTCTTCTGCAGACCAAGGTGGCATTGGATAAATTATTGAACAACTTATAATCAAACTGAATAAATATCTGTAAATAATGAAATACTTAAAGACAATTCCGGCAATACTGATAAGCAGTATAATCTTTTCTGCCTGTTCATCAAGACCTGGTAGTGAAACGGTCGGTGATAACAGTACTCTTACCGGTGGAGAAAGAGGTGCTATACCTGTAAAAGTTACTGTTCTGGAAAAAACTAATATAGCCAGAACAATAGATTATACAGCCACTATATTGCCATACGAGGAAGTAAATGTGGCTCCTTCAAGTCCCGGCAGGATTGATGAGATTTATGTTGAAGTAGGGGACAGGGTCAACAGGGGTGATAATCTTTTCCTCATGGACAGGACTCAGCTTTATGCGCAGAAAGTACAACTGGCAAATCTTGAAAAAGATATGTTACGTCTTGATACCTTGTTGAAGACAGGAAGTGTAAGGCAACAGCAATACGATCAGGCCAGGACCCAGTATGAAGTAACTAAGACCAATGTAGAATTCATGGAAAGGAATACGCTTTTAAAAGCACCTTTTTCAGGAATCATTACAGGTAGGTACTTTGAGAATGGGGAAATGTATACGGGAACCCCTACCACTTCTTCAGGAAAATCTGCAGTAGTGACTCTCATGCAGGTTAACCCTCTTAAAATTAATGTGGCTATAACAGAACAGTATTATCCGCTTATTAAGGCAGGGATGAAAGCAGATATTACGGTTGATGTATATGAAGGAGAGGTGTTTACAGGAAGAGTGTTCAGGGTGGCTCCTACTATAAGTTCTGCGACCAGAACCTTCAATACCGAAATAGAGCTGGCTAACAGGAATGGGATGTTAAAACCCGGTATGTTTGCCAGGGTATGTCTTGATCTTGGGGAGGTTGAAACATTTGTTGCACCTGCAAGTGCCGTTCTTACTCAGGAAGGAACAAATGTCAGGTATGTTTTCGTTAATGATAACGGAAACGCCAGGAGAATAGAAGTTGGAATAGGAAAAAGATTTGATGACAAGCTTGAGATTATTTCAGATGATATAACAGAAGGAAGTCATCTGGTCATCGATGGGCAGTCCCGGCTTATTAACGGAGACTTACTGGATATTGTTGAATAAGTAATAAGACATTAAAAAAAGAAAAATGAGCATTTATAGTTCTTCGGTTAACAGGCCGGTAACCACAATTCTTGTATTCATTGGGGCAATGGTAATAGGTTTGTATTCTCTCACCCGTTTGCCGGTTGACCTGTATCCTGAGATGGAATTACCCTTTATAGCAGTCTATTCCATGTATCCGGGAGCAAGTGCTTCGGATATAGAATCGAATGTTACAAGGCCTCTGGAGGATGCAGTCAACTCTGTTACCAATCTTAAGGAGATGACTTCTTCAACAAGTGACGGGATAGCGGTCCTTCTTCTGAATTTCGAGTACGGGACTAATCTGGATGAAGCATCCAATGATGTCCGGAGCAGTCTCAGTTTTATCGAGAATTATCTTCCTGAAGGTTGCGAAAAACCTACAATTATGAAGTTTAATTCAAGTATGATGCCTATAGTCTATTATTCCATTACTGCGGATGAGAGTTATCAGGGACTTGAAAAAATACTTGATGAAAAGATAGTGAATCCTCTCAACAGAATTGAAGGAGTGGGTGCTGTTAGTCTGGCAGGTGTGCCCGGCAGGAAAGTGTATATTGATGTTGATCCCCGCAAGATGGAAGCCTATAATCTTACCATTGAACAGATAGGTAATATATTAAGGGCTGAGAATATGAATCTGCCTGCAGGTTATCTGGAGATGGGGAAGACCGATTATCCGCTTCGTATACAGGGAGAATTTCCGGAAAGTGATGTTTTGAAAGATATTGTTGTGACAAGTGTTAATGGCCAGAGTATCTTTCTCAAAGATGTTGCTGAGGTCCGTGACACAATACGGGAGACCAAGTTGGATACAAGGCTTAACGGGGCAAAGGGTATGTCGATGTACATACAGAAACAGTCGGGTGGAAACACAGTGAAAGTGACAAAAGAAGTAGAAGAAGCTCTTGCGGAACTGGCAAAAGATCTTCCCCCGGATGTTCAGATCCAGAAATTGTTCGACAGTGCAACTTTTATAAAGGATTCGATAAGCAACCTTACCGAAACACTTATGTATGCCGGTATATTTGTTATACTTGTTGTCCTTTTCTTCCTGGGTAGATGGAGAGCAACACTGATCGTTATTGTTACGATCCCTATCTCTTTACTGGTGGCCTTTATTTACCTGTTTATCACGGGAGAATCAATTAATATTATTTCACTTACATCCTTATCTATTGCCATTGGTATGGTTGTGGATGATGCAATAGTTGTACTTGAGAATATAACCAAACATGTAGAGAGGGGCAGCAGGCCGCGTGAAGCTGCCATATATGCGACCAACGAAGTATGGCTGACGGTACTGGTAGCTACACTCACTGTAGTGGCCGTTTTCTTCCCGCTTACTTTTGTCACAGGACTTACAGGAGTGCTTTTTAAACAACTTGGAATGATAGTAACAATAACCATCATTACCTCCGTTATTGCAGCTATCACCCTTACCCCGACAATGAGTGCGCTTCTGCTGAAGTGGTATCCTATCAAGGAAAATGCTTCTTTCTGGACTTATGATGGAAGTATAAGGAAAGCCCTTGACTGGCTTGATGGTATTTATGAAAAGCTTTTACGCTGGGCACTCCATCATAAGAGGCTAGTCGTTATTTCTGCATTTATTATTTTCCTGGGTTCAATGTTACTTCTCAAATTTATTGATACGGAGTTTTTTCCGGAGGCTGATGAATCGAGAATAACAGCTACCGTTGAACTTCAGACCGGAACAAGAGTTGAAGAAACAGTACGCGTGGCAGACAGGATAACCAGTCTCCTTCAGGAAAAATATCCTGAGATAACCCTTATTTCCTCTTCAGCCGGAGCAGATGAAGAGGGAGGTTTCGCTTCTTTATTCGGAGGAGGCGGCACCCACAGCATATCATATAATATCAGGCTGCTTCCCGTTGAGGAACGCACAAAAACAATGTGGGATCTGACAGAAGAAATAAGAGGCGATCTCGCAGGTATTCCCGAAGTTGTTGACTTTACTCTAAATTCCAGCGGAGGATTCGCTTTAGGCAGTACTACTGTTGATGTAGAGGTGTATGGCTACAATATTTCAGAAACAAATATTGTTGCAGAGCAACTGGCAGAGAAGATGAGATCTATTGAGGGTGCCAGGGATGTGACCATCAGCCGTGATAAATCCAAACCTGAACTTCAGATAATATTTGACCAGAATAAGATGATGGCCAACGGACTTAATACTGCTACTGTAGCCACTGCTGTAAGAAACAGAGTCGACGGGATGACTGCCACACAGTTGCGGCAGTTTGGCGATGAGTATGATGTTGTTGTACGTTTTAAGAAAGATGCTGTTGCCACTCTTACCGATATTGAAAATATAGGTATTACAAATCCTTTGGGGCAGGTAATACGTCTTGGAGAGATAGCTGAAGTTAAAGAAACTATGTCGCCTCCAAGCATTGAAAGAAAAAGAAGGGAAAGAGTTGTCACGGTTTCTTTTACCCCTTATAAAAAATCCCTTACAAAGCTTCAGGCTGAAGTTGAACAGGCTATCAGTGACACTGATATCCCTTCAGGAGTAATGCTCCAGGTTGGTGGAGCCATTGAAGATCAGACGGAATCATTTATGGATATTGCATTCCTTATTGTGGTAAGTCTCATACTTGTTTATCTTGTTATGGCATCGCAGTTTGAATCCCTGAGGATACCCTTTATTATTATGTTCTCAATTCCGTTTGCATTCTCCGGAGTAGCAATTGCTTTATTCCTGACTAACACTACCCTTAGCATCATATCAGCTATAGGGGCAGTGATGCTGATAGGTATTGTGGTTAAGAATGCCATTGTTCTTGTGGACTTCATCAATCTCATGAGGGACAGAGATCATGAGGTTTATGAGGCTATTGAAATATCAGGGAAATCAAGGCTCAGGCCGGTTCTTATGACCTCAGCAACAACCATACTTGGTATGTTACCGCTTGCTTTAAGTACGGGTTCCGGGTCTGAACTATGGAGTCCAATGGGTATCTCTGTTATCGGAGGCCTTATCTTCTCGACTCTTGTTACCCTTGTTCTTGTACCTGTTGTGTACGCAATCTTTTCCAAACATGGAGAAAGGGCCAAAAAACTGGCTTTATATTCCGAAATGGATTTCTTTAACGGTAACGGGAACGATGATCAATAATTTAATACAGATACAATTATGAAAGCAATTATGATAATATTCAATCAGGCTCATACCGAAAGAGTTGAATATCTTCTTGACAGGCTTGAAATAAGAGGATACACCTTATGGGAAAATGTACAGGGGAGAGGAAGCATTACCGGAGTACCCCACCTGAGTACTCATACCTGGCCTGAAATAAACAAAAGCCTTCTTACTGTTGTTGATGACGATATAGCAGATACTGTTCTTGAAAAAGTGAAAAGGATAGATGCCATAAGTGAGGAAGTAGGGATCAGAGCTTTTGTCTGGGATATACTGAAAACTGTATAAAGAGGCCTGGATTAATAAAAAAAATACCTCCTTTTAAAACACAAGGAGGTTTTTTTTTAAATATATAAACACCCTCTATTCCTCCTCTTCTTCTTCCTGGTAGGCTTTTATGACTGCATCCTGCACTTCTGCGGGCACCTGTGCATATTCCGAGAATTTCATGGAGAAAATTGCACGGCCACCGGTAAGTGAACTGAGAGCTGTTGAATACTTATTCATTTCGGCGAGAGGGACTCTTGCTTTGATCACTTCGAATCGCTTGTCACTTGACATACCGAGAACCATTCCCCTTCGTCCCTGAAGATCACTTATCACGTCACCCATACGGTCCGATGGGACCATTATTTCCACATCGTAAATAGGTTCCAGAATTTTCGGGCCTGCGTTTTTGAAAGCCTGGCTGAATGCATTTCTTCCTGCCAGTCTGAAAGAAATCTCATTTGAATCAACAGGATGCATTTTTCCGTCATATACATAGACCCTTATATCGCGTGCATATGAGCCTGTAAGCGGACCGATTTCCATTTTTTCCATAATCCCTTTAAGGATAGCCGGCATGAAGCGTGCATCAATTGAACCTCCTACTATACAGTTAACATATATAAGTTTGCCTCCCCATTCAAGATCTATCACATCACGGTCCCTGACAGACAGTTTAATTTCTTTGCCTGCAATTTTCTGAGTAGTCAGTTCAGGGCTTCCCTCTGTATAAGGTTCAATTATCATGTGGACCTCTCCAAACTGACCGGCTCCGCCGGATTGTTTTTTATGACGGTAATCGGCCTGGGCTGACTTTGTTATTGTTTCGCGATAAGGTATTTTGGGCGCATTGAAGCTGGCGGATATCCTGTATATATTGTCAAGATGCCATTTCATAATATTCAGATGATATTCTCCCTGGCCATGAACGATGATCTGTTTCAGCTCTTTTGAATATTCCACTATAATTGTAGGATCTTCAAGATGTATTTTGTTGAGAGCTTCTCCCAGTTTCTCGTCATCACTCTCGCTAAGTGCCTTGATAGCCGTCCGGTATTTGGGTTCAGGGAATTTGATCCCTTCATACTTCCAGTTATTGCCAGGGGCATTCAGAGTATGACCTGTTTTAGTGTTTTTAAGCTTGACAAGAGCTCCTATGTCCCCGGTATTAAGTTCCGAAACGCGGGACCTGTTTTTGCCTGCACACACATAGAGCTGTGACAACCTTTCTTTTGTGTTAGTATTGACATTTACCACATCAAGATTCTCGGAGATCTTACCTGATAACACCCTGAAATAGTTTATTTCTCCTATATGTTCTTCAATAGCCGATTTGAACACGAAAACTGAAGATGGTCCTGCTGTATCGGGCAAGATTTCATTCCCTTTGTCGTTCTTAATATGGGGCATATCAGTTATTGAAGGAGCCTCATTGACAATGAAGTTCAGAAGCCGGTCGACACCCATATTATTCTTTGCCGAAATACAGAACACAGGGTTAAGACTTCTTGCTGCAATACCTTTTGCAATACCTTTTCTTATCTCATCTTCTGTAAGAGTATCATTGGAAAAGAAAGCCTCCATAAGTGCTTCGTTACTTTCTGCAGCTTTTTCAACCAGAGTACCATGCAGTTCTTCTGCTCTGGCAGCATATTCAGCGGGTATGTCAACTTCCTCGGCCTTGCCTCCCTCTTTCCCGTAACGTAACATCTTCATCCTTAGGACATCTATCACAGAGTTAAAGCCTGTGCCTTCATTGACAGGAAACTGGATCAGAACAGCATTATTTGTAAGTCTCTCTTTCATCATTTCAAAAGACTTATCAAAATTGGACTTTTCATGATCAAGTCCGTTGATAACAAATAAAACAGGTTTTTCTGAATGTTCGCAGTGCCTGAAATGAATCTCGGTACCAACTTCTACAGCGTTTTGTGCATTTATTAACATTACCGCCAAATCGGAGGCAAACAGTGATGATATAACACCTCCACAGAAATCGTCCAGTCCGGGAGTATCAATGATATTGATCTTTTTATTCTCATATTCGGTATACAAAACAGCAGAAAAAACAGTATTCCCGTTTTCCTGTTCTATGGGACGATAATCGGAAGTGGTATTTTTCCCTTCTATTGTGCCTCTCCTTTCAATGATGCCTCCATTAAAGAGCATTGCTTCCCCAAGGATAGTTTTTCCTGATCCTGAATTACCCAGCAGAGCAATGTTCTTAATCTGGTCAACCTGGTATGTCTTCATGTTTAATGATTATTATTTAATTATTAATACTTCTCAATTTAGTATCTTCAGATTTGAAGACTGTCAGTCAGGATACCCTTTAAAAGATAAACCCTCTGTCTTTCCTTGTAAAAAAAGGATTTTCTGATTGTGTTTTCCCTGCCGGGAAACTGGTAAGGGAGCCTGTTTTTCAATTTATATTTTTATTACCTCCTTAAAATAGAGGGGACAAAATTAATAATTTTTTAAAAACTGATAATTAAAGAGGTCATAATTAAGTTTTTTTTATTTTCTTTGCACCAGTTTTTTGAAATACAGGAGTACCGGTTTTCCTTTCATTGGTAAGTTTATAAAAAATTTTCTGCGGGGAAGGTCGGGAAGTTACCTGTAAAAAACTTACAATTAGGGTTTAACAGACATAGTTGAAAGGGATGGCATGATATACACTTACTGATGTATTGTGTTTATGTATGTCACTAAATCAGGATGATAACAAAAATATTAGATACTGGTTTGTGTATTAAGATAAAATAAATACCTTTGCGAACCATTTTTTTAAGTAACAATTAATACTATAAATAACTGGAAATATGCCGACAATTCAACAATTAGTAAGAAAAGGCAGGAAGAAACTGGTTGATAAAAGTAAAGCTCCTGCTCTGGACTCCTGTCCTCAGAGAAGAGGTGTTTGTGTACGTGTATATACAACCACGCCAAAAAAACCTAATTCAGCGATGAGGAAAGTAGCCAGGGTAAGGCTTACCAATCAGAAAGAAGTAAACGCTTATATTCCGGGTGAAGGCCATAATTTACAGGAACACTCCATAGTACTTCTGAGAGGAGGAAGGGTAAAAGATTTACCGGGTGTTCGTTATCATCTTGTCAGAGGTGCTCTTGATACCTCAGGAGTGGATGGCCGGACTCAGAGAAGATCAAAATATGGTGCTAAAAGGCCAAAGAAGTAACAATAAAGAGATAAGATAATGAGAAAATCAAAACCAAAGAAAAGGATTCTGTTACCGGATCCCAAGTACAACGATCCGTATGTAACAAGGTTTGTCAATAATCTTATGTTCAATGGGAAAAAGAATCTTGCTTATCAGATATTCTACAATTCGCTTGATATCGTAGGAGAGAAATTCAAGGATGAAGGCAAGACTCCTCTTGAGATATTTAAACAGGCTCTTGAGAATGTTACACCACAGGTCGAAGTAAAAGCACGTCGTGTTGGTGGGGCTACTTTTCAGGTCCCTATGGAAATACGTAATGATCGCAAAGTAAGTATAAGTATGAAAAACATGATTTCATTTGCACGGAAGAGAGCTGGTCATTCAATGGCTGAGCGTCTTGCAGCTGAACTCATGGCCGCATACAAGCTTGAAGGGGGTGCTTATAAAAAGAAAGAAGATACTCACAGAATGGCAGAAGCCAACAAGGCTTTCGCTCATTTCCGTTTCTAAATCATTGTCAGCTATCAGCAGTTAGATGGATAAAAATCTGAAATATACCAGAAACATCGGGATCATGGCCCACATTGATGCGGGAAAGACCACAACTACAGAAAGAATTCTGTATTATACAGGTCGTACGCACAGGATGGGAGAGGTTCATAATGGAAATGCCCAGATGGACTGGATGGTTCAGGAACAGGAAAGAGGTATAACTATCACATCAGCTGCAACAACTGCTTACTGGAAATATAACAACGAAGACTATAAGATAAATATAATTGATACTCCCGGACATGTTGATTTTACTGTAGAGGTTGAAAGGGCACTGCGTATTCTTGATGGAGCAGTAGCCGTTTTTTGTGGTGTCGGAGGAGTTGAACCCCAGTCAGAAACTGTCTGGAGGCAGGCTGACAGATACAAAGTTCCCAGGATCGCTTTTGTCAATAAAATGGACAGGTCGGGTGCCGATTTTTACAGTGTGGTGCAACAGATGAAGGACAAGCTTCATGCAAATGCTGTACCCATACAGATACCAATTGGCAGTGAGGATGGCTTCTCCGGAATCATCGACCTTATCAATATGCAGGCTTTTATATATACTGAAGATGATTTACTGGGTGCGAAATATCAGATTCAGGAGATACCAGAAGATATGATGGGCGAGACTGAGGAGTGGCGTGCCGGCCTGGTTGAAGCTTTGGCCGATGTGGATGACACTCTGCTTGAACGGTTTATTGATGATAATGAATCAATAACCGCTGATGAGATAGTGCTTGCTCTGAGAAAAACAGTAATAACAGGAAATGTTATTCCTGTCCTTTGTGGGTCGGCATTCAAGAATAAAGGAATACAAAGTCTGCTCAATGCAATTACGGCATACCTGCCTTCTCCGCTTGATGTTGGTGCAGTTACGGGTACCGATCCCAGAAATGAGGAAAAAATTACACGTGACCCG
>Ga0209408_1000986_pt1 | contig 19292 bp, 16 predicted proteins | sample AD_UKC107_MetaG_FD_184422 | JGI IMG/M metagenome (GOLD analysis project Ga0209408, IMG submission 184422) | Active sludge microbial communities of municipal wastewater-treating anaerobic digesters from Hong Kong - AD_UKC107_MetaG (SPAdes)... | ecosystem: Engineered > Bioreactor > Anaerobic >... | reverse complement strand
TTGGTTTTTTAAAATTTTGAAAGTAACTTTAGGTTTATTAGTTGAACTATTTGAATTGTTTGTAAACATAAATTCTTTATTAGTAAAATAGTAGGCAATTCAAATATAAAAAGTTTCTATATTTGTACCATGAAAAAGGAAGAAAAGGCAAAAACAGACAGAAAGTTGGAAGAGGAAACTGATATTTCCCGCAGGAAGGCTATTAAAAAAATGGGTTATGCTGCTTTTGCTGCTTCAACAATGTTCTTGTTGCTCAATAACCCTACAAAGGTTCATGCACAAAGTCCCGGTGACGACAACCCTGGCGATCCAGGTGGAGGCGATTGGGACGACTGGGGTTAAACATACTAAACCGTAACCTGTTCGGTGTCTTACCTAGTTAAGAAACTTGATAATGCCCACATTGTATGGTTCCAAGCCAGCAACCAGTGGGTACAATTCGATGAGCCACAATGGCTCATCTTTTCATTTTATGTAAAGGGGACAGAGTTAAATGAAGCTGCAAACAAGTTTGCTAAGAAATATTCAACTTCCCAATCCGAAGCAGCTCAGCTAGTAGGTAGTTTTTACAAGTCATTAGGGAAACTCTTTAATCCAGATTTCGACATTCCCGATTTCTCAGTTGATTCAAATTTAGTAAAATTATACCAACCCCTAAGAACCCGAAAACGCTACTACTCGTTCAAGAATAAAGCTTTTTCAATTGTTTATGGCTCTCCCTCCCTCGAGAAGTACATCCACTTACCCATAAAGAACCTTGAGACAAAAGGAGTCACCACTGGTCAGTGTTTTGAGGTTTTCATTCATGGTAGTAAGCATTTTTTAAAGGTTGGTGAGCAGAGTCCCAAATATTTTGCTGCGCAGGACTCAGGCCAGCTTAAAAGGTTGCTGTACATTGAGATGGCAAACTTTTTCTACGAAAAGAAAACCAACGATTGGCTGGCTTTTATTCACGGATCGGCAGTAAAAATGAATGATGAAGTGCTAATTCTTACATCCGAGGGTGGCTCGGGGAAAAGCACAATGGCGGGTCTTTTACTCAAGCATGGGTTCGAACTTTTCTCTGATGATTTTATCCCCGTCGATTCAGTTTCTCCAAAAGTTTTCCCTTTTCCAGCATCGCTTTGCGTAAAGAATGATGCAATTTCCATGCTGAAAGAACAGGGGTATACTTTATTCGAACCGGCAAAGAGTAACCTTGCATACGTTGTTCAAGATAAAGGGAGCGAACTTACCAAGCCTTGTAAAAAGGTTAAGGTTGTTTTTATTAAGTACAATTCAAAAGTTGACTTCCAATTCAACCCAATATCAAATCTTGAAGCGTTGTACCATTTCTTTCAGGAAGGTTGGGTTGGAAACGATTTGAAGCGGGCAAGAAAATTCATTTCATGGTTTTCGAAGCTTGAGTTTTACAGGCTCGAATTTGGCAATAATAGTAAAGCAATACAAGCACTTACTGATTTGGTTGGGAAACATGAAAAGTAGGCACTTATTCCATCTTATTACAGAAATTTTATCTCTCAGGGTTTTCCCTGAAAGAGTACCAGAAGTGGCCTTGCACTTTCCTACAGAAAAAGATGAGTGGCAGCGTTGGGTTCAAATTGGAAGCAGGCATTTGGTGTTGCAATCGCTCTACGTTACGCTTAGAAAGGCCAACTTGCTGTCGAACCTTCCTCCCGATTTGGTTGAGTACCTGGAGTATATCCATAGGTTAAACTTTGAACGAAATGAAAGCATTAAAAGTCAGGCCGTTGAAATTAATCAACTTTTCAGCGAAGCTGGTATTGGTTGCATTTTTATGAAAGGAACCGGAAACCTGTTCGATAGCTTATACTCCGATCCGGGTGAACGTATGCTTTACGATATCGATATTTTGGTTGAAAAAAACCGAATGCTTGAAGCAGCAGAGTTGCTAATTGCTAATGGATACCAAACCCAGAAGCCGTTTAATCCCAAGGCGCTGGCTTCAACAATGCACTACCCAATTCTGGTTAAAGAGGGGTGTGTTGCTGGCGTTGAGCTGCACCAAAATGCAGTGCGACACCAGTACCTGAAATCGTTCAGCACCGAAATGGTTTTTTCTTCGAAAAAAGGTTCTCTTACAAACGAAAGTATTTTTGTAATGAGTGATAGTAACAAGATTATCCACAATTTTATTCACTCGCAGCTAATGCATAATGCCCATTACCATGCCGACGTGTCGTTGAGGAACCTTTTCGATTTGCTGCTGCTTAGTCAGAAGGTGAATGCCTATGAAGTTATAAGCGAGTTTGGCTTTTACAGGCGAAAAGCGTTGGCCTATTTTTTCTTAATGAGTAAGGTTTTCGGACTTTCAAATTCGGGTGCTACACAATCGTTCACCAGTAAACTATTGGTTTTTAGGCATGGGTTTACAATAAATCTTTCTAATAAGCAGCGAGCATTTTACCACTTTTTAATCACCTTTTTTATTAAATATATTGCGCTACCATTTCGTACAATTTTCGACAGAAGTGCTAGGAACTACGTTTTTTCTCGACTTAGAAACCCAAAGTGGTACGGCCAGCATTTTAAAGCGTATAAAAGAAAATTTACGGGCAATAGAAAAATTAATTGAAACCAATTCCTGTAGTTAGCAGCATTACTTTATTACATCGAATTTAAAACCTTTATTTTTGGCTTCTTCAAGAACTCTGGGTAGTGCGTAGCGTAAATTTTTTTCGGCTTTTTTCGAATCGTGGAAAACAATAATTGCCCCGGAATGCATTCCGTTTTTTACAATGTTGGCGCACCTACGGCGTGAGGTGTTGCGGCTGTAGTCCATGCTGAGCAAATCCCACATTATTATTTTGTAGCGTTCACGAAGTAACTTCGATTGTGCCGGTTTTATTCGTCCGTAAGGCGGACGGAATAGCTTGCTCCCAATAAGATCATTTGCAAAATCTACATCCTGAATGTACTGTCCGGTAGGGGTTTCCCACCCTTTTAGGTGGCTGTAACTGTGGTTCCCCACAGCATGACCTTCATTTTTAATGCGTTCAAATATCTCCGGATGCATCTCCACCTTTTTGCCAAGGCAAAAAAAGGTTGCCTTCACATTGTGCTTTGCTAGCAGATCCAATACCCAAGGCGTTACCGTTTCGGTTGGTCCATCATCGAAAGTAAGGTAAATGTTGTTGTTTTCGTTAGGAATGCTCCAGATGAAACCTGGAAACATATTTGTGAAAAACTTTGGGGGACTTAGGTTTATCATTTAATCCTTCAAATATTACATTTTACCTCCGATTGTGTTGAATAGCTCCTCAAGTTCAGCCTTATGCTCACCCTTCTCGTAAGTTTTTGCCATGCTGTAAAGCTCCTGAAGGATATATAAGCTGAGTTCAGTTTCGTTTCTTATGTTGCTAACGTAGCTATCGGGTAGGCGAAGGAAATAGTCGAGTTCCTCAGCGCACTGTGTCATGTATTGTTTCGAGTATTCAACACCCTTATCTATTGCTCCAGCTCGGTAGTACGATTCGATGAGCGTTAGTGCAAAAAAGTTGAATGGTACATTCTCGGGAGGAATTACCTCCATGCATTTATCTACAACCTCAATAGCCTTGTCCATTTTGTTTTCCTCAATAAGTTGTAGTGCTAAACGCCCAAATATATTGCGGTAGTTCGATATAATTCTGGCGCTATTCTCATTGATGTACACGTTTGGATCGGCTATGCTTCTCCAGCGATAAACATTCATGAGGTTATTATACATAATTTTAGATTCAACGTTTCCATAGCGTCCGCTAACACGTCTTGCTTCAATCGGAACTATTCGGTATGTAAGCCCTTCAACCTGGAAGAATTTATCCAAATTCTGGTAGGTATCAGAGCTAACGGTAATTACGAAGTACATTGGGCGTTCCCAGTTATTATTAGCCATCAAATCCATAAGGAAGAGACCGTCCTTTAGCAGGTAGTTGCTTGAAAGTCGCCACTTCATGGTGTCAACCACGCTGCTCATTTTCTCAGAACTAACCACTCCCTTCTTCTCAATTAGCTCTTTGTCAACAGGAAGCATAAGGCTTTTGGAAGGGAAGAAGTCGAGCTTTTCGTTCATATCGATGGGAGAATTAACTTTTGTAGCAGCGTCGTCGCTAAGCACAAAGTCGATGGCTTGCTTAACGTTTATATGCCTGTTAATACGGTCAACCGCCAGCACTAAATCGCGGGTTCCTGTAACGTATTTTTCGTTGGTCATGCTAACCGGAATTGGTTCTGATTCGTATGCTTTTCGTTTCATCTGGTCGATGTACCAGTCGGCTCGAAGGTAGCTAAGATTGCTAACCCTAACATCGGTTCTAACTCCTTCAACCTCCTGCGCATACCAGAGAGGGAACGTATCGTTGTCCCCGTAGGAGAATAGTATTGAGTTTGGTTCACAGGTGTTTAGTGCGTTGTAGGCAAAGTCATTCGCAATAAAATTCCCGGAGCGGTCGTGGTCGTCCCAGTTTTCGGCAGCCATAATTCCGGGGACAAATACCAAGCAAACAGCTGTTGTAATGGTTGCCCCAACCGGATTGTCGAAAGCTTTCCGAACGACTTGATACAATGCCAGAACACCAAGCCCGATCCAAATGCTGAAAGCATAAAAACTTCCGGCGTAAGCATAGTCGCGTTCACGGGGTTGGTAGGGGGTTTGGTTCAAATAAACAACAATGGCTATCCCAGTAAGGATAAATAGAAGCATTACAACCCAAAAATCTTTCTTGTTTCGGTATAGTTGGAAGAACAATCCAGCCAATCCTAGAATAAATGGCAACATGAAGTACCTGTTGTGAGCTTTGTTCTTGTAAGTTGATGGTAACTCATCTTGTGGTCCAAGTCTGGTTGTATCAATAAATGGGATTCCGCTAATCCAGTTTCCTTTGAGTATTTCACCATGTCCCTGAATATCGTTTTGCCTGCCGGCAAAGTTCCACATAAAGTATCGCCAGTACATGTGACCCAGCTGGTACGAAAAGAAAAACCGCAAATTCTCACCAAAAGTTGGAACATGTAACACCTCCGATTCGCCTGAATAGTTATTTACCCGAATGGGTCGTCCGGTAAAGTTACTCCATTCTTTGTATGCTCTTACATGGTTGGGTTCGGAGCTGTACATACGAGGGAATACGGTTGTAAATCTGTCGTCGTACTTAAATTCGGTTTTATGGGTTGCAACAACGTATTTCCCATCTTTCTGGATGTACTGCGGGCTTCCGTTTTTTCTTTCAACCATTGGGGCGTTAAAGGTTTGACCCGTAACCAGTGGCCTGTCGCCATACTGCTCCCTGTTAAGGTAGTACAGCAGCGAGAACATGTTGTCGGGGTTATTCTGGTTCATTGGTGGCTTTGCCGATGAACGAATTACGATTAGTGCGAACGAACTGTAACCAATAAGAATAACTGTGAACCCTAGCAGAATAGTGTTAAGAATTGGCTTGGATTTTTTGTGGCTGTATATTATTCCCCAGGTAATTAAGGCAATTAGCGCTGCAATGTAGAAGAATACTCCCGACTTGTACGGTAATCCAAACCCGTTAACAAATAGCAGCTCAAATTTTGAGGCGAGTACAATTACTCCCTGAATTATTCCATACATCATTGTTCCTAGGAGAATTACGCTAAGAGCGAGCGCTTTTACAATTCCCCAGGTGGTAACTTCGTACTTCTTAAAGTAGTACACCATAACTATGGCCGGAATGGCTAGCAGGTTCAGCAGGTGAACACCAATGGACAGCCCCATTAAGTATGCAATAAGTATCAACCAGCGGTTGGCATGGGGCTCGTTGGCTACGTTCTCCCACTTAAGTATTGCCCAAAAAACAAATGCAGTGAAAAGCGATGAGGTAGCGTAAACCTCACCTTCAACAGCCGAAAACCAGAAGGTGTCTGAGAATGTGTACGCTAATGCACCAACTAGCCCGGATCCCATAATCAGAATTACTTGCGTGAGGGTGAATTCGTTATTGTTTATGTCGAAAATTTTTCGGGCTAGGTGGGTTATACTCCAGAATAGGAATAGTATGGTGAAAGCGCTTGCTAACGCTGACATCGAATTTGCAAAAATTGGAATTAACTCCTTGCCGGGGGCAAGCATGGTGAAAAAACGCATCAGGAGCATGAATATTGGGGCTCCGGGAGGATGCCCAACCTCAAGTTTGAACCCGCTGGCAATAAACTCCCCGCAGTCCCAGAAGCTGGCTGTGGGCTCAATGGTTAGCAAGTAAACTACTGCAGCAATTAAAAAGCTTACCCATCCAACCGTTAGGTTGATGGTTCTATAGGATTTCTGTCCAACTGTTTGCATCGGATTGGTTTTGATTTTCAGATTCCAAAAATACTACTTTTTTACTATTTGGGGCAAAGCATGTTGCACGAATCAATATGTCAACCAAAAATCCTACTTTTGTAATCTAGAAAAATGTATTGAAATGAAAAAAGTTTGCGCAGCGTTGCTTCTTCTATTACCCTATTTATCAATGGCTCAAAGTTCTAATATGAGTGTTGAGAATGATTCGTTATCAGGAAGTTTTTACTTCGATATATCGAGCGCAGCATTCTTCGACAACCTTGAGTTTGCAAACTATATTGAAAAGGGTTACACGCTTACTGGTTTTAACATTGAGCCACGCATAGGCTTTGCTGCAAACAGCAAGTATTCAATATCTGGGGGCTTTCATGCGTTGTACTACTCAGGTGAACCCGGTTTCACAAGGTTTGTTCCGGTAGTTACCATTAACGCTGCATTAACCCGCAATATTGCAATGAATGTAGGAACCATTGATGGAACAAACGCTCATAACCTTCCCGAGCCATTGTTTAGTCCCGAACGCGAGCTGATAAACCAGCCCGAAACGGGTTTGCAGTTTCTTTTTAATGGCCGCTACTTTAAGGGCGAAACGTGGATTAACTGGGAGAAATTCCTTTTCTTTGGCGACACCATACAGGAGGAGTTTACTGTTGGGGTTTCAGGAAAAGTTAGGCTGTTGGAAGGTGAGAAAATGAACCTGAACATACCAGTTTACGCCTTGGCAGTTCATCAGGGAGGGCAAATAAACGAAACCGAAAGCTTGGTTTCAACTCTGGCAAACTTCGGGGGCGGAGTGAACCTTTCATTTCCTGCCGCAAACGGCAGAGTTGGAGTTGAAGCGTTAGGTTTTTTAGGCAAGGATATGTCGCCCAATCCACATCATATATACAAGAATGGTTGGGCTGTGTACCCTAAGTTTTATTACCATAACAAAGCGGTAAAACTAGATGTTGGCTACTGGCGTGCCGATTCGTTGATGCTTCCCCGGGGCCAGCAAATTTTTGGTTCCCTATCAACAGTTCATCCCGATTACAACTCTCCCAAAAGGGAAATAGTTACCGGAAACTTTATGTACTTGAAACAGGTTGCCAGGGGTTTTTGCCTTGCGGGCAAAGTGCAACTCTACCATGTAGTTACCGAATCGCAGCTCGATTTTCGTTTTGCGATAGTGGCACAATTTAACGAAATATTCTTTCTAAATTTTAAGGGTAAGTAAGTTTCGTTTGTAAAAAAAAACCGTCAAAAAAAATGACGGTTTTTCTATTACATATTTTTTCTATTTTTTTTCCAAACTTCCACAGTACATTTTTAGCATGGGTTCGGCAGGCTTATAGCCTAAGTCAACGGCTTTCTGAAAATCGGCGCAAGCCTTATCGGTTTCGCGTATGTTCATTAATGAGATGCCTCTGTTGTAGTATGCTTCAGGGTTATTCTTGTCCTTCTCAATAATAAAATTATAGTCGGGAATTGCTCCCTTGTGGTCGTTTAAAATGGCTTTTGAAACGGCACGGTTATAGTATGCTTGAGCAAACTCTTTATCGAGGTCAATAACTTTCGAAAAGTCTGTAATGGAATTTTTGTAGTCGTTCGATAGAGCCTTGGCAATTCCTCTTCCGTAGTATGCTTTTGTGTATTCCTGGTTTAGCGAAATGGCTTTGGTGAAGTCAGCAATTGCTTTTTTAAAGTCTTTCATTTGTATGTAAACACCGCCACGGGTACCGTAGGCCAAGTCGAAATTAGGGTCGAGTTTCAACGATTCCCCGAAGTGCTCTAATGCTTCTTCGAGTTCCCCGAGTTTGTAATTTGCTTGCCCTAGCTGGAAGAAAATTTCTTTGTCGTTGGTTTCATATTTTGCTGCCTCGGTAAGGTCTTTCTCGGCTCCTTCGTAATCCTGAATTTTTAGCTTAAATATTCCCCGCTGCTTGTATGCTGTAGCTGGTGCTTCTGCGTTCTCAATCATTTTATCGTAGTCCTCAATGGCTCCCATAAAGTCGTCGAGGTTGGCGCGCGATTCCCCACGGCTATAGAATGCTTCAAGGTTGCTGCCATCGAGTTCAATACTTCGGTTGTAGTCCTTTACAGCATCTTCGTACTGCATCTGTGTGGCTTTAAGCAATCCACGTTGATAGAATGCTCTGGAGTTGGAGTCGTTAAGTTCAATGGCTTTATTAAGATCGGCCAATGCCTGATCCATTGATTTTAACTTTCTGAGGGTTACTCCTCTGTCGAGGTAGTAGTTTGAAATGTTTTCGTTCATTGAAATGGCTGTGCTGAAATCGGTCAGAGCTGCTGAGTCCATCTCCAACTTCTGTTTTGCAATACCACGTGCATGGTAGTAATCGGCTACCTTCTTGTTAAGCCAAATGGCTTTGTCGAACTTACTTATGGCAAGCTCGTAGAAAGCCGAGTCGGAAAGCAGCAAGCCTTCAGTATAGGCATTGCTAGCAAAACGTGGACGAAGCATTTGCAGGGTTAATGCAACTGCAACAATCAAGATAATAACGATGATTATAGCCCTTTTCATAACTTTTGGATTTTTTGAAATTCTACACAAAGTTAATCATTTTTAAGATTGATTTGCCTGCAATAAAAAAGCCCGATGAAAAAAACATCGGGCTTAATAAAATGGAGATATTCTAGTCCTGAACTTTAGCCGCAATAAACTCCCGGTTAAGCCGTGCTATGTGAGTAATTGAAATTCCTTTGGGGCACTCAGCCTCACAGGCGCGTGTGTTTGAACATCCACCAAAACCTAACTCGTCCATCTTTGCAATCATCTTTTTAACCCTCTCCTTTGCCTCGGCTCTGCCCTGGGGCAGCAACGCCAGCTGTGAAACCTTTGCAGAAATAAACAGCATTGCCGATGAGTTTTTGCAGGCAGCAACGCATGCACCACAGCCAATGCATGATGCAGCATCGAATGCTTCGTCAAAGTTTGCTTTGGAAACGGGGGTGCTGTTGGCATCGGGAGCAGCTCCGGTATTTATTGAAATGAAGCCTCCGGCTTGCATTATTTTTTCGAAGGCGTTGCGGTCAACCATTAGGTCTTTAATTACGGGGAAAGCTGCAGCGCGCCAGGGTTCAATGGTAATAGTATTTCCATCCTTGAAATCGCGCAGGTGAAGCTCGCAGGTTGTTGTTTTACCGTGCAAACCGTGTGGGCGACCGTTGATGTACAAACCACAGCAACCGCAAATTCCCTCGCGGCAATCGTGCTCGAAAGTAACGGGGTCATCGCCTTTTAAAATTAGCTGGCTGTTCAGGTAGTCGAGCATTTCAAGGAACGACATCTCGGGTGATACGTTGCTGAGTGGGTAGGTTTCGAACCTTCCTTTGCTTTTGGCATCTTTCTGCCTCCATATTTTGAGCGTAATATCCATCGTTGTTTGTTTTTCTTGTTTCAAAATCAGTTTAAAACTACTTATAGCTTCTAACTTGTGGTTTTACAAATTCGAAGTTAAGGGGTTCCTTGTGCAGAACTGGTTCAGCCTCTTTGCCTGTGTATTCCCAAGCAGCAACGTATGAGTAGTTTTCGTCGTCGCGCATTGCTTCCCCGTTTTCGGTTTGGCTCTCCTCACGGAAATGTGCCCCACAACTCTCTTTCCTGTTTAGGGCATCCATGCAGAGCAGGCGGGCTAGTTCAAAGTAATCGGCAACGCGACCAGCTTTCTCCAACTCTTGGTTAACGCCCTCAGTTGAGCCGGGTACTTTTACATTTTTCCAGAACTCTTCTTCTAACTCCTTGATCAAGCTCAACGCTTTTTTCAGGCCTTCCTCGTTTCGGTACATTCCGCAGTAGTCCCACATAATTTTTCCTAACCTTTTGTGGAACGAAGTAACTGTTTCTTTGCCGTTTACGGCAAGCAGCTTGTTAATTCTTTCTCTGGCTTCCTTTTCTGCCTCCTCAAATTCGGGAAGTTTTGTTTCAAAGCGAGGAACTTTAATCTGGTCGGACAAGTAATCGGCGATTGTATAGGGAATAATGAAGTATCCATCACCCGCACACTGCATTAGCGAGCTGGCTCCTAGGCGGTTGGCACCGTGGTCGGAGAAGTTCGATTCGCCAAGGGCGAAAAGCCCCGGAATTGTGGTCATCAGGTTGTAATCAACCCAAAGCCCACCCATTGTGTAGTGACCGGCTGGGTAAATCCGCATTGGGGTTTTGTATGGCGATTCGCCGGTAATCTTCTCGTACATTTCGAAAAGGTTCCCGTACTTATCCTCAATGGCTTTCTCTCCCTGCTTCTTAATGGAATCTCTAAAATCGAGGTAAACCGAAAGACCTGAGTCACCAACTCCGTAACCTGCATCGCATCGTTCCTTGGCGGCCCGTGAAGCAACGTCGCGGGGAACGAGATTCCCGAATGCGGGGTATCTGCGCTCGAGGTAGTAATCGCGTTCTTCCTCAGGTATCTCGTTTGGCTTACGCTTGTCGCCTTTTTGCTTTGGAACCCAAACCCTTCCATCGTTTCGCAGCGATTCGCTCATTAGCGTGAGTTTGCTTTGATACTCGTTGAGAACCGGAATGGAGGTTGGATGGATTTGAATGAAGCTTGGGTTTGCGAAGTATGCTCCTTTCTTGTGGGCTTTCCAAGCTGCCGAACCGTTTGAGTTCACGGCAAGGGTTGAAAGGTAGTATATTGTTCCATAACCTCCGGTTGCAAGTACCACTGCGTGTGCAGAATGCCTTTCAATTTCACCTGTTATCAGGTTGCGTGCAATAATTCCGCGAGCCCTGCCTTCAATCACCACAATATCGAGTAGTTCCCTCCTGCTGTACATGGTAACCGTTCCTGACTGTACCTGGCGGGTAAGCGTGCTGTATCCCCCAAGTAAGCATTGCTGTCCGGTTTGTCCCTTTGCGTAGAATGTTCGGCTAACCTGTACTCCGCCAAACGAACGGTTGCTGAGTAATCCACCATAGTCGCGGGCAAATGGTACGCCAATGGCAGTGTAGTGGTCAATAACCTGATTGCTAACTTCGGCCGCCCTGTAAACGTTGGCTTCGCGGGCGCGGTAGTCGCCACCTTTTAGCATATCGTAAAAAAGCCTAAAAACGCTGTCGCCATCATTCTTGTAGTTTTTGGCAGCGTTTATTCCACCCTGTGCGGCTACTGAGTGTGCACGCCGGGGGGTGTCCTGGTAGCAAAAAACTTTCACGTTGTATCCTAATTCTCCCAGCGACGATGCTGCCCCCGAACCAGCCAAACCTGTCCCAACAACAATAATGTCGAGTTTCTTACGGTTGGCGGGATTTACTAACTTCATGGAGTTCTTATGCTTCAACCATTTCTCAGCCAAAGGGCCTTCGGGTATCTTTGCGTCTAACTTGCTCATATTTTGATTTTTTTAATTTTCGAAGAATTATCTACTTAACAAACCAGAAAAAGAGTGGAATAATGGTAAACCCAATAGCCATTATCACAGAGTAGATATAAGTTGCGTATTGTAAGCGTACCATCCATTTGCTATTGTTCAAACCTATGGTTTGGAAGGCACTCCAGAAGCCGTGACTTAGGTGTAGCCCAAGTAGAATGGCTGAAAAAATATAGATAACATTGTACCACCAGTAGCTAATAAAAAATTCCGAAACCAGCTGGTACGAGTTATGAATGTGGGTTATACCTCCGTCGTACGAAATGTCAGGAACCTGACCAGTTCGTATTTTCAGGAAAAAATTTATGAGGTGAAGAACAAGAAAGGCGAGAATTGTAAATCCTAGTATATACATGTTTTTCGACGACCAGGTAGTAAGATCATTCGATGATGCTTTTGTGTAACCTACCGGTCTGGCCTTCCTGTTTTTTAGCGTAATAATTGTTGCGTACACAATGTGAAAAAAGAAGCCGAACGCAAGCAGGTACTCAACTACTTTTAATGCTGGGGTTGATGCCAGAAAGTGAGCGGCCTTGTTGTAAAGTTCACCGTCGCCAATTAGAAGCAGAAGGTTAGTTGTTAGGTGAACCACAAGAAAAAGCATTAGGAATAGGCCGGAGATACTCATTATGAGTTTTTTGCCTAACGATGAACTGAATATTCCACTCATATGTTTGTATTTTTAGTTATAAGCAACAAATTACTGTTTTTGTAGTATTTGAAAATAAAAAAGGACAATTAATAATTATGTTCTATAACATATGTCTTCTTGTTTGGATACGTTTAGTATAATCTCAACCCCTTGTAGTAAAGATACATGGGTTTCGAAAGGGTTGGTTCGGAAAGGGAAAACTAAAATGAGGAGAATCGTAGTTTTAAATGCACGTTAGCTTAATTATGCCAGTAGTTTAAGGTACTTCTCTCTTATGGAGGTTAGCTTGTCGGGAGTTAAATTTTCTCTATATATTCTTACAAGTTCAACTATTTTCCCATCGTTATAAATAAAAGCCTGTGCTGCATCGAAGTATAGTAGTGATGTGTTATACTTAACTTTTGCTGTAAGCAATTTAAACTCTTCCCACGCTATGCTTTTGGGAATTTCAAAGTAACCTATGTTTGGCTGTCTGTATTCGGTATACAAACCAACGCTCACTTCAACTAGCTTAAAGAACCGCCTTAACTTAATAAGTGCCATTTCGTTGTTAATAGATCTACTCTTGGCTTTTAAGGTTATTCCTTTTTCAATATACAATTCTTGTAACCTGGCAATTTGACTGTAGTTTTTAAGGTTAAAGATTCGAATTGCCTGTGAGGTTTGTGTTTTGAACGTAACGCTTCCTGGCACGGAGTCAAGGGTGAAATTAATTTCGCCCTGAATTGTCTGGTTAGCTCTTACAAGCTGCTCAAGGAAGATATTCCCTTCAATCAGCAGGTAAATAAAATGAGGCTTGTTTGCCTGTGGCACCTCATTGTAGTATCCAAAGTAAGGCGACACTGACTCTAAAACACAGGTGTTTTTAAGCAGTATTTCATTGTTTACACAGGTTAACGGCTCCTCTTTGGTTAGGCCTCCGTATTTTTCGGTATATTCAATTTTGCTCATTGCTTTTTCTTTTTATGCCTAATTTACGATATTTACTACCTTAATTTCCAGTATTTTTACAATAAATGCACAATCTATAATTCGTTTACTGATATGGGAGTAGTTAGAACAACCATTGGAGAAGTCAATTTTTCTGATAACGGGAAGGGGAAAGCCGTTGTGTTTTTGCATGGTTACCTCGAGTCGATAGAAATATGGAGTGATTTTGTGGAAACTTTTTACAAAAAATTTCGGGTAGTCCTCGTCGATTTACCAGGCCATGGAAAGTCAACGGTGAACAACGATTCTGTTAGCATGGATGAGATGGCAAATGCCGTGAACGAGGTTTTAAATCACTTGGGAATTTCGAAGGTAGTTTTGGTTGGCCATTCAATGGGAGGTTACGTAACGCTGGCATTTGCTAATCGTTTTCCCGAAAAGGTAAAAGGAATTGTGCTGTTTCATTCACACCCAAACCCCGACCCTCCCCAGAAGTTGGCAAGCAGGCTTTCGGATATTGAAAAGGTAAGCTCGGGTTTTCTTGCCAAAATTGTAGAAGCGAGTATTCCGAACCTATACGCCAATGAGAACGTGAAACGTTTTGAAGAGTACGTTGCCCGGTCGAAGAGCATTGCTCTTAAAACTTCTGCTAAGGGTGTTGTTGCTGCTTTAAGTGGGATGGTGAACAGAGACGATCGGAACGATGTTATCGAAAGAATATCTTCCCCAGTGCTTATGATTTTTGGAAGAAAGGACAACCTAATCCCATCGGATGCAGCAGAAGAAATTGTACAAAAACATCCAGCCAGCAGGGTATGCTGGCTGGAAAATTCGGGTCATATGGGTTTTATTGAGGAGAGGAATCAGGCAACTGCTGCAATCGCATCCTTTCTGACGGAAGCGTTTGATAACGACTGAACAAGTGTTCTGAAAGAGATTCTCCCTTTGGATTCGAGGGAAATGAGCTGGTTCAAATCCTCCTCGTCAATAATTTCTATGGCTCTCTTCAGGGTTGTGTCAATCCGGCGAATTATTGGGTAAAAGCCTTCATTGTCTATTATATTTCTTGCAATGTAGGCCATTAGCTGTGTTTCAATAATATCACCAGAAATATCTATTTGCTCTGCAACGGGTTCAACGCCATTGCTCTCTGCAAATTTTATGAATTGTTTCAGGATTTTTTCTCTTTCCAAATAGTTCACAATTTGGTTATAATCCTTAAACGTTGAAAGCTCCTTACGATGCTGGTCGGTGTATCGAAATGCGAAACGGTATATCAGGTTCCGGTTTGCAACTCTATTGAAGTAGGGTGTTACGCCTGTAGTATCGAAAGGTACAAAGAAATCGGGCATAATGCCGCCGCCACCGTATACAATTCTGCCTTTTGGGGTAACGTATTTCAACGAGTCGGCAAAGTGGATGCTGTCCTGCTCCTGGAACTCCCCGTGAAGGAAACGGTTGCTTATATCGTAGTAGTAATCATCGTTACCTGGCTGGTATGGTTTCTGAATACTTCGCCCTGTGGGCGTATGGTAGCGGGCTATAGTAAGTCGCAGCGCCGACCCGTCGGAGAATAGTATCTGTTCCTGAACTAACCCTTTGCCAAAGGAACGGCGACCAATTACAACCCCACGGTCGTTGTCCTGAATGGCTCCGGCCAGAATCTCGCTTGCTGAGGCTGAAAACTCGTCGATAAGGATTGCTACATCGGTGTTTAAACAGTGGCCTTTTGCGCTGGAGTATATGTTCTGGCGCTCCCTAGCTTTGCCCTGAGTGTATACAATTAGCTTGCCTTCGGGCAAGAACTCGTTGGCAATGTTTGTGGCTGCATCCATGTAACCGCCATTGTTTCCTCTTAAGTCGATAATCAATTCCGTCATCCCTTCACGCTGAAGTTCATCAACCGCTTCAAGAAATTCGCGGTAGGTAGTACGAGCAAATCGTGTAATTTTAATGTAGCCCAATTTTTCGTTCAGCATGTAGCTAACGTCGATGCTGTAAAGAGGAATTTTGTCGCGGGTTATTTCAAAAACAATGAGTTCTTCCACATCCTCTCTGGCAATTCCAACGTTTACCTTTGTTCCCGTTGGGCCCTTAAGCATTTTTACAATGTCGTCCTGAGGAATTTTCACTCCCGCCACTACCGAATCGTTAATGGTTACAATTCTGTCGCCAGCAAGCAACCCAATTCTTTCCGATGGGCCTCCCTGAATTACGTTTATTACGATAATGGTGTCGTTGGGCATGTTGAATGAAATGCCAATCCCATCGAAACCTCCCTCCAGCGGTTCGTTTACCTCCTTCAGCTCCGAAGCCGGGATGTAGATAGAATGTGGGTCGAGATTCTTAAGAACGGTAGGAATTGTGTTTTCTACCAGTTCGGTCATCGAAACGGTGTCTACGTACTGGTCTTCAATATATTTCAGAACGTTTGTTAGCTTGTCGGAACGAGGATAGATAGTTAGGCTTGTCCTGCCCGGTTCCCTTTTCAGCGTAACTCCCAGCAGAATTCCTACCACCAGAACCAGGGCTAAGGCTATTGGATATATAATATCGCGCTTACTGTTGTTGTACTTCATGTTTGGTAAGTGTTGTGTTCAACCTTCAAAGTTATGGTTTATACGTTGTGTTGACCACTGAGTTAAGGTTTAATTATTCCTTTTAGCTTTTTTTAGGATTAATTAGTCTACTTCAATTTTTACAATTTCTATTCCGGCACGCTCAAGCAGTTCAATCCCATCAAACGATCTGTAATCATCACTATAAACAACCCTTTTAATTCCTGCTTGAATAATTAGCTTTGAGCATTCTAAGCATGGTGAAGATGTTACGTATAGGGTTGATCCCTCGCTGCTGTTGTTCGATTTTGCCACTTTGGTAATGGCGTTTGCCTCGGCATGAAGAACGTATGGTTTGGTTTTTCCAGTTTCGTCCTCGCAAACATTCTCGAAACCGCTGGGCGTTCCGTTGTAACCATCGGAAATTATCATCCTGTCTTTAACAATAAGCGCTCCAACCTGCCTTCGCTGGCAGTATGAGTTTTTCGACCAGATATGGGCCATCTCAAGGTAGCGCCTGTCGAAGTCGGGCTGCTTTTCTCCGTATGGGTATAACTTTGATTCGGTATTCATGTGAGTTACAATTATGATATTCAGCAATAAAGAGTAAAAAAAGGGTTTGGAAAGATACAAAAAAACCCTCAAATACTTGAGGGTTTAGTTTTTTGTACCCGGAGCCGGGGTCGAATCTACCTGTCGGTAGACAGGCCGGCACACTTGTCAGAAATAATTTTTTTAATAAATTCTCTCCCAATTCCTGACTTAAGAAATTTTTCTCTTTCCCTTGCTAAAATTCGAGAAGGAAAATTTTCAGTGAAAACCAAGAAGAAGGGTTTGTAGGGCTTAGTAGTACGATTGTATCCCTTGTTGTGCTGGTTTATCCTTCTTTGGGGATTATCTGTTATCCCAATGTAAGTATAGTTTCTGTTAATACTTGATATCACGTATACGTAGTACATAGGACAACTTTAATTAAAAAAGCCCCGATTTCTCGAGGCTTCTGGTACCCGGAGCCGGGGTCGAACCGGCACGGTATTGCTACCACTGGTGTTTGAGACCAGCGCGTCTACCAATTCCGCCATCCGGGCAAATGCTGGTTTGTTGGGAATGCAAAAATAGTTACTTTTTTTTATTGGGCAAGAAGTTGAACCGTGAATTTACACTACCCGCCCAATTAGTTTAGGTGTTGCAATTTTTTTGGCTGCGCTGTAAATTCCTTCTGCATCAATACCACACTCGCGGTATAATTCAGCTTGCGTTCCGTGGTCAATAAACCTATCGGGAATGCCCAACCTAATTACCTGAGTACTAAGTCCATTATCGTTCAGCCATTCCAGAATTGCTGAGCCAAAGCCTCCCTGCAGGCAACCGTCTTCAATGGTTATAATGTGCTTAAAGCGTTTGCCAATTTGCGCTAGCAGCTGTTCGTCAATGGGCTTAACAAAACGCATATCATAGTGCGCAACGCTAATTCCTTCCTCTGCAAGTTTCTCAATGGCTTTTGCGGCGATGTTTCCAAGAGGGCCAAGGGTTAGAATGGCAATGTCGGTTCCATCCCTAAGTTGTCTTCCTTTTCCAACCTCAAGGGTTCGGAAAGGTTTCTTCCAGTTGGTCATAACGCCGTTCCCTCTTGGGTAACGTATGCTCCAGGTTCCCATGTCCTGCTGCTGTGCGGTATACATCATGTTTCGCAGCTCCTCCTCATTCATGGGTGAGCAAATGGTGATGTTGGGAATTGCACGCATGTAGGCAATATCGAAAACCCCGTGGTGGGTTGCTCCATCGTCGCCAACCAGCCCGCCACGGTCGAGACAGAAAACTACGTTCAGGTTTTGCAGGGCAGCATCGTGTACAACCTGGTCGTAGGCGCGCTGCATGAACGATGAGTAAATGTTGCAGAACGGAACCAGTCCTTCGGCAGCCAAACCGGCTGCAAAGGTAACTGCATGCTGCTCGGCAATTCCAACGTCGAAGGTGCGTTCGGGAATTTTTTCCATCATAATGTTCATTGAGCAACCAGTGGGCATTGCAGGGGTAATGCCAACAATTTTTTGGTTCTGCTCAGCAAGTTCAACCAGCGTATGGCCAAAAACATCCTGGAATCGTGGGGGTGAGGGCTTGTCGGTTTTTACAACAATTCTTTCTCCGGTACTTTTGTCGAATAGTCCGGGAGCATGCCAAACAGTTTGGTCCTTCTCAGCAGGTGAAAACCCTTTCCCTTTTACCGTAACGCAGTGGAGTAGCTTGGGCCCCGGTATGTTTTTTAGGTCATTTAAAACCTGTGTTAGGTAAACCACATCGTGACCATCAACTGGCCCGAAGTATCTAAAACCCAACGATTCAAAAAGATTGCTCTGCTTCAGGATTGCAGATTTAATGGCATTCTCAAGTTTTTGAATGGTGGAACGTGTGCTTGGGGCAATCCTGTCGAGTTTGCCCAAAAGATTCCACACATCCTTCTTGAAACGGTTGTATGTTTGCGAGGTAGTTATGTCGAGCAGGTACTCCTTTAGGGCTCCAACGTTCGGGTCAATGGCCATGTTGTTATCGTTAAGGATAACCAGCAGGTTCGACTTCTTCGATCCGCCATTATTCAACCCCTCAAATGCCAGCCCGGCTGTCATCGATCCGTCGCCAATAACTGCAATGGTTTGCCTTTCCTCTCCCTTTAGTTCCGATGCGAGGGCCATTCCCAGTGCTGCTGAAATTGAGGTGGAGCTGTGTCCGGTTCCAAAAGCATCGTATTCGCTTTCGCTTCGTTTTGGGAACCCGCTTATTCCTCCGTACTTTCGGTTTGTATGAAACAAATCGCGCCTACCGGTTAAAATCTTGTGCCCGTAAGCCTGATGGCCAACATCCCAAATAATGCGGTCGTTGGGCGTGTTGAAAACGTAATGCAGGGCAACCGTGAGTTCCACAACGCCTAAACTTGCACCAAAGTGCCCGGGATTGGACGACACAACGTCGATAATGAATTGGCGCACCTCGTTGCTAAGCCCCAATAAATCATCGACCCCAAGTTTTTTTATGTCTTGTGGTGAATTAATACGACTCAATAAAGGGTATTGGCTTCCCATTCTCATTCTCAATTTCTGCAAAGTTATAACAAATAAAATATTAAAAGGTTTGGGTTCCAAATTTTCAACATACCTTAACAGTAACCCAATCATTAATAATACGAATTATTAACAGTAGAGTTCTGTTTTGTGGATAATGTTTTGGCATTATGTGAAGTTTGCTTGGTTACTATTTTTATATTTGCTGTTTAGAAAATACGCAAACTATGAAAACTCAGAGAGTAAACCTAATAGGAATAGGCTTAATATCGCTTACTCTATTTGCATGTGTTCCTGCCAAGGAGTTTCAGACACTGCAAGATAAAAACCTTAAGTGCGAGGAGGAGAGGGAGCGGTTTTCCACCGAGAATGAATCGCTCAATGTAAGGGTAGCGGAACTTACAACCAAG
>Ga0209408_1000984_pt1 | contig 19330 bp, 19 predicted proteins | sample AD_UKC107_MetaG_FD_184422 | JGI IMG/M metagenome (GOLD analysis project Ga0209408, IMG submission 184422) | Active sludge microbial communities of municipal wastewater-treating anaerobic digesters from Hong Kong - AD_UKC107_MetaG (SPAdes)... | ecosystem: Engineered > Bioreactor > Anaerobic >... | reverse complement strand
ATCGTTGTGGCTGGGGTTTTTATTGGTATTCAGGTTGCAAACTGGAATGAACAAAGAATTTTATTTCAGAAAGAAACACAATTACTCAATGAACTCAAGAAAGAAATTCAAAGCTCAATCACTCTGACCGAATCCAAGATTCAAGCCTATCAGCAAGCAACTGATGCCGGAAAAAGAGTTTTAGCATTTCTCGATATGCAGAAAAACTGTGAAGAGAACTGCTGGAATCTGATAGTTGATTTTATGCATGCCTCACAATGGCAAGATATTCACATTAACTCATCGACTTATCACAACATGAGAGACAATGGCTTTCCCACCAATAGAGGCATTATTGATGCCGTAGAAGCCTATCTTGCACAGAATTCAAACAATGCGGTTCCATTTAACATACTTCCCATTTACAGATCATTAGTTCGACAAATCATAAATATTAAAACCCAAGAATTCTACTGGAAATACTGCTGGTCATTAAAAGATGGAATCGAAAAATACAATTTAAATTGTCCCAAGGGCATTTCAGATGAAGAATCCAAATCACTGGTTACAGAAATTATAGAAAACCCGGGAATAAAGCCGAATTTAACCGAGTGGACGGGAGCAATTGTCTCATTACCTGCTACACTGGGGGAACAGAATGTTGCCGCCCGGAAAGCGATAGACCTGATTGACGAAGAACTGAGACACCGATAATGTTGTTACGCCGTATCACTCATCACATCAAAAACCAAAACTGGTTTGCAGTTTTCCTAGACTTTATCATTGTTGTAGCAGGTGTTTTTATCGGTATTCAGGTTTCCAATTGGAATGAATCTAGAGTAGAGGCTATTCGTGAACAGGAAGTGCTCGTTGCGATTCTGGATGACCTTAAGACAGATTTGGATGTTTTAGATGCAAGTTTAGCGATGGCGGAAATCAGTACAAATGCTTCCAATTACATCCTTGAGAAGGCTGGATTTGAGAAACTTGATAAAATTTCACTACCCGTAGTCAATTTTCAAATAGAAGGAGCTGACCTGATGATAAATTCAGGAATTGATATTCCTGAAGAGCGAAAGGATCAACTCTGGAAAATGGTGACAGTGCGTTATTATCCTGATCAGTCCAATACCGCTTTCAGTTCATTAGTCGCAGCCGGTGATCTGAAAATTATATCGGATCAGTCCCTCATCAGTGACCTGCAAAGTTATTCACATCTTTGGAATTCAATAGAAAAATCGAACCAATCCACCCACAGATCATTTCGTGACCAGACAGTCTTTGTTGGCCAAGAATTTGGTTTGAGTCCTTTTACAAGAGTGCCGGAAGAACAATTTATTGAAATGGTTCAAACTGTTCCCAAAATTCAGGCTGTTATCCGAACCATGCTCGAGTTTGCTGTATTGCATCAATCTCAAATGAAGCAAGCAAGGAAAAAGGCTCTTTCATTAATAGAAAGGGTAGGACAGGAGATTAAATGAAATGTTATTACGACGCATGACTGAACATATCAAAAACCAAAACTGGTTTGCTATATTTATCGACTTCGTCATTGTGGTGGTCGGTGTTTTTATTGGTATTCAGGTGGCAAACTGGAATGATGACAGACTAGAAAATAAGCTATCTGAAGATTTTACGCAAAGATTACGAGAGGATATTATTGAAGAGGCCTGGGATTTTCAGTATATGATTGAATACTACACAGATGTTCAACAAAATGCTGAACGCGTTTTGGCAGATTTGGAAGACGGAGTTAAACTGAACGATATTGAGTTAGTAATAGCTGCTTATCGAGCAAGCCAAATTAACATTATCACAAGACGCAGAGCGACCTATGATGAATTGGTTTCTATCGGCAAAATTGATTTAATTAAAGACAAATTACTAAGAAAAACTGCTACAGGGGTTTATGATTTTCCATTTTATGAATCCATTTATACCAGTGGTTATGAGTCTAAATATCGGGAAATCTTCCGCATGCACATTAATAGTAAGGTTCAAGAGGCTTTAAGCCTCAAATGTGGAGATAGAAATGTGAATGCCCTGGATTATCAAGGCATTGTTGATTCTATTGATTATCCCTGCAATCCGGAAATAGATGAAGATTTAGTCAAAGACACAGCGGAAACAATTCGCACCCATGAATTATTTTTGCCCTATTTAAGATTAAGACTAGCTCAGCTTCAAGCCAGTATTAATAGTGTGAAATATTATTATCCGGAAATAACAGAAAACCTCAAAAAATTCAGGGATGTTAATTGATGCTACTAAGAAGAATCACTCAACACATCAAAAACCAAAACTGGTTTGCTATATTTATTGATTTCTTAATCGTTGTCATCGGCGTTTTTATCGGTATTCAGGTTTCCAACTGGAATGAACACCTGAATGAGAAACAAAGAGCTGAAAATTATAGAAATCGTCTTTATCAGGACATGACAATTAACCAATCGGCTCTGACAAATCGACAGGAAAGCTTTGCCAAACAAATTGAATATGGTTTATATGCCCTAGAAAGTTTAGATGAGCCAATAACGCAGGAAGACGCCTGGAAGATTGTTCGTGCCTATTTTCAGGCAAGTCATGTGTTTACCATTTCCGTAAAGCGGGGAACATATGATGAAATCATAAATTCCGGAGATCTTGCGCTGTTAAACAATCAGGATTTGGTCAATGCATTGGGTGATTTTTATTCCTTTTCCGGTTTTTCTACAATTGAAACCATTCCTGAGTACAGAGAAAACATACGACGTATCATTCCGTTTCAATTGCAAAGATATTTTCACCTCAATTGTTATAAAGTTTCCTCGTCAGACACGCATCACCTTTTAGATTGTCCGCCTCCGGATGAAGTTTCTGACCTGACGGAACTTGCAACAAGCCTTCAGGCAAACAGTGATATCAAATTAGACTTACGATACATGATAAGCAATGCTGGTGTTTCTATAGATATTGCCAAAGATTTGAAAAAGAAGATTTCAAAAATGTTAACAATGATTTCCAACGACACATCTTCGGATAGATAAAAATATGCTTTTACGTCGTATTATTCAACATATCAAAAACCAAAACTGGTTTGCTATATTTATCGATTTCATCATTGTCGTACTCGGTGTTTTTATTGGTATTCAAGTGGCCAATTGGAATGAAAAACGCATTTTACGCGATAAAACTGAAATGCTGACTGAACGGCTGGCAAGTGACTTTGGTGTGGATATGTGGCTGGCCGATAATTTTTACCATTACAATGAAACAGTGATTGAAAATGCCAAATTAGTGTTAAAAGACATCACTGGTAGAGTTGAATTGACTGATGAAAAATTGATTATTGCTGCATTCAGAGCCACTCAATTTAACCGACTACCCATATCTTCAACCTACAAGGAATTGATTGCTACAGGTGACTATGATTTATTGGCCAAAAGCGAGCTGGGTAAATTGGCATCGGTTTATTATGAAGGTGGTCAATTCAATGATATTGAAAATGATGGTAAAAACTCTGACTATCGACGCTTATTTCGTTCACTGATACCCATTGAGGTACAATTGCATGTGGCTGAAAGGTGTGGCGATCGGAATATTTCCACTGCGGAGTTAATACGTCATGTGGGTGCTTTATCCTATGACTGTCAACTTGATTTGACTGAAGAGCAGATAGCTCTATCAGTTGAGCTATTGCGATCCAGAAGTGATTTTGTTCAAACTATACGACTCAGGATTGCCAACTTATCGATGCAAAATAATGATTTTAAATTTTTACTTGACGCAACGGAGTCCTACAGAGCTAGTGAGGAGTTAATAGAGAGTTCAGGCGTTTTGAAAGTATTTAGGCCAAATTGATGTTATTAAGACGAATCACTCAACACATCAAAAACCAAAACTGGTTTGCAGTCTTTCTCGATTTTGTCATCGTAGTAGCAGGTGTTTTTATTGGTATTCAGGTAGCAAACTGGAATGAATTAAAAAAAGAGCAACAGTTAGAAAAGCAATACATTCAAAATATAATATCGGATTTAGATGACCAGCTGGCCTCTATCAATGACCAAAAAGTGATAGAAACTCAATTTTTGTAAGGTTCCAATAAAATCATTTCAAACTATTATACAAACGAATCTTTTTTTCCTGATGATGAATTCTATGCAATCGCTACACAACTCACAGTCAGAAGAACATTTGTCGTCAATGACTCAACCTATACTGATCTCATTTCATCCGGAAACATCAAATTAATTACTGATAACAATAAAAAAAATCAACTGATTAAATACTATCAAATGCTTGAACGAATTGAGCGGGTCATTCAAAACAATAATACACTCCTCACTGATCAGACTTTCTCATCGGTTTATTTAAAATTGGGATATTATTCACCACAAGGAATCGAAGAATTAAATTTGGTAGACACAGATAATTTGATCAATTTTGAAACATCAGGGCAACCGACCCAACTGAGAAGATTAAAACAAGTTGCTGAGAATAATATGACTGACGCCAATATGTTATTATTAATCAATGTGCTGAAACAACGTGCAGTGGTTGCAGGAGCTCATGCTGGCTTTATGAATCAACTCAAAGTTGAAACAGAAAAATTGATACAGGATTTGAAAAATTAAATATTTTCCAATGCTTTTTGCATTCTCACATCCGAAACTTTTTGTTTGGTTCCTAAATTCTGAGCAAATAAAGATATCCGGTATTCTTCCAGCAAAATATGAAATTCTTGCAATGCTTTACTGTAGATTTCTGAGCCTTCGACTTTCTTAAAAAATGGCAAGCTGATTTTTTTCAACTCTTTAAGTTTTTCTGCTTCTTTATGCGGGTTTTCTATGGCTGAATCCGATCGTATTTCCAGCCCTTTAATAAATCTGGCATAATGCTGAATTTGGTCAATTTCCACCTCATACAAAAAATCTGGATAAATCAAATAATCCAATTGATGGTGCATGTCTTCGTAGGTTTCTTCGGATAAGTAATCGGACTTTTCCTCAATTTCCTGCCAAATTTTATACCAGTTTTCAATCACTGGATTCAACAATAAACACAAGTCATTGGCTTGTTTATACCAGCCTTGTTCCAGGGTTTTCAGCAGGTGATCGAAGGCATCAATATTTCTCACCGGCAGACTGTTTTCAATAATGCTCTGTAAAACAGCATCGGTGATATGCTCAACTAAGGATTGCTCGGATTCCAATTGCGACCAACCGAATTGTGCTTTAATTCCGGGTTTCAGATTCTTTTGCAGATAGCGGTATTTGGCTGGTATTTTTAATAAAACCAATCGTTTTAATCCGTGTAAGTGTTCATCCTGTGCCTGTTGTTCAGTTTCAAAAAGGCGTAAACCAACACTATCTTTTTGATCAATGATTGCCGGATAAGCTGTCAAACCATTTTCCAAAATAATGCTTTGCGGAATGTCTTTAAACACCCAATCTTTAGCATGATTGATTTTGTAAGTTTGACTGGCGGTTTTTTGAAACGAACGATTAGCTTTTTGGCAATACTGCTCTTGAAGCTCATCAAAATTTCTGGAGGTTTTTAAAACTTCCTTTTCCTCATTTATAATTCTGAATAGAAACTGTAAATGCGGGGGAAGCTCTGCTTGTTGCCAAATTTCAATAGTCGTGTTCAGTCCAACCATACGTTTGACTTGAGTCACAATTTGCTGATAAAAATCACCTTCATCAACCGAAATAGAGTCCGCAATCGCCTGTGCAAAATCATTCGCGGGAACCAGATTCCGCCGTATGGGTTTTGGCAATGACCTAATCAAAAACTCGAGTTTTTCCTTTAAAAGCCCCGGAACCAGCCATTCAAAATCATCTTTTGTAAAGGAATTGAGCCACTGTAAAGGAATTGTTACAGTAATTCCATCATCTTCCTGGCCGGGAGAAAAGTTATAGTGCAGGTTTAAAAGTTGTTGACGAATTTTTAAATGCTGCGGAAATAAATCTTTCTCTGGCTTGCTACTTCCAGACTTAGTTAATTGCTCATGAGTGAACTTCAAACAATCATCATTTTGAGTTTTCAACCACTTAGCCAACTGTTTTTCGCTGTAAATATGTTCAGGAATAATGCTTGCATACAGTTCCGCCAGTCGCCACGGTTCAATCAAAATATCCTGTCGTCTTTGCCGATCTTCCTGAGCTTGAATCTGGGCAATTTTCATTTGGTTATGACTTGCAAACGCATAACGGTTTCTCAATTGATTCTCAACCAATCCCTGTTCAATAAATATTTTGTGTGAGGTTTCCACATCCGTCGGACCATAATGAAACGCTCGTTTGGCAACAACCGTCAATCCAAATAGAGTTAACCTTTTATATCCCATCACCGAACCTTGCTTTTTCGACCAGTACGGATCAAAAGTCGAGGTTCTGATCACATGTCTGCCAATATCCTCAATCCATTCGGACTCAATTTCTGCAACTGTACGAGCATACACTTTGGTGGTTTGCACAATACTGGCAGCCATCACCCAGTTGCAATTCTTCCCAAATAAACCCGAACCCGGAAAAATATTGAAACTACGGTTTCGGGCACCATTGTATTCGCCTTTTTCCTTTCTGAATCCCACATGCGAAATAAATCCCGATAAAATCGCTTGATGAATTGCAGGATATTCCGCTTCTTTATCGTTCAGGTGAATTTTTTGTTGTTTCAAAAGGTTCAATAACTGCCTGTAAATGTCCAACCATTCGGTATAACGGCGATAGGATAAGAAGTTCTCACGGCACCACTTTCTGAATTGAGAATTACTGTTTGCTTTGCGTTGTTTTTTTAAAGTTTTCCAGATATTGATAAAACTGATGAAGTCCGATCTTTCATGTAAAAACTTTTTATGAGCCGCATCCGCCGCAGATGCAAACTCTAATGGACGTTCCCGGATATCCTGTATGGTCAGTGCTGAAACAATAATTAAAGCCTCTTTGATACAACCCAAAGTTTCTGCCTTGATTAAAATTTGCCCCAATTGCACATCAATTGGCAGTTGATAAAGTTTTCTGCCTGAAGCTGTGAGTTCTTTATTCTCATCAATCGCATGAATTTCTGTGAGCAACTGATAACCGTCCGCAATCAGATTATCATTAGGCATATCCACAAAAGGAAATTCATCAATTTGTCCAAATCCTAAAGCGGAAGCTCTTAGAATGACCGATGCCAATGATGTTCGTAAGATTTCGGCATCAGTGTGTTCGGAACGCTGTTCAAAATCATCTTCCGAATATAAACGATAACAAACACCTTCAGCTATCCGTCCGCAACGCCCTTTTCTTTGATTGGCAGCCGCTTGTGAAATTGGCTCAACCAGTAATCCCTGAATTTTACTTCGTGGCGAATAACGACTCACTCGTGCTGTTCCTGAATCAATCACATAATGAATTCTTGGAACAGTTAAAGACGTCTCGGCAACATTAGTGGTCAAAATGATTCGTCGTAATGACCCCGGATGAAATACCTGCATCTGCTGAACCGCCGTCAGTCGTGCATAAAGCGGCAAAATCTCGGTACTGCGAATTTTTTTTCGAGTGAGATAATCCTGAGCTTCCAGAATTTCTCTTTCCCCGGATAAAAACACCAGAATATCGCCTTCGTAGGAGTTTGCATAAATTTCCGTAACAGCTGCATAAATCCCCAGATTCAAGTCACTGTTTTCTTCATCCAAAGGTCGATATTCAACCGAAACCGGATAACTGCGACCCTCGACATTGATAACCGGAGCATTATCAAAATGTTTGGAAAACTTTTCTGTATCAATCGTTGCCGAGGTGATAATGACCTTTAAATCCTTGCGTTTTTTTGTCAGTTGTTTGATATAACCCAGCAAAAAATCAATATTGAGACTGCGTTCGTGAGCTTCGTCGATGATGATGCAATCATAAGCATTGAGAAATTTATCATTCTGAGTTTCCGCCAGTAAAATACCATCGGTCATGAATTTAATCCAACCATCATTCGAATAACTGTCATCAAAACGAACCTGAAAACCAACCTGCTTGCCCAGTTCAACATTCAGCTCTTCTGACACCCGTTCAGCCATCGAACGGGCAGCAATTCGTCGTGGTTGAGTACAGGCAATCGCTCCTTTGTCGCCCAAACCGGCAAGCAAACACATTTTCGGCAATTGAGTAGTTTTGCCTGAACCGGTTTCACCGGCAATCACCACGATTTGATGATCCTGAATGGCTTTAACGATTTCATCCTTACGAGCCGATACCGGCAAATCTTCCGCCAATTTAACCTTGGGTTTGGTAGCTAATCGCTGTTGAAATTTTTGTGAGGATTGTTCGACTTTCGCTAAAGTTTTTTCAAGCCTGTCCGGATATCTTTTGGACAAAAACAACTGCTGACGCAAACGAAAATAATCCGTCCGCATCACAGAATCCGGTAATTGTTTCAGCAGTTTTTCAAGCATTGCGGAATTATAAGGGAATTAGTGATTAGAAACCAATTAAGGAACGCAGAGAGCACAAAGAAGACACAGATGTCGCGAAGTTTTAAAAGAAAAAATAATTTCTAAATTGCTTTAAATCACCAGACTAATTTCACTTGTGAACTTCCTTGCAACTCTTGTGTCACAAATATAACAGAAACTTTGGAGACTAAAATGAGATCAAGAACTACCAACCCAAGTCAAGACTCAGAAATCAACATCACGCCCATGCTGGATGTGGTCTTTATCATGCTTATTTTCTTTATTGTGACCACCTCCTTCACAAAAGAAACCGGACTGAGCGTTTTTAAAGCGAGTAAATCTCCAATTCAAACTGAAAAAACCAAAACGGCTGTCATTAAACTCGACATCAATAATCAAATCAGTGTTAATGGCATCAGTGCCAGCTCTCTTGAAGGAATCGAACCTCTGATAGCGAATTTAAAAGCTCAAAACCCGGATCTCAGTGTCCATATAATTTCAAACTCTGAAGTGAAAACCGATACATTGGTGCAGGCAATCCAACAGGTTAAATTAAATGATATTGCAAAATACTCTGTGAGTAGCTTTTGAAAAAGTATAAATAAAAATGAATAGGACAGAAATCATTTATGAATTAAATTTCTTTATTCATTTTTCCTTCAATGAAAACATAGGCACCAAATAAAAATGCTGAAATTAAGATAACAATGACTACCCCTCCAATACTTAAAACACCCCCTTCTGCAATATCATGACGAACTATTACTGACTCACCTATTTTACTGATACCACTGGTAATTTTGTTTCTCTCTTCATAAATCAAAACAGCAAGATTAATTAGAATTATATAGAAAACTGAAAAAGCTTTAAATCGCTTTATGTTGATGATTTCCACAACAATAAATACTACAAATCCCCAAAGTCCCTGTAGCAATATTATTAAGGAAATAATCACCCCAGAAACAATCGTACCACCAAAAGAAATTAATAATGAAAATATATAAATCAAAAGAAATACACAACTAACTGTATACATTCCAACGATTAATGAGTTCCATTTTCTATTTATCAATATATTTCACCCAAGGTAATTTTGCTTGTCTATTGTATTAAATACTTTCTGCCGATATCAACGGAATCAGAGCCATTGATTCTAGATTTGATTATTTGGTAATTTATCATAATTAACCTTCATTTTCAGATTCATCAAGAATCGATCTGGGGATTTCTTTTTTAACTTTGACTCCTAAATCAACCAATTGCTGAGATTGACTAATCAGATTGCCTTTGCCTTTGGATAGTTTGTTGAGAGCACTCTGATAAGTATCATTGACGGTATTGATTTGGTTGCCGAGTTTTTCGATGTCTTCCACAAAACCTCTGAATTTGTCATAAAGATTTCCCGCTTTTTCGGCAATAATCCGGGCATTACGGTTTTGGTTTTCGTATCGCCAAAGGTTTTCGATGGTTTTTAAAGTGGCAAGCAAGGTTGTTGGCGTGACAACAATAATTTTTTTCTCAAATGCCTGATTAAACAATTTGTCATTATTCTGAAAAGCGATATTAAATGCCGGTTCAATCGGGATAAACATCAACACAAAATCCAGCGACTGAATGCCTTTGATGTTGGAATAATCCTTTTCGCTGAGCGATTTGATGTGAGATTCTATGGCATTGATGTGTTGTTTTAACAAATCTTCCTTGCGTTCCGGATTTTCTGAGGATGAGTACTTTTCATAAGCAATCAAAGATACTTTAGAATCAACAATCACCGCTTTTTCCTGCGGAAGATGAATAATCACATCGGGTTTCAGCAAATTGTTTTCCGCATCACGGAAGCCACCTTGGGTTTCGTATTCCTGACCTTTTCGTAATCCCGATTGCTCCAAAACTCTTTCCAGAACCAACTCGCCCCAGTTACCTTGAGTTTTTTTATCGCCTTTAAGAGCGGTTGTCAGATTTAGGGCTTCTTTATTGAGTCGTTCGTTTAATTCTTTCAATCCGAGAATTTCTTGCTTGAGAGAAGCTCGTTGTTTGGCTTCGCTGACATAAACATCGCTGACGACTTTTTTGAATTCCTGCAAATGGCTGTTGAAAGGATTGAGAATGGCATCGAGCTTTTCTTTGTTTTGCTCGGCAAATTTTTTGCCTTTCTCATCAAAGATTTCATTTGCCAGAGATTTGAACTGATCTTGTAACTCTTGCCGGGCTTTGCTGAGCAATTCCAGTTTCTCAGTCGCCGATTGCTGTTGTTGCTCATTGAGAGTTTTTAACTCTGCAACTTTGGATTTGAGTTGTGAGTTTTCCTGATTTTGAAATTGTTGTTTTTCTTCAAAAACCAAAACTTGCTTTTTGAGTTCCTCCTGTCTTTGTACGGTATCCTGAAATTGTTGTCTGGTTGCTGAAAATTTTGCCAATAGGTTTTTGTTTTCAATATCGGCTTCTTTTTTTTCGGACTTGAGATTTTCAAAATCCTGAGTGAGGAGCATTCGATCTTCTTCTAAAGATTCAATTTGTTGGGATTGCAATTTGAGTTCAGAGTGATGTTCGTTAACTAAATTCTGAGTATGGCTTTGGTAACGCAATCGCATGATGATTAACACAATCAACATTCCGAATAAAAATCCGCCAAAAAAGATTCCGATAAGTTGTAAATCAATAGTCATTAAAAAAGACTTTTCTAAATAAAACAGCAAGTGCTGAGATTATACACCAGCATTCTCAAAATCTGAGAATCAAAAGATTAATTATAATTTTCCATAACAGTGTGTCAAAAGTCATGCATGACCTATGGCACTTTTTATAAAAGCCAAATTTCGGTATCATAATTATAAGTCAACGATTTATGAGGAACACCAATGACAGAGCAAAACAACAACGAAGCAATTGAAGCAGAAGTAGTAAATACTGAAACTGAAAAAACAAGCAAATGTGCCAACGGAAAATGTAACGATAAAGGACCGGAGATTTTTAGCAGAATCTTTTTTACCTTGTTATTCTTTTTAATTGGCTGGGTAACCATCTGGGTTTTCGGATTTGTGGTACTGATTCAGTTCGGATTTTTAATCATTACCGGAAAAGTTAATAATAATTTGAAAGGTTTTAACAAAGAAGTCGGTCTGTTTATATACGACATGATTAAATACTTGTCTTTCCAGACCGATGTTAAGCCATTTCCTTTCAGAGACTGGCCTTATGACGAAAATCAGGAAAAACAAAATAATAGTGAACTTAATGATGACAATACAGTCAAAGCTAGTAAATAAACAGGTTAAAACTTAAATTTTTCATTTATACTCCTCCCTCGGTTCCGGGGTTTTTCATACCCTCCCTTGAACAACTCTTTCCCCGGAACCACCTTTAACCCTTCGGGGTTAAAGGCTTTATGAGAATCCAAAACAATTTCAAACTTAGCTTTTACGCGACAATAACCAAAAGAATGTTCCTTTGGCAACAACATCACCACTAGAATCTTTGATGAAAGTTTCCACTTCATAATTCAAAGAATCTTCAACTTCAGGAATTTCACAACGACACTCGGCAATTAAATCACCTTTGGCTTTTTTGATATATTCCATCTCCATTTTTGTCAAAATTCCACGAATTTGTGAGGACATTCCGGATAAAACTGCCAAACCACTGGTCATTTCCCCAAGGTTAATTAAGGCAACTGCATGAATGCTGCGCAAATGGTTTTTGTTGGATTTTTTTTCCTTGAGAAAATTCTTGCAGTAGCCGGGAGACAAATCAGTCACTACCGCCTTAATAGTTCCTGTGTACGGAGCCATCCTGCCAACTCCTCTGGAAAACAATTTTTTACCAAATGGTTTATCTTTCAGTTTTTGCCAAGTGGCGAGAATTTTTTCTCCGGGTGATTCATTTTTATTGACTGACATGGTGTATAATTCCTTATTTTTACAGGATAAAAGAGATGTACAGCAATCATTATAAATATGTTTCCGAAATAATCAATAAAGCACTGGAGAAAGCCAATCTGGATGGTGTTTTGATTTATTCAGGACATGCGCAAAATTATTTTCTCGATGATATGCCTTATCCTTTTGCCTGTAACCCGCATTTCAAATGGTTGGTTCCGATTACCGAAACACCACACTGCACCATTCACTATCAACCCGGCAAAAAACCGACTTTATATTTGTATCAACCCAAAGATTATTGGCACTCCTTACCTGCAACTCCGCAAGGTGAATGGACGGAGTTTTTCAATATAATTCCTGTGGCTTGTAAAGAAGAAGTTCCTGATTATGGCAAATTACAAAATCATGCGTGGATTGGTCAGGCAAATTCCTGCGAGCATGATTCATTGCAGCACAATCCTAAAGTTTATATGGATTATGTGCACTTTCATCGTGCCTGCAAAACCGATTATGAAATTGAAAATATTCGACAAGCCAATAAACTGGCATTAAAAGGTCACAAAGCCGCTTATAAATGTTTCAAAAAAGGCAAATCCGAATTTGAATCTCATGTTGCCTACATGAAAGCTACCAATCACAATGAATACCAACTTCCTTACGGAAATATCATCGCCCAAAACCAGAATGGAGCGGTTTTACATTATCAACACATGCAAAGACATCGTCTGCCGAAAAAGCAATTGAAATCTTTCCTGATTGATGCAGGTTGTGTTGTAAACGGTTATGCCTCAGACATCACCCGAACCTATGCTTATGAAGGCGGAGAGTTCAAACTAATGATTAAAGCCGTTGATAAAATGCAAAGGAAAATTGGCAAAAAAGCCATTGTTGGAACCAGTTATATCGATCTGCATATACAAGCCCATATGAAATTGGCAGACATTCTCAGAGACTTTGATATTATCAGTTGTGATGCGCAAACCGCTTTAGAGAGCGGACTCAGTAATGTTTTCTTTCCACATGGTCTTGGGCATTATCTGGGATTGCAAGTACATGACATCGGCGGTCGCCAGACTGATGAAAACGGCAATACACTTTCTCCACCAGAACTTCATCCTTTCCTACGTTTAACCCGAACCTTGCAGGAAAACAATGTCCTCACCATCGAACCCGGAATCTATTTCATCGACATGCTTCTGGATGATGCCAAAGCCAAAGGTCTTGGAAAATACATTAACTGGTCACGAGTGGAAGACTTTAAACCTTATGGCGGTATTCGTATCGAGGACAATATTGTGGTGAAGAAACACAAACCAGTGAATTTGACACGGTAACACAAATAGAAGATGAATAATCAGAGTTTGATAACAATCCAATCCAACAAACTGATATTCCTGGGAGTGCAGTTGTTCTTTCTGGGACTCATTGTCGGGCTGATTGTTCCCATATTTGCAAATCCCAGAATGAAAACTGATCCGTATACTAATTTTTAATTAATTATAACAATGGAATAATTGCTTTCATAGCTTGGTTATTTTTTATATGGTTATCTGAAACTTAGTTTTATATCTGGCATATAAATCAAGCCCGAATCAGGTCAGAAATGATCTGTGAATTTCTCCAAAAATCACGATCCTCTATTGTCAACTTCCTCCCCCAACCTTCTCCATCAGTGAATAAAGAAAAACGAAAAGGTGTTAAAACAGGTAATGGTTCTATTTTGCACGAATATATTACATTTCGTAAAAACTTTATCGAGGATTCATCTTCGGCAGCACCCCAAAAACTTGACCAAAGAATCTCAGTTAAACTTCCCACTATATTTCTAAATCTATGTTCACTTATGCCACGCTTTACCAATTCGCTTAACACTTGATTTGAAGGTTCATCGCCTAAACCATAATTCACAAGTTCTGGTCTGGATCTTTCCCATGGTTCAAATTGATCAGGACCATCTATCAGAGGCCATTGCCAAAGGTAATCTGACAATTCTTTTATTTGAAAAATCTGTAAGTCATTATTTTTGCAAAATTTTTCAAAAACCAACAAAGCAATTGCCATTCTTGCAGTAAGAGATAGTGCTTTACATTGGTCTAAATATTTATCCATAATGTTCATATTTAATACAGTTTTTTATCGATCGTTAGATTGATGATGCTTTTATGTATCATATTGTACAATTCAAATAGATTACACAACATATTTACTAGATTTTATCTGCATCCGCTTCTATCCTATCAAATAGCTTAGAATAAAAAAATAGATTAACAAATTATTTAATCCAACCTTATCTGTACATTTAATTGCTTGGCGAAGAATAAACCCTTGCATGACGCTGAGACGCGCAGAAATATTCGGAATTAAGCTTCATACTGTTCGAACGAAGTGAGTTTATGAAGCGCCGAATATTTGGAGCATCGAAGGCAGCCGAAGGCCGGAATGGAGGGCGTGCTTTTGGGTTACTTTTGCACGAACAAAAGTAACTAGAAGAAAATAACAAGAAATTTATCTGCGGATAAATTCTTTTAACTTATCACAAATAACTCGTACATCTTCCTCTGATAACTCATTGTAAAACGGCAATGCTAAACATTGAGCGGCAATCTCTTCAGTGACCGGAAGTTTTAAATCCGGGAATTTATCCCGGTAATAAGGTTGCAGATGCACCGGAGCAAAATAGCGACCGCACTGGATTCCTCGATTTTGCATCTCTGAAATAACTTTATCTCTCTCCGTTTTGAGCAAGCGAATCACATAAACAAACCAAGCAGATTGAGTCTCATCTATGCTAAATTGTGGACTAACAATTTCTGCAATGTCTTTGAGGTTTTCATCATACCATTCAGCGATTTGTTGTCGTTTTTGTATGATTTGTGGTAATCGCTTGAATTGTGACAAACCCAAAGCCGCATTGATATCGCTCATGCGAAAATTCCAGCCAAAGCTGATTTGATCATACAAATCGCCGTTCATGGTTCGACCATGATTTCGCAGTAGCTTGAATTTTTCGTGGTATCGCTTATTGTTGGTGACCAGTATTCCTCCTTCACCGCTGGTGATTTGTTTATTGGGATAAAAGGCAAACACACCGATGTCAGCGAATGTTCCTAAGTGTTTGTCTTTGTATTGATTGCCTATCGCTTCGCAGGCATCTTCAATCACAGAAATATTTTGTCGCTTGGCAATGTTTATAATCTCTTCAATTTGTGCCGCTTTGCCAAAGGCATGAACCACAATAATCGCTTTAGTTTTGTTTGTAATCGCTTTTTGTAACAATGTTGGACACATTCCCAAAGTTTCGGCCTCGATATCAATCATCACAGGTACTGCACCAACGGCAGTAATGCTATTAACTGTAGCCGGGACGGTGAAGGAAACGGTGATCACTTCATCACCGCATTGAGTGCCCAGAGCCTGCAATGCCATAATCAGTCCGGCTGTTCCTGAACTCACAACACAAGCATATCTAGATTTTACAGACTGACAGATGGCTTGTTCAAATTCTTTAACAGTTGGGCCACGAGAAAGGGCAGAGGATTTTAAAACCTGAGTGACTGCATCAATGTCTTCCTGAGTGATTTCCGGCTTTGCTAATGGGTATTTCATAGAATATTTTTTTTGAATAACAAATTATTGCTGATTTCCAACTTGGACAGAACCTTTGCAATCTTTTCCGCGGCATAGCCATCGCCGTAAGGATTTGAAATGTTTCTGATTGACTGTTTAAAATTTGAACTCAAACCTTTATCGATTGCTTGCGAGATTTTTATACTATCTGCTTCAACATCAATGATATTTCCCGCTCTGTCACGACCTAGTTGTCGAATACCAATGTTGACTGTTGGTAATTGTAAAGAGGCGGTTTCCATGATGCCACTGGATGAATTCCCCAGCATTAAATTGGCACACTTTAACAATCCCCAATAAGTTTGTGCCGGTAAATTGATGTGCATTTGAGCATTTTTATTATTTTCACAGAACTTTTTTGCTTGCTGCATGATTTTGTGCGAGCCGGTATCTGCATTGGGAAAACAAAACACGATTTGCTCTTTTCGTCGTTCTAATGCATCAAAAACAGCATGTTGCTCAAGATTAGAATTTCTGTGCATTGTGACCGGATGATAGGCAACAACAATGATACTTTCATCATCTTTGAGATTAAACTGACCTAAAATCTCTGAGCGAGTCGGGATTTCACTGCGTCGTAAATGATCCAAAGAAGGAGCTCCGCTGAGATGAACTCTCCAGGGTTCTTCTCCCATAGCAATAACCCGTCCCATAGCCTGTTTGCTGGGAGTAAAGTGAAGATGGCTCATCTTGGTCAGTGCATTACGAACCGCATCATCAATGGCTCCTTCAGAAACATCACCACCTTCGATATGTGCAATCGGAATCCGCAATGTTAAAGCCACATTAGCAGGAGCCAGCATTTCGTAACGGTCAGCAATTATCAACATCAGATCAGGGCGAAGTTCAGACAAATAATCAGCAATGCTTAATGTTGCGAGCCCCAAAGACTTTGCCATACCGACGTCTGAATCCGAACTGAGCAAACATTCGATAGTTTTGACATTTTTAAATCCGTCATTGATGATTTCTTTCCATGTTTCGCCATACTCAGGAGACAGGTGAGGGCCAAAACACAAAATACTCAATTCTATCGATTTGTCTTGTTCCAAAAGTTTTAACGGCCAGTAAAGATGGCTGTAATCAGCCCGGGAGGATGTTATTGCGACTATTTTTTTCTTCATTCCTGAATGTGGTTTGTGATAACTGTATAATACGCACCGATTTTACAACAGACGAATCTATAATGAATAATAAAATAACAGTAATTAAAGGGGATGGCATCGGACCGGAAATCATGGATGCCACAATAAGGGTTCTGGATGCAATTGATGCAGGATTGGAATACGAATATGTTGATGCCGGACTGATGGCTCTGGAGAAACACGGTGAACTTTTGCCTGAAGATACATTGGCAGCAATCGAAAAAAACAAGGTTTGTCTGAAAGGGCCTCTGACAACACCTGTTGGAAAAGGATTCAGTTCCATCAATGTAGCTCTGCGCCGTCATTTTAATCTTTACGCCAATATTCGCCCGGCTATCACTTTTCCGGGAACCAAAGCCAGATTTGATAACATTGACATCATTACTGTTCGTGAGAACACCGAAGGTGCTTACCGTCAAGAGGGTCAAACCATCAATGAAGAAAGAACGATTGCCAAATCTGAAATTGTAGTAACTCGTGAAGCCTGTGAAAAAATCATCCGTTATGCTTTTGATATTGCAGTTAAAGCGGACAGAAAAAAAGTGACTGCCGTTCACAAGGCAAACATCATGAAAACAGTTTCTGGCTTGTTTCTGGAAGTCGCAGAAGAAATCGCTAAGGAATACCCTCAAATTGAATTCAACTCATTGATTGTTGACAACACTTGCATGCAACTGGTGATGAATCCTCAGCAATTTGACATCATTGTAACAACAAATTTATTTGGTGATATTATTTCTGACTTGTGTGCCGGTCTCGTTGGTGGTCTTGGAATGGCTCCGGGCGCTAATATTGGTACGGATTCAGCAATTTTTGAAGCGGTTCATGGCTCAGCTCCGGATATAGCCGGGAAGAAAATCGCCAACCCAACGGCGTTGATTCTGGCTGCTGCCTTGATGCTGGAACATCTCGGTATGCATGACAAGGCGATTAAAATCCGCAATGCAATTCGCTCTGTTCTGGAAGATAAAGACAGATTAACCGGTGATTTAGGCGGCTCTTCTAAAACAGCTGAATTCACCGATGCGGTGATTGAAAGATTGTAATTTTCTGTATTGAAAAGGTCTTATTCAGGCCTTTTCATTTTACTTTTCACGTAGTCTTTCAACAATTGCTTGTGTAAGTTTTGTCATTCCTAAATTATTGAGGTGAAGAGGGTCTGTAAAATACTCACATTCTTTATGGGCTGAATCTTCGACAAATAGATTTCTAAAATCTATCACTTCAAATTCTAATTTGCTCCTATAACTATCTAACACCATATTCATAGTTTCGACAGAGTTTGTTGGTTTCACTGCATAGTTGAACATTTGATGTTCCGGCAATAAAACAACTGTTAGTTTTTTGCCATTACTAAAAATTTTATCGAATAGTTTTTTCCAGTTATTCGATATTTGCAATTGCTCCTCGGCTGTTTTTTTATGGAATGGAGTGTTATTTTGAGCTCTACGTTGACTATAATCATTACCACAAACTAATTGTATAAAATTAAACGCTTGTTTATTCTCTACTTGTCCCATTTTTTTCTTAGCTGTTTCAACACATTGTTGAATACTATTAAGTTCAAATTCACAAATATCATCTGGTAAATCTCTTTTGAATGAGAAAATATCTGAATGCTCTTTTGATTGATAGTGACTAATTTGCCTGAACCGAATCATGCTTTTTTGAAAAAGCTCTTTAATATCAAAAAAATAAACATATAACGCAAATCTAGAAATATAACTAAACTTCCAGAAATAAGGGTGAAAGTATTTAAACTCATCATAATTGATAAAGTCTCTAAATGGCCAGGCGACTTTGTATTGTTTGGAAACATCATCATAGTGACCAAAATTATTCTCTCCAACACCAAGAAATACACCTTCCAGGTTTGGCATATTTGCCATAGACCATTCTACAGTTGATTGTAACGCTAAAAAATTTGAGCTTTCGAAAGACATTCTCAAGTGATTGATGCCCTTGTCTTTCTGAAGTTTAAGAATCTTTTCGTGTTCAATACCCCAGTCCAATCGAGAATCACCAATCGTTACCCAATGGACATTTTCCAAACCGAAGTCTCGTATAGCTTTTTCTCTGTATACCGCGTTTCCAAGATACGATTTTGGCTTTATGAGTCCATCGTAAATTCCCGCCCTTAACAAAAACTCAAGTACAACAGCAATTCCAATAATCAAAACAATCGGCAACCAAAACTTTCTATGTAAAAAAAACTGAATCATATTAAAACTGGAAGTACATGAATGAGCCTGTTTGTTGTGGATAGAAAAAAATCAGGGTTGTTATCA
>Ga0209408_1000983_pt1 | contig 19334 bp, 16 predicted proteins | sample AD_UKC107_MetaG_FD_184422 | JGI IMG/M metagenome (GOLD analysis project Ga0209408, IMG submission 184422) | Active sludge microbial communities of municipal wastewater-treating anaerobic digesters from Hong Kong - AD_UKC107_MetaG (SPAdes)... | ecosystem: Engineered > Bioreactor > Anaerobic >... | reverse complement strand
GATTGATTTTTATCCAATAGTTTCCGAACTTTTAAAGATTTCTCGCTTCGCTCGAAATGACAATACGATCAGAAGGTCAAATAAGGTGAGGGGTTGGTGGCGGCGAAGCCGCCACCAACCCCTCACCTCAATATCTACTTAAAACCATACCCATGTCATTCAGAGCGAAACGAAGTGTAGCGAAGAATCTTTTGCTCTCCGAAGGGAATCTTTTATAAAATTAAAGTTTTTGTCGGTCACTATTGTCCAAGAATAGGAATTTTACTTTTTATTAAAATGTTGCAAATACAATTCATTCTATTGAAAAAGTTATTATTCTAAACGTGTACACCAAAATATCTTTTTTATCTTTACGCACACGTTTACGATATTGAGCAATGGACGAGCTAATCCGATTTCGGCAGGAACTTCATCGTAACCCAGAACTTTCTGGTAACGAAAGGGCTACGGCTAAACGTATTCGCTTCTTTTTGAATCGTTACCGTCCCAAGGAGCTAATAACCGGCATTGCCGGTGAGGGTATGGCGGCAATTTACCACGGCAACGAGCCGGGCCCAACCCTGCTTTTCCGCTGCGATTTGGATGCGCTGCCCATTCATGAAGCCGTTCGCCGACCCTACAGCTCAACCATCCCGGGCGTAGCCCATGTTTGCGGTCACGATGGGCACATGACAATGGTTACCGGGCTCTCGAGGTGCCTCACTGAAAATCCCATAAAACGAGGGAAGGTTATTCTTTTCTACCAGCCCGAGGAGGAGAATGGCCAGGGAGGAAGGAAGTCGATTGCTCGGCTTAAGGAGCTTGGGTTAATCCCCGATTTCGCCTTTGCTATTCATAATTTGCCAAAGTATCCGCTTGGTAGCGTAGTAATTGGTGAGAAAAGTTTTGCTGCAGCATCAAAGGGAATTGTAGTTAAGCTAATTGGCAGGAATTCGCACGCCGCTTACCCTGAGCAGGGTGTCAACCCATCGCTGGCTGTGGCAGAAATAGTTCAGGGGCTAAATGCGCTTTCTGAGTCAAAGGAATTCTCCGATTTTGTGCTAATCACCATCATACACATTCGGGTTGGTGAGGTTGCATTTGGCACATCGCCGGGTTACGGCGAAATTATGGTAACTCTCAGGGCCTTTGCCGACAATGATATGCAAATTCTTTCACAAAAAACTGTTGATTTAGCAAAGAATGTTGCGCATAACCATGGCTTAACAATTGAAACCTCGCTTACTGATGATTTCCCTGCAACGGTAAGCAATTCCGAGTTAAAAAGGTTAGTTGAGAAGGTGGCCCTTGAACAGCAGAGAAAAGTTGAGTTCATGGCTCAACCAAACCGCTGGTCGGAGGATTTTGCCCACTTCACTACTGCCTGCCCGGCAATACTTTTCGGGTTAGGGGTTGGGGAAAATGTGCCCGAGTTGCACAGCCCTGAGTACGACTTTCCTGACGAAGCACTTATTCACGGTGTTGAAATTATGGATGGAATAATTTCTGACCTTTTAAGATAAAACACTGGTTGTCAGTTGTTATATGTGTTTCTTTTTAATTGCTGTTTATTGGCTCTTTGTTTCAAGCATATTTTACTATTTTTGTCAATCTAACTTTTTTTCAATTCGGAAAATTGAACAATTAAAATTTTTACCATGAAAACCGTAAAGCTTTGGGATAAGGAGTTCCGTTTAAGTTACCCTGCAAGCGAAATAAGCAGTGATATTAAAAAATTGGCAGATTTGTTAAATAAAGATCTAGCCAAAGAAGAGAACCCCTTGTTTCTAAGTGTGCTTAACGGCTCTTTTATATTCACTGCCGATTTAATACGTCTTATTACTGTCCCCTGTGAAATTTCGTTTGTCAAGCTATCCTCCTACGAAGGGACAAGCACAACAGGGACTGTAAACCAGCTAATTGGGCTTACAGAAAACATTGAAAACAGAACTGTTATTATATTGGAGGATATTGTTGATACTGGAATCACACTTGGGAAACTCATCGAAACTTTAAAACAGAAGAAACCCAAATCCATAAAGGTTGCAACATTGCTTTTCAAACCCCAATCATATAAAGGAGAAATTAAAATTGACTATGTAGGGAAGTCCATTCCTAACGATTTTATTGTTGGTTATGGGCTTGACTATGATGGGATAGGGAGAAATCTGGCCGATATTTACACCCTGGTTTAAAAAAAAAATATTGAGAAATCAATAAATAATTATGCTCAATATCGTTTTGTTTGGTCCTCCTGGAGCAGGGAAAGGTACGCAATCGCAGAAGCTAATTGAGAAGTACAATCTAATGCACCTATCAACAGGCGATATTCTGCGTAACGCAATTGAAAGGGAAACACCACGGGGCATTGAAGCAAGAAAGTACATGGATAGGGGAGAATTAGTGCCCGATGAGTTAGTAATAGGAATAATTGGAAGAAGATTAGAGGAGTACCGAGATCAAACAAACGGTTTTATTTTCGATGGGTTTCCTCGAACAAATAATCAAGCAAAGGAACTTGATGTTATGCTTAAGAGAGAGGGTATGGCAATTACAATTCTCTTGGCTCTTGAGGTTGAGTACAATGAGTTGGTTGAAAGGATTTTGAAGAGAGGAAGAGTTGGCGGGCGAACCGATGACCAGGATGAAAATATCATCAAAAACCGAATTAATGTTTACAACGAAACTACTCGAAGCGTGATGGAATACTATAAAGGACTTAGTAAATACGAAGGGGTAAATGGGATGGGTTCAGTTGAAGAAATATTTCACCGTATTTGCAATGCCCTTGAACGCATTGCCCTGTAGTTCTTTTTTTTTGTCTTGCATAGGGAGTATTCACAATAATTTCATTCACATTATTTATTTGCTTCAATTTATACTATGGCGCCATCAAATTTTGTTGATTATGTAAAAATTTTTTGTAGGTCGGGCAAGGGTGGTGCTGGAAGTGCCCATCTTCACCGTGAGAAATTTGTTCCCAGAGGTGGTCCCGATGGGGGTGACGGTGGCCGTGGCGGACATATATTCCTGAAAGGCAACAACCAGCTGTGGACGCTTCTTCACCTGAAATACCAACGACATATTTTTGCCAGTAATGGAGAGTCAGGAAGTAGTAGCAGAAGCACCGGAGCTGACGGGAATGACATAACAATTGAGGTTCCACTGGGAACTGTAGCCGTCAATGCCGAAACCGGTGAGCATATTTGCGAGGTTACCGAGCACGACCAGCTGGTTATGCTGCTGAAGGGAGGAAGAGGCGGTTTAGGAAACTGGCATTTCAAATCAGCAACCATGCAAACTCCTCGTTTTGCACAACCTGGTGAGGATGGAATGGAGGCAGCAGTTATTCTTGAGCTTAAAATTCTGGCCGATGTGGGGTTGGTAGGTTTTCCCAATGCTGGGAAATCAACCCTCTTATCTACAATAACAGCAGCTAAACCAAAAATTGCCGATTACCCGTTCACAACCCTTGTCCCAAATATTGGAATTGTCCCTTACCGCGATAACCGATCGTTTGTGGTGGCCGATATACCTGGAATTATTGAGGGCGCCCACGAAGGCAAGGGTTTAGGACTACGATTTCTGCGGCATATTGAAAGGAACCCAATCCTGCTTTTTATGATTCCGGCCGACAGCCCAAATATTCAGAACGAGTACGAAACTTTGCTCAACGAGCTAAGGCAGTATAATCCTGAGCTAATGGATAAACGAAGGTTGCTGGCCATTACGAAAAGCGACCTCACTGATGAGGAGCTAAGAAAGGAATTGAAAAAAGAGATCCCCGACATTATGCACATATTCATATCATCGGTTACCGGTGATGGTATCGTTAAGCTGAAGGATATGCTTTGGGAAGAAATAAATAGGTAAGTATCTTTGAACCATAAAGTTTGACATTACAATTTCTGCACAAAGAATGATTGAATTCCTCTCAAATATCGACTCTAAACTTTTCCTTATTCTCAACGGCATCAATTCCCCTTTCTGGGATACAATTATGTGGTACGTTTCTGGGAAATTAACTTTAATTCCACTTTACCTGATAATCATTTATTTTATTATCAAAAAGTATGGGTGGAAAACAGTTTGGATTCTGGTTGCTGTTGCAGCTGTTGTTACTTTGGCCGACCAAATATCCGTTCATTTTTTTAAAAATGTTTTTGAGAGGTTACGACCCTGCCATAATCCCGAAATTAAGGACATTGTTCATCTGGTAAACGGGAAGTGTGGAGGAAAATTTGGTTTCGTTTCATCGCACGCCGCCAATACGTTTGGGGTTGCAACATTCCTACTGATGTTGTTCAGGTCACGCTGGTTCAGCCTCGCCATTCTGCTGTGGGCAGCAGTGGTTTCGTACAGCCGAATTTACCTGGGAGTTCACTACCCCGGCGATGTTTTGGTTGGCTCACTTTTGGGAGCTGTAATTGGATGGGGAGTTTGGAAACTTTTTGTACTTATTTGCTCAAAAACTAAAATTGTAGATTTAGCCGAAGTAAACTAAAAGCATATTCATTCCCTCTTTTGACATTTGACATCATACATTTGCCATATTAATTAGAAATGCTCTGCATTAAAAGTCAAACTACCAATCCGTACCTCAACATTGCTGCTGAGGAGCATTTACTAAAGAGCTATAGCGATGATATTTTTTTCCTGTACCGCAATGAACCATCGGTTATTGTTGGGAAACATCAGAATACAGTGGCTGAAATTGATGCTGATTTTGCAGAGCGGAATGGGATTACGGTAGTTCGACGGCTTTCTGGTGGTGGCGCCGTATACCACGATTTGGGGAACCTTAACTTTTGCTTTGTGAAAAATGGTAGCGAGGGCAACCTGGTCGACTTTAAAGCATTTACCCGTCCTGTAATTGAAGCACTTCAACAAATTGGCGTACACGCCAAGCATGAAGGGCATAACAGCCTGCTGGTAAACGGGCGAAAGATTTCTGGCAATGCCGAACATGTTTTCAAAAACCGGGTGCTGCATCATGGAACGTTGCTGTTCTCAACAAATCTTGAGCAGCTGGCTCGGGTACTTTACGTTGATTTGGACAGGTTCTCCGATAAGGCTGTTAAGTCGGTGCGTGCAAATGTTGTTAATCTCATTGATTTGATTGAACCAAAGTTGGATGAGCTAACCTTTTCCAACCACATTTTCGATTCCATAAAAGCAATGAATGCTCATTCGAGGGAACACTCATTTTCGGAGAATGATTTGGAAGCGATACATCGGCTAGCTAAAGAAAAATTTTCAACCTGGGAGTGGACTTTTGGTTACTCCCCCGCTTATAGCTTCACCCGAAAAGTAGATGTTGGAGACGAAGTTTTTAGGGCTACCTTTTGGGTTGAAAAGGGAGTGATTGTAAGGTTAGATTTTGCAGAGCGAACCAGCCGAAGCGAGGATATTATTGGTTTTTTTGTGGGACAACAGCACAGCAAGCCAAAACTTTTCGAACGTTACCGTTCGGGTAACTATAGTGGTAATACTATGGTGAAAAGAATACTTGAGAGTTTGTAGCTTTGGTGCTTACTCTACCGAGTCGAGCCGGTAAAAAGTTTTCTCATTTAGAATCATATCGAACGATTCGGGGTTTAGCACCGAGGCAACCCGGAAAGCCGTATCAAGGAAGAAAAGGTTCTCGTTGCTAATTGTTTCTCCTGCAATGTTTTTTGTTGTGTACTTATGAAGTACAATGTATCCAAGTAAATTTCCGGGATTCTCGTTCTGCAACATTTTCAAGCTGTCGAGTTTGGCAGAGCCATCGGGGTTGAGCGATTCTTCTTCAGCAATTAGCATCGAGAGTTGGAATGAGCGATTGGTTTGCTCAAAACGTGGGGTAACATCGCCGAATACAACGGGAGCATAGTGGGGATGATCGTTGCTTTTTAGCATCCAGTTTTTAATGGCATCCTCGGCACGCTGCTGTTTTGTGGGAGTAAAACATCCTTCCTTCTTCACTTCTTTACAGGAGAAAGCAAGCATGGTAAGAAAAGCCAGCACAATAACTCTCGATAATTTCATACTCTTTTCGTTTTCCGATTATGCCTACAAGTTATTAAAAGCGTTTGAAAAATGTACCCGATTATTCAAAAAAGATATCCCGAACGATTCATTTTTTCAAAAAACCATTCGGGATAAATAAATATTATTAACAGAATCTACTTGTTCATTTCAGCAAAATGCTTGTAGAACAGTGGAATTGTTTTTATTCCACGGTAGAACTGTTCAAGCGGGTAGTTCTCGTTTGGCGAGTGAATTGCGTCGCTTTCGAGCCCAAACCCAAGCAGAATTGATTTCAGCCCAAGAACCTGCTCGAAGGTGCTGATAATTGGAATACTTCCGCCGCTACGGTAGGGGATTGGTTTTTTACCCAATACTTCCTCAACGGCCTTGCTTGCTGCCTGGTAGGCAGGAGTGTTGGTTGGCGAAACGTAGCCTTGCCCTCCGTGTAGCGGAGTAACTTTAACCTTTACGTAATCGGGAGCAATTGCCTCGAAGTGTTTTTGGAATAGTTCTGCAATCTTGTGGTGTTCCTGATTTGGAACCAATCTCATTGAAATTTTTGCGTACGCTTTCGAAGGAAGAACCGTTTTGGCGCCCTCGCCAATGTAACCGCCCCAAATTCCGTTTACGTCGAGGGTTGGACGAATACCAACTCGTTCCAGAGTTGTGAAACCTTTCTCGCCCCAGTTCTCCTTTATATCCAGTGCTTTCTTGTAGTCTTCAAGGTTGAATGGAGCCTTATTCATCTCAGCACGTTCGGCAGGGTCAACATCAAGCACGTCGTCGTAGAACCCAGGAATGGTTATGTGGTTGTTCTCATCGTGCATTGATGCAATCATTTTTGCAAGTATGTTTGCGGGGTTGGCAACGGCTCCACCGAAAAGTCCGGAATGAAGATCGCGGTTTGGTCCGGTAACTTCAACTTCAACATATGCCAAGCCACGCAGTCCGGTTGTAATTGAAGGAATATCCTTTCCAAGCATTGAAGTGTCGGAAACCAGAATTACATCGGCTTTGAGCATCTCCTTGTTCTTCTTGAGCCATGCCTCGAGGCTAACCGAGCCAACCTCCTCTTCGCCCTCAATCATAAACTTTACGTTGCAGGGCAACGTGTTGTTTTTCACCATTATTTCGAAGGCCTTGGCGTGCATAAAGGCTTGTCCCTTGTCGTCGTCGGCTCCGCGTGCCCAAATTTTTCCATCCTGAATTACAGGCTCGAATGGCTGGGTTTTCCACAGTTCAATCGGGTCAACTGGCATCACATCGTAGTGCCCGTAAACCAGTACGGTTGGCAGCTTAGGGTCGATTATTTTTTCTCCGTAAACTACGGGGTTCCCTTCGGTTGGCATAACCTCTGCTTTATCGGCTCCTGCCTTGAGTAGCTGATCTTTCCAGTAGTCAGCACACTTTATCATGTCGGATTTGTGCTCCGCGATGGAGCTGATTGATGGGATGCGAAGCAACCCAAATAGTTCGTTGAGAAATCGTTCCTTGTTCTCCTCAATGTACTTGTTAATGTAATCCATGATGTTAACTTTTTGATTGATATATAATTAGTTTTTTTGCTCAAGATAAAGATTTTAAGTGAAAGCACCTAATCATCGTTTTTTTCTTTTGATTCCTCCAAAAGTTTGGCTGCAGCCTCTAGTTCGGTGTAAAAACTATCCCCGAAAGCCCTAATTATAGGTTCTTTTAGAAATTTATACACTGGTAATCCCATCTGTTCACCGAGTTCTCTGGCAGGTTGGCAAATGCTCCACTGATCGTAGTTTAACGCAGTGAATGTGCTATACTTTTTTGCTCGTATTGGGTAAAGATGACACGAAATTGGTTTGCGAAATTTTACGTTACCTTCCATCCATCCTTTTTCAATTGCGCAGAAAGTTACTCCATTATCTTCGTATGAATATGCGCATTCTTCCTCATCAATTAACGGTGTTACAAGGTCGCCGTCGAGATCGTTTACTGCAACGCCTTGTTTTTTAATTGATTCAAGCCCCGAAGGTTTGAGGTACGGCTCAATTCTGGGTAGTTCCTTTTTGAGAAGTTCTACTTCATAGGATTCAAGCGGTGCTCCCGATTGTCCATGAACGCAGCATGTTCCCAAACATTTAGGTAAATCGCAACAAAAACTTTTTTCGAAAATATCGAAGCTAATCAGCTTATCGTCAATTTGTATCATTTTATAAACTCAGATAACGAGATTTGTTTTTATGAACACAATGCCTTACCGGTCATCTCAGCAGGGATTTCCAATCCCATAATTTTGAGAATGGTTGGTGCAACATCGGCAAGAATTCCGTTCTCAACTTTTTTGTACTTGTCGTTTACCAAGATTATTGGAACCGGATTCAGCGAGTGAGCCGTATTTGGCGATCCATCGGGATTTACAGCATAATCGGCATTGCCGTGATCGGCAATAATAATTACTGTGTATCCATTCGCTTTTGCAGTTTCAACTACTTCGCCAACGCATTGATCAACTGCTTTTATGGCAGATTGAATTGCGCTGTAAATTCCTGTATGCCCTACCATATCGCCGTTGGCGAAATTCAGGCAAACAAAATCGTGAACGTTTTTATTCAGCTCTTTCACAATTGCATCCTTTACTAAAAATGCGCTCATCTCAGGCTGAAGATCGTAGGTTGCAACTTTTGGCGAAGGAATAAGAACGCGGCTTTCTCCCTGGAATTCCTCTTCGCGTCCGCCGGAGAAAAAGAAAGTTACGTGTGCGTACTTTTCAGTTTCGGCAATTCTTAACTGTTTTAGTCCATTCTTTGAAACAACCTCGCCGAGCGTATTAAGCAAATTATCCTTTTCGTATGCAACGTGAACATTTTTAAAAGTGTCGTCGTAGCGGGTGAGAGTTACGTAATGCAACGGAATCGTTTTCATTCCATGCTCGGGCATATCTTTTTGAGAAAGAGCGATGGTGATTTCGCGGAGACGATCTGTGCGGAAGTTAAAACCAATTACAACATCATTTTCCTTGATTTTCCCAACTGGATTTCCGCTCTCATCAACCCGAACAATTGGTTTTATAAACTCATCGGTTACGCCTTCGGCGTAGGATTCCTCAATGGATTTTGTGATGCTGGTAGTTTGTTTTCCAACGCCGTCAACAAGTAAATCGTACCCAATTTTTACTCTTTCCCATCGCTTGTCGCGGTCCATTGTGTAGTATCGACCAATCAGCGATGCAATAACTCCGTTGCTGGTTTTCAGATGATTCTCAAGATTACGAACAAAACCCAAACCGCTCTGCGGATCGGTGTCGCGACCATCGGTTAGCGCATGAATGAAAACTTTGTTCAAACCGTACTCCTTGGTCATGTCGCAAAGCTTGTACAAATGCGTGTCCATTGAGTGAACACCGCCATCGGAAACCAGTCCGATGAAATGTACGGCAACGTTCTTTTCCTTTGCGTAAGTAAATGCTTTTGTTAAAACAGGATTGCTATCTATAAGACCTTCCTTTATCTCTTTGTTGATTCTAACTAAATCCTGGTAAACAACTCGTCCGGCGCCAATATTCAGGTGACCAACTTCGGAGTTTCCCATTTGTCCCTCGGGTAGTCCAACATCCTCGCCGCAGGTGAGTAATTGTGCGTTTGGATACTTATTTTTTAGGTTAGTCATATTCTCAGGGTGAGTGCTGGAAATAACATCCGATTTGGTTCCATTGCCAATTCCCCAACCATCGAGAATCATCAGTAAAACTTTGCTATCGATTTGCATATAGGTATAAATTATAATAATTATGTTACAACAATTTAAAATCCAAAAAGTTGAATTTTTGGGAATGCAAAGTTACCGAAAATGTGGGAGAAATTAATGGATTCACATTACCCTATTGTTATATTGTACGGATTGGTTTAATTTACTGACATTAAGCAAAAAACTATGATTATTTTGTTTTTCAGATTTTAATTTCAATTTAATAGATACTAGATTTAGAAAATCCGCTTCAAAATTCTAAATTGTCACATAATTCTTCATCTAAAGATTATGGATTCAAAAAATATTGTAATGCTAATTGGTAGTCCTCGAAAGAATGGGAATACCAGCACAATGTCAAAAATGCTTGCCAGAAACTTAGGAAACGGCAAACTCAGCACATTTTTTTTGTACGATTATCAAATTTCACCCTGCACTGATTGCAGGAAATGTAAAAAAGGAGATTTGGTATGTACCGTTTCTGATGATTTAGATGAAATTTATAAAAGAATAGAATCCGCTGATGTTATTGTTTTTGGAACTCCCATTTACTGGTATGGGCCAACAGCAAAAATGAAGCTACTGATTGATCGACTCCGTCCGTATTTTCAAAATAAAAAATTGAACGGTAAAAAGGCTGCTTTGCTTCTTCCGGCTGGTGATGGAGAAAAAGATTGCGATTTAACAATTGAAATGTTTAAAAGGATTTTTAGAACATTGGGGGTAGAATATCTTGGGGTTGTAACATCGTGTGCTTATGATATTGGGGACGCAATAAATGATGCAAATCTTGAAGAATATTTAAAAAGTTTAAGTACTAAAATTATTGCTGGCATTTGATTAAACGAACAAACCCCAAAGGATACGCTATAGTTTATTTTTTTCAATTTACTGTTACCAAAGAATAATTGGTAGCATGATGTTTTTATATACCAGAAATTTTTATAATACAGATTAACAAGTTGTTAATTGTGATAAAAAAATAGTTGAATTTTCCTGTTTCAATATAATTCTTCATATTTTTACATATTACAACAGAAAATGCTAACTCAAAAATCTGAACAGTTGAGAAGTAAAATAGCAGGAAAGTCATTTCTAGTATCAATTTTTTTCTTGTTGATTCTTGTTGCTTTTTCGTGTGCGAGAAAGTATGGGTTTGAAGAAGTGTCTAATAATCAGCTTAATGTTAAAATATATACGCTAGGCAATGGGCTAAAAGTTTACCTGAGTGTTAACAAAAAAGAGCCACGAATTCATTCAAATATTGTTGTAAAAGTTGGAAGTAAATTTGATCCGGAGGATAATACAGGATTATCGCATTGCCTTGAACATATGATGTTTAAAGGAACATCCAGAATAGGAACACTTTGCTGGGAAAAAGAAAAACCTTTGCTTGATTCCATAGAAATACTATTTGAAAAATTTAGGAATGAGCAAGATTCGAGTAAAAAGAAATTAATTTACAGAACGATAGATAGCATTTCATACGAAGCATCAAAATTTGCGGTTCCAAACGAATACTTTAAGCTGATGAGTTCAATTGGAGCTCAGCAAACAAATGCAACATCAACTAATGATCACACTGTATATATTGAAAATATTCCCTCAAACCAGCTTGAGAACTGGGCAATCGTCCAAGCAGAAAGATTTTCTGATCCGGTTTTTCGATTTTTTCATACCGAGTTAGAAACAATTTACGAAGAAAAAAACAGATCGCTAGTTCGGGATTATTATCGGATAAATGAGGCAATAAATCGTTGCCTTTTCCCAAATCATCCATACGGACAAAATACTCCATTGGGAAACTCTGAGCATTTAAAAAAACTTTCGATAAAAAAGTTGAAAGAATTTTACAATAATTACTACGTGCCAAATAACATGGCAATTGTTTTAAGTGGAGATCTCGACCCGAATAAAACTATTTCAATTATTGAAAAATACTTTGGAAAGTTAGAGCCGAAAGAGTTGCCAACACTAAATATTTTACCGGAAAAACCAATTGAAAAACCAATCGAACAGCATGTTTACGGAATTGGTGATGAGCAGGTTCACATCGGATTCCGATTCCCGGGCGCGTCAAGTCGCGATGCTTTACTTGCCAGTTTGGTTAGCCAAATTCTTTTTAACGGGAGTACAGGTTTGGTTGATTTGAACGTAAATCTTAAACAGAAAACTTACTCTTCGGGAGTAGTATTTCAGGAGATGAAAGATTATTCGTTGATGAATGTTTACGGATTTGGCAAGAAAAATCAACCCTTGAATGAGGTGAAAGATATTCTGCTCGAGCAAATTGAATTACTAAAAAAAGGTGATTTTAACGATTGGTTGGTGGAGGCAATAGTTAATAATATTAAGTTAGAGTATGCTACCGATATTGAAAGCAACAATGGCAGAGTCTGGATGATAACGAATAGTTTTACATACGAAAATGACTGGAATGTCGCCGTTAATGAGTTTGAGGTTTTACAAAACATCACGAAAGACGAAATTGTTGACTTTGCTCGTAAAAATATGAATAATAACTACGCAGTAGTTTTTAAACATCAAGGGAAATCGGGAGATGAAGCAGGTGAGAAGGTAATTATTACACCCTTGAATTTGAACCGGGATGACGAATCGGATTATATGGTTGATTTTAGAGAAAAAAGTTCAAATGTAGATTTGCAAATTGAAAAGCCAATCAACACCCCAATTCATGTAAACCATGATGTAGAATCGGAGTTCATGTCGGTTATTAAAACGAGAGATGTTGCTGAAATTGAGCCCGTTTTTGTTGATTACAAGAATGAGCTTGAGGAAACGATTACCAAGAAAGGTCTTGAAATTGTTTACAAAAATAGTAGCGAAAACGACCTTTTCTCACTCACCTACTACTTTCTGTTAGGAAGAGATCACGACAAGATGTTAACTCTTTCTTCAGGTCTACTTGATTTTATCGGAACATCGGAATACAGTGCAGCGCAAATAAAACAAGAGTTTTTTAAGCTAGCTTGTAAGTACAGTTTTTCAACTACACGTGATGAAACATTTGTTACAGTTAGCGGTTTAAGCGAAAATCAGGAATTAGCAGTTGAACTGCTTGAAAAAATTTTAACCGATAGCAAACCAACCCGCGAAGAATTCGATAAGTACATACAACTTGTATTACATGCAAGAGAATCTGCCAAAGCAAATCAGAATAATTACTTTTTAGCACTAATCGATTATGGTATTTACGGGAAGAATTCACCCTTTTCGAACCGATTAAGTGAAAAGGAAATTACCGGGTTAAATCCCGACTCGCTGATAAGAAATATCCATAATCTCTCTGATTTCCAACATAAAGTGCTTTACTATGGGCCAAGTAAAATTGAGGAAGTAACCGATTTGGTTGACAAGATTCATCAGATTCCTGATTCCTTCAGGGAAATTCCGGCACCTGTTGAATTTGCTAAGCAAGAAAATAAATCGAGCAAAGTTGTTTTCTCGCATTTTGATACAAACCAAGCAATTGTTGAGTTTGTTAGTTCTAGCGTAAATTTTAGTAAAGAAATTTTGCCTTTGGCAGAATTATACAATACTTACTTTGGCGAAGGAATGAATTCTATTGTTTTTCAGGAGTTAAGGGAAAAAAGAGGATTGGCTTTTTCTGTTGCATCAAAATATTTTGAACCCGAAATTCCCTCAGAACCGTTTGTAAACTATAGCTATATAGCAACCCAAAACGGGAAAGTTGCTGATGCAGTTTTTGCCTTCGATAGCTTATTCAATAACATTCCCGTTTCCGAAAACTCATTCATGCTGGCAAAGGATGCAGCTATTAATAAAATCAGGAACGAAAGAATATCCGAAAAGGATATGTTATGGAATTATTTGCAATCGCAAAAAATGGGTTACCAGGATGATATCAGAAAATTTTACTGGGATTCTTTTCCAGATATTGACCTTGATGATATTATAAAATTCAGTAAAGATTACATCCAACAAAAACCCAGAACTATAATAATTCTGGGTAATGAGGATGAAATAAATTTGAAAGAAATTGAAAATCGATTTGGCCCAGCTGAAGTGGTAACTGCTGACCAACTATACGATTTTTAGTTTAATATAAATTCTTTTTTAGAAAACTGGATAAACAATAACGTATCGATCCAGATTACAGACGGTGTAAGGGATTTTGAAAAAACCATTTTCGCCCCAACTTGTTCCGCTTGAGTTTTTAACAATCCAGTATCCGCCCTGAGTTAGACTGGCATCATTCTCCCAACCAACAATCACAACCCAGTGTCCTCCACAGTTTACACTGTTACTGCCGGGTGTGTAAATTCCTCCGCTATAATATTTCAAATCGCTCATTATGTCCATTGCAGCAGCAACTGGTCCGTGCGCCAGGATATTTTCTTTTACTTTTTTAACCGATTCGGATGCTGAAAAATTTTCCAGAGAAACTGTTTCGTATGAGCTTAAAAAGAAATCCATTGGTTCCTGTGGAATTTCGTTCGTAATTGTTGCCTGATAAGGTAACCTTGATTCAATAACTATTCCGTTTTCGATAATAAAATCGTAAACCGTCATTGGCGAAACGCCGGTTGTTGCATCCCAGGTAGTTGAAGCGTTTATGTAATGCTGCTCCGATAAATCCACAAACATTTCGGTTTTTTTGGCAATTGCCGATTCAAGAGCACCCATGGCAGCAAAAACTCCACAACTGCCGTAGTTTCCCTGATTCTTTGCAGGAGTTACAATGCTTGAATCTCTCCAATCGAAGCGAGTTCCCAGGTTATCGTTGATTACGATAACTGTTTCATCCTTTTTACAGGAAGTTGTAATTGTGATTCCTAGAATCAGAGCAAAAAAACTCAGTTTTACTAATTTGTTCTTTTTCATTTTTTAAAGGGTTTGATTTTTGTAGAAAACTTTGAAATTATTTATCCCAATGGCAACAAAAAAACCAACTGATTTGCCCTTTTTTACTTCAAAATCAACCTCCCAGCCTTGGTGCTCAACCGGATGGTAGAGCTCAAATTTGGCATCATCAATTTTTTTGAACTCACAATCAATATCGCGCATGTTTGCAAGTAGTTTCCCATTATCCAACCTGATTTGTATTTCCCCAAAGCCTTTGCAGTAGTATGTTCCAACGTATCTATTCGCTTCATCGGTTGAAATTTCTGAGTATTGAATTTCTTCAGAGTTTTCTTCATTCATCATCGCCAGCATTCGTTCTTCCTGCTGCTTGAACCGTCCATTCCAGTCAACTACTTCTAGTCCCAGCATATTATCGTAGATGTACTTTTCGATAATGTTTGTAGCTGGAGTATTGTTTTTATTTGCGAGAATGGCAACGCCAAGCAATTTTTGCGGAAGGAACGAGACCAGCGAGGTGTACCCGTAAAGCACGCCACCATGATGTACATGGAAATTTCCCCTATAGTAATCGAGAAACCAACCAATTCCGTAACATTCAAACGAAACTTCGGGGAAGTACGATAACGGTTTGGTAGGAATTTGCGCTGAAAGCTGCTGTGCCAGAAGATTTTTAGATATCAGCTGATTTTCGTTTACTTTCCCTCGGTTGAGGTATAGTAAAATCCAGCTTGATAAATCTTCAACATTTGAAATTATGCAACCTGCTGCACCCAAATATTTTGAATCGTAAAGTTCGAGAGGTTCGTTTCCCGTTCCCCAGTCGATGTAAGGCTTTGCATAGTTTTTACCAGTTAAATCGTTCTTTGAGAGAAGGGTGCTGCTCATCCCAAGGGGAACAAATATTTTCGATTTTACAAGATTTTCCCACGAATCGCCTGCGGCCTCTGCAATAATATCACCGGCTACGGTGAAGTTCTCATTGGAGTATATGAATGCCGTTCTGAAATCTGCTGCCGGCTCGAAAAGTGAGTAGCTATGGCGCACATCTTTCCTACTGTTTATGTTGTTCAGTGTAAAGAATTTTTCTCTGGCAATTCCCGTACGGTGGGTCATCATATCACGCAGCGTAACTCTTTGCGAGGCAAACGAATCGACCATGCTGAAATCGGAAATGTAATTCTGTACAGGAATATCAATATCCAACTTGTTTTCCTGCAGCAATAGCAGCGATAGGGTTGATGTGAACGGTTTGCTGGCCGACGCGATGTAGAACAGTGTTTGAGGAGTAACCTTCTCGTTCGTTTTCAATTCTTTCACCCCAAATCCTTTCTGGTAAACAATTTCACTATTTTGAACAATGGAAACGGCAACTCCGGGAACATCCCACTCCTGAATGGTTTTATTGATGAAACTATCGAGTTTTTGGTAGTTTAATTCCTGACATTTGAGAGATGGGGAAATTAAAAAAGTAAATACGAAAAGTGCGAAAAGATTTTTCATAGAAAACAACCTTTTAATCACGCATTGTAATTTTACCACCAAAAAAAGAGAATAATGAAGGGAATTAAAACCTCGAAATGATAAGCAGAATAAATACTATTTTAAGGGAGGAAAAAGCTGTTTAAACTGTTGCGGAAGTCTTTTGATTCTTTTTATAAATCGTTTTTCAGGTAGAAGGTTTTAACATGTTATTTATTGAATTATGCTAGCCAAAATTCCCGCCAATTCTACTGAATATATTTTCCGGAATCCACTCAATATCATCGCCAAGAATCATTCTTACGCCAACCGTATTGGTAATCTCAAATCCAAAATTTTTCAGGAAATTTATTCCTGCCTGATTATTTGAAGGAAGTACCGCTTTTCCTTTGTTAAAATATTTAAATCGCATTAGCTCAATTCCTGATTCTACATCGGTTGCAATAATTGGTCCTTCTTTCAGGGTTGGGACATAGAAACCAGAAATCTTTCCATTGTTGCTGAAAATAAACGAGTTTACTAATTGTTCTTCAATAAGTAAACTCCGATCTTCCCCGCAAACCTTTTTATCCATCCTGAGGATTTCATTTCGAAACTCATCTTTATAAGCAATAATGTTTGGGGAAACTTGCTGCTGATCGGCAGCACTTGTGCGCTGCATAAAAATATAATCTGTCACAATACGGAATCCAAAATTTTGGTAAAGTGGCAATCCCATTGCAGTTGCAATAAGAAGATTTGTTTTTACTCCCTGCGACTTTATAATATCGAGTAAATTTTGAACTATTGTGGCTCCAATTCCTTTTCCGCGGAAGTTTTCATCAACAATAATATGCGCTAACCAACCCGAATTGCCAAATATTATTGAACATCCAATTCCAACTATCTTATTATTCTCGGTAACTTTAATGGGATAGCAGAATTTGCTGGATATGTAAAAGTTAAACTCAGAAATTATATCAGACCAGCCTAAGGGCTGAAGATGTCCAATTCTTGTTAAATCATCATTCGAAATGAAATCGATTTTCATATTTCAGTTTTGAATAATCCTAAGCAATTCAGCAAATTGGACTAAAATCGGCGGGTAAAGTTTAACCTGAAATTTGATACTAAATACTGTAATCTTTCTTGTTTTTTGAAATTACTCTAGGACTTATTGATGAACCTTTCTGGAGAAGATTGTAATATTAAGGTTGGATACGTTGCTTTGTACTATCTTAATCTATTTTAGCGTTACTCCATGAGCTTGGTTTATGAATATTTGCATTTGTCGGCCAGTATTTTACAAGATTAACGGTGTTTGTTACAAGTAAAGCCAAGCCAAAAGTTTCGCCTTTTGAGATTCCAACTTTTGAAAATGGAATAATAACTTCAATTGTATCAACAATTCCGGGGGAACTTGTCGGATAGTTTGGTACTGCGTACCAATCGGGTTGCTCAACCTCGCAGTTTGTGTAAACGCTATATGAACCTTGTGAAACGCAATCGCTTCCTGAAACATGAAACCACCAGTCGTCGCTCATCCACGATTCTGATTTGTTGTTATTTGCATCAATCAGAATCTCAGGAAAAACTACTGAAGTTACGCTTGGATTGTTAAGGATAAACATCAGGAGCAGACTTTCATCGTTGTGTTTTACAAAAATTTTGATATTCTCCCTATCGACCATGGAGATTTCAACATGTTTAGCATCAGCCCATTCCTCGCTATCCACATTTCCGTCAGCAACAATATTGGTTCCTTTATAAATTGAAATTTCTTCGGGAGTGATAACAATTGGTTTTTCTTCATCTGTTCCATCGCATGAAACAAAAAGAGTAAGTAGGGGAATTAATAGTTTAATAATCATTTTCATGATTTTATGAAATTTTCTAACGCTAATTAAATAAAACCTTAAAAGTTTTCTCGTTACCGTTGTACTTAACTCTGATGAGAAAAATTCCGTTTATTTCCTCTTTAATGTTAAGCTCTTCCCTGCTAAAAACCATCGGCACATTCCCGATGATTTTCCCATTCAGTGTACTCAATTTTTGTCCGATAATATTATAGGTTGAAATTTCGTAGGAAACAGAACCTTCTTCTTCCAAAACAATTGAAATATTATCTGTTGCCGGATTTGGAAACAATTTCACTTTGTGATTGGAATGGGAAACAGAATTGATTGATGTGGCCAATTCCTTTAAAACCTGAACTGTAATATTCGATGATTTTTGGTTTGGATATTCCTGTCCAACTGCAATGATTTTGTTGTTTGCCAACACCAAATCGTGGAATGCCAAGGCGTTGTTTTGGCCAATTATACTTTTTTCAATGGGATGTCCTTCGTCATCACACTGAATGAAGTAGCCTTTTTCTCCTGTAGTTTTTGAAGTTGTAAATCCGCTGATATAAAATCTGTCATCGTAAGTAATCACCGACTCAATACCATCGTAGAATGTTCCTTCGCCAATACTTCTTCTCCAGAGTTCTTTTCCTTCAGAATCGACTTTTAGAACAAATCCATTTTTTAGCTCTTCGTAAACGGTATCGTGGTGCCCAACAAGTAAGAATCCACCATCTGAAGTTTCTGCAACTGAAACTCCCCATTCGCTGTCGTCCTCCGTGTAATCGCTGTCAGGACTCGAGTAACTTTTTTCCCAAATTATTTCACCTTCATTGCTCACTAATGCAAGAACTGCGTTCCGGTTCCCGGAACCTGTATCAAAATTTCCTTCGTTGCCTACCAGAATCATATTTCCATCAGATGTTGGCGCAATTCCCATAAACATTTCAGAGTCGGAGCAGCCAGTTTTTGTTGAGCAAATTTCTTCTCCGGAGCTGTTGGTTATTACAATCCAGAAATCGTCGTGTGTAGAATTTGATGATTCAGCGTAACCTGAAAAAGCAATACTTCCATTGTTTAGCACGCAAACATCGGTTGGAATATTGTAGCCATCATCACCAAACTGTTTGGTCCAAATAACGTTGAGCTGCTCGTCAATTTTTATCAGAAAAGCATCGAACGATCCGAACGAATCCTCGCCGTACCCAACAGCTACGTATTCTGTGGAAGAAATTTTGGAAATTCCTGTTGCAAACTGCCAGCCGGGGATGCTAATCTGATTTGAATTTTCGAGCTCGCCATCCTCGCTAAATTTTGCAAAGTAAAAGTCCGATTCCTCCGAGTCGTTATAGGAAAATCCGGCGGTAACGCAACCTCCATCGGAACTTTCTGCAGCAGCCCACGCTCCGTTTGACGAATTTTTCTCATTTTTTCTGCTGAAAGATTTCCCTTCTTTTCTTCCTGCCTTCTTCGAAAGCA
>Ga0209408_1000975_pt1 | contig 19381 bp, 15 predicted proteins | sample AD_UKC107_MetaG_FD_184422 | JGI IMG/M metagenome (GOLD analysis project Ga0209408, IMG submission 184422) | Active sludge microbial communities of municipal wastewater-treating anaerobic digesters from Hong Kong - AD_UKC107_MetaG (SPAdes)... | ecosystem: Engineered > Bioreactor > Anaerobic >... | reverse complement strand
AGATGGCCTGAAGCGTGCCCTGGCTGACCTCAGCCTGGTAAGGTGTGTATGCGGTGAAGAACTCGCTTCTGGTCAGGATGTTGTCGATGGCGGCGGGAATGAAGTGATCATATGCCCCGGCTCCCCGGAAGCAGATCAGGTCCGCGGCTGTGTTCCGCTTCGCGAACTCCCTGAACTCCTTCCTGAGTTCGAGCTCACTCACCGGCGGCGGAAGGTCGAGGTCTTTCCGAAGCCTTACATCTTCGGGGATCGGGGTGAGAAGGTCCTGGAACCTTTCCACCCCTATGACCTCCAGCATCCGCTCCCGCTGTTCCTTGCGGCTGGGAACGAAAATGCTCATGGGCTATTCTCCAATGTGGGCTTTGTAGTCGTCGGCGGAGAGAAGACCGTCGAACTGGGAATCGTCGGAGGCCTTCATTTTAAAGAGCCAGCCCTCTCCATAGGGAGACTCGTTGATAAGGGCGGGGTTGCCTTCAAGCTCGCCGTTCACCTCTATCACTTCGCCGTCCATGGGGGCGTAGAAGTCCTCGGCGGTCTTCACCGCTTCGAGACCTCCCGCGGCGTCCCCCATGGTGAGTTCACTTCCCGCTTCGGGAAGCTCGGCCATGACTATCTCTCCCATTTCGTGCTGCGCGTGATCGGTGAGACCTACTATGAAAGCATCGCCCTCTTTTTTTACCCACTCGTGGGTCTCGGTGTAGCGCAGGTCCTCAGGTATGCTGCTCATTCTATTCACTCCTTTTTATTTGACTGGTTACTGCTTATTTTCTGCTTCCCTCGGTGTAGAAGGGAACCTTTACTATTCTGACAGGTATCCTCTTTCCTCTTACTTCAGCTTCCAGCTCGCTGCCGTTCTTCTGGAAGCCCCTCTCCACATAGCCCATGCAGACAGCCTCCTCCAGTGCCGGGGCGATGGACCCACTGGTAACGATGCCCACCTTCCTGTCGCCGGAGAAGAGGGGAGTGCCCTGCCTGGGAAATCCCTTGCCGGTTACCTTCATTCCGACCAGGTACCTGCCGGGCTTGTCGTTCTTCTGCTGCTCGATGAACTCCCTGCCGATGAAGTCCTTGTCGGTCTTCAGCTTCAGCACCCATGTGAGCTTTGCCTCCACCGGAGTGGTGCTGTGGTCGATGTCGTTGCCGTAGAGGGGGTATCCAACCTCCAGCCTCAGGGTGTCCCTGGCGCCCAGGCCCACTGGAACTATCCCGAACTCTTCTCCGGCTTCCATCACGGCGTCCCAGACCTTTTCCGCGTCGGGACAGGCCATATAGATCTCGAATCCGTCCTCACCTGTGTATCCTGTACGGGCGATAAGGGCCTTAACACCTGCGAATGTTCCGGAGGTGTGCTCGTAGTAACCTATGGAGTCCAGGTCCTCGCCGGTGAGTTTCCCGCAGACTGCCTGGGCCTTCGGACCCTGAACGGCGACCAGCGCAGTGGTATCGCTCTCGTTCACCACCGAGACCTCATAGCCCTGAAGATGGCTCTGTACCCAGGCCCAGTCCTTTTCCAGATTGGCCGCGTTCACCACCATGAGGTACTCCTGTTCGGCGATCCTGTAGACGATGAGATCGTCCACTATCCCGCCGTCGGGGTAGCACATTGTTGAGTAGTAGGCCTCGCCGGGAGCCACGTCGGCGTCGTTGGTGAGCAGGTTGTCCAGGAATGCAACGGAATCCTTTCCCGTTACCCTGAACTCGCCCATGTGGGTCAGATCGAAAGCGCCCACGGAGTTCCTCACGGCCATGTGTTCCTTCTTGATTGCATCATACTTTATGGGCATGAGATAGCCGGCAAAAGGCTGGATGGTTGCGCCAAGCTGAACATGACGGTCATAAAGCGGAGTCTTCTTGTCCATTACTGCCCCTTTTCGGGATTAACTGTGTAACACATATAAGGTCCATAATTGATAATGGGGAACTGATAATTTAGCCAACATTCCCGGGAAATGCAAATCTCATTGACCGGATCACGGACAGGGGATATTATTCGGTTTGAACACAATGGAAGGGTATTCAAATGGCCATAACAGTCCTATCCCCCGGGCGGAGGAAAAAGCTTTCCAGGGAAGCCGGGGGAGACAGGACTATCATGGAACGTCTCTGCAGGGAGTCCCTGGCAAGGGAATGGCTCAGGAACAGCGGAATACCCTCGTGGCGCAACCCCCTCTCCCCTGTGGGGCCCTTCCCCTGGTCAGGGGGCAGATATTCGCTGATGCTCGGCGATGGATCACGGTTCCTGGTGTGCGGAGGTGAAAGGGCGGATATCTCCTTCGACGCCGTGGCAGCGGCAAAGTGCTTCGCCGTGCTGGGGATGAACCTGGCGGACGACATGGCCTCGGGGGAGCCCGCAGGATTCACTCCCATATGGCAGATGGAGAGAACGCCGGGCATTCTGCCGCTGGAACTCATCGGCACCCCGGAGGACTTCATCCGCACCGTCCGGCATCCGCGGAAGTATACCACGTCCCTGTTGGGGTTCAGCGCAAGGTTGCTTATACTGGGAGAGCCGGTTCCGCCGGCCTGGGAAACTGTAAAAAGGCTTTCTTCCGGAGGTGGCCTTCCATGACCGCGGGTGTCAGTGCAAACGGCCTTCCCGAATCTGATTACATAAGCGGTGTCTGGCGATCCTCCACCGGCGCCCTCGCCCTCTGCGACCAGAGAGGCACTGTCCTCCGCGTCAACGAAGCATTCCTCACGCTCTTCCGTTTTCCCTCCCGGGACCTGTGCCTGGGTCGTGACCTGGATTCACTGATAACCCCCGCCCCCTGGATGGCAAGGGCCGATTCAGCCTCGTCCATAGCCGCCGGTGGAAGGCCCATGGCGATAACAATGGTAAAGCAGACATCCGGGGGTGAAGAACTGCTGAGGGTATTCGCCGCCATCACCTCCTTCAGCGACAGGGAAGGCAGGAAGCACCTTCTGCATGTTCTCAGGCACATCCCCCCGGAATCGGGGAAGCGGTCCACCGACAGCCTCGTTCTTCCTGAGGATCTCTCCGCGGCCTTCGAGGCCTCCTGTGAGCCATCGCTGATAACAGGCCCCGCCGGTGATATCCTCAGGTGCAACCCCGCTTTCAGCGCCGAGTTCGGTTGGTCACAGGAGGGGCTTCAGGGTGCTGAGCCTTCCACCGGGCTCATACCGCCGGGGATGGCCCCTGAAGAGGATTACATAAGGGCCATGACCTCCGCGGGCCGGCTGCTCAGACTTGAGACCGGCAGGCTTGACTCCGCCGGGGAAGAAAAAAGGGTTTCCCTGCTTTGCATCCCTCTCCACGACGGCACCGTCTACAGGGTCTACAGAACCGCGGATTCCAGGGCCATGACCGAGAACGACCTGCTGGCGTGGAACAGGTTCAGAGCCTGCCCCGAGTCCGCGCTCCGAGGAGGGATGCTCTTCCAGTGCCGCACCGACAGACACAGGACGATGGAGTTCGTGGCTCCGGACTCAGGCGGATTCACAGGGTATTCCGACGAAGAGCTGCTTTCCGGAAGGGTCGCCTATGGCGCCATAATAGAGGAACTCGACAGGGAGATGGTGATGAAGGCGGTGCAGGACTCCCTGGTGTCAGGCAGGGAGTACAGCATCACCTACAGGATCCGGAACAGCTCCGGGAGGACCCTCTGGGTAATGGAACAGGCCCGGGCCTTCAGGTCGGGCAGTGACTCCGTGGATTTCTGCGAGGGCTGCATAGTGGACATTACCGGTACCGTGGAAGAGGCCGGCAGGGACGATTCCGCCAGGGACAGGATCGAAAAGCTTCATACGGTGGCGGGGGAACTCCAGAAAAGCCGTTCCGCCGGAGAGATCTACAGGATATGCGCCGAGGCGGGGCAGTCCATACTCGACGGTGTCTGCAGCTGCATCTTCCTGCAGGACGGAAATGAAATGAAGATAGTCGCCTCCGCCGGCAGGGAGGATTACCCCTGCGAAGGAGGCTGCAGCCTGGGAATGGCCCAGGTGGCCCTCAACACATCGGGGCCCTGCTACTTCCGCTCCAGGGACCGGGGAGAAGGATTCTGCCCCGCCGGCACCGCAGGCGTGTGCTTCAGGCTGGGGAAGAACGCCGTTTTCCAGGTCATGTCACGGAGCAGCAGCATGTTCGGGAACATAGACACCAGGATACTGGAACTCCTGCTGGGTTACACCGGTCAGGGCCTGAAGAGGATAGCCCTTCAGCACCAGCTCATCAGCCAGGCGCTCCACGATCCGCTGACGGGCATATACAACCGGAACTACTTCAACAGGCTCATTCAGCTCGAGGAGCACAGGGCCAGGAGGCTTGATTCCGCCATCAGCTTCATCATGGTGGATGTGGACAACTTCAAGCACATCAACGACCGTTACGGGCATCAGATCGGCGACAGGGTCCTGCAGGCTGTGGCCAGGGTCCTGGAGGATGCCCTCAGAAAGACCGACACCGTCCTGAGATACGGGGGAGACGAGTTCCTGATAATCCTCACCAGGATGACCAGGGACTACACCCATGTGGTGGAGACCAGGATCAGGGAGTCACTCCTCCGGGCGGGGGAACTGGAGGGTCTTGAAGGTGAATGCATCACCGTTTCAATGGGCCATGCTTTCTGGACCCCGGACTGCAGCGAGACCATAGACGAGGTCCTCAAGGTTGCCGACATGCTCATGCTGGAGAACAAGAAGCGAAAGGCTAGAAAACGGTGATGTCGATGCCGTCGGTGGTCACCACGAAAGTGCCGTCCTGATCCGTTCTGTATACGGGGATACCCCGGCTGTCCAGCCTGTTGAGCACCTCCGAGTGGGGGTGACCGTAGGGGTTCCCTGAGCCCACTTCTATTGCGGCTATGGAAGGATCCACAGCGTCCAGCCACTGGCTGGAGGTTGAGGTGTAGGAACCGTGGTGCCCCACTTTCAGAACGTCTGCACGCAGCTGCTCAGGGGTATACAGAGACAGGAGCACATCTTCGCCGTCATCCGTCTCCAGGTCCCCTGTGAAGAGCATCGAAACGCCCTCGAAGGTGATCCTGATAACGATGGAGGCGTTGTTCATCATGTCGCCTGTTCCCGGATAGGCTTCAGGGTTCAGAATAACCACGGTGAGGTCGGGGTCCCAGTTCAGCGTCATCCCCCTGTGGCCGACGATGTACTCCGCGTCGGAGTCCGCCACCGTTTCCAGGAAGTACTCGTAGGCGGAGGATGCCTCCCCTGTCCACCCGCAGTCCCAGACCTTCTCCACCGGCATGGCGTCGATCACGTCGCTTAACCCTCCGATGTGATCCGAATGTGGGTGGGTGGCTACGATACCGTCGAGTTCGGTTATCCCCAGGCTGTCAAGCAGGGGAAGTATCCTGTCCTCCCCGCAGCTCCAGTAGCTTCTGTAGTCGCCGCCGTCTATCAGATAACTGCTTCCGTTGGGAGTCCTTACCAGGATCGCGTCGCCGGAGAGGCTTCCATAGGATGGATCGATGAAGAACACCGTGAGGTTCTCCGGTTCGTTCAGGGGAACGGTGAGGGATTCCTCGTTGCTCCAGGACGAGAGCAGGGATGTGTTCCTGGTCTCCAATGCGTACCAGTAGGTCTCCCCTGGGACAACGGTGGTATCCGTCAGGGTGTTCTGAAGGGGGTTGTTCTGAAAAATGGCCACGGCCTGGGCCTGGGAAGGGTCGGCGGCTATTCCCGCCGAACCGCTTCGCCAGAGGATGTACGCGTCGAAATCGCCGTCGGGGCACTGGGTCCAGCTTGCGTAAACCGAGGTGTCGGCGTGAAGCTGGATGGAGAGGGAACTGGGCGTGGGCAGGCCACCGCCGGTGTCGGTGGGTGTCTCGCCGCAAGAAAGGGTGAGAAATAACGCCGCCAGGGCGAATGTCAGCCTGCGCATCAAGCTCCTGCCATTCCTTTATTCATCAGTTGACCGGAGCCACTCCTTCCTGAACTGGAAGCACCGGCGCCGAACCGCCATGCACCACGAATATATCATAGAACTGCTGCATGAGCCTCCTTGCGTCATCGCCGAAGATCAGCCTGAACTCAGGGCTGCCGGAAACGGCTATCACATTCTCGGCGGTGCAGATGGCCCTCATCATCCAGTCCTCAACCTGGAAAACCGCCGTATAGGAGATGGTTCCATCCGCCAGCCAGTCGCTCTGGAAATCCTCCGCGTCCTCGATCAGGAAGCCGAAGGTGGTCCTGTCGGCGAGTATCCTGATCAGCTCCGTTCCGGTAACCACAGGAAGAGTGCTTCCCGGCCCGGGCCCGGTTTCCGTGCCGATGCTCTCCAAGGAACCGCCATGTGCCCTGCAGGCAAAGGTGACCTGGAATGTGGTCAGGGTGTCGCCGCCCCGGGCTGAGGTTCTGTTCACCGCAGGCCTTATCTCCAGAAGCGTTCCGTCGGTCTCGGTACGGCAGCCCATCAGGGTGTGTCTGGTCCAGTCTCCGCACTCTTCTGTAAGCACGGTGCCGCCGCCGACCAGGGGGTGCCTGGAAATGGTGGTGTCGGGGGCCTGTACCTCACCGCCTCCTCCTGGCGGGTTCGAGCCGCCGTTGTAAACGTTGACGGTGCATGAGGCCAACATGAACAATGACAGCGCTGCAGCAGCTGTTCGCATTACTTCTCCTTTCGATGGGCAGATACCAGGAGGTCACCCGCAAGTATGTCAACTTATTCCTCCGATGAGTTATGTTCACCGGGAAGGAGGTTACCTTGCCGCTGAGCGTTATACCCTCATTACTGCTTTTTTGTTCGGTCTTCTTTCAGGACGACTTCAACGACGGCAATGCCGACGGATGGTACACCGTGGGGCCATCGGTCTTCCAGGTGGAGAACGGGGAGTACCACTTCAGCGGGGGCGGCGCGGTGAATGACGCGACCTCCTACAGGGGGGACGCCGGGGAGACGATGAGCGAGGGCGACTACTCCATGACCGCTTCAGTGGAGATCGATGTGGGCACCTTCGGCGGAATGATGGTAAGGTACAGCGAAACCGGCGACTACAACCTGCTGCTGGTACTGAGCCTTCCCGGTCAGTCCCTCAACCTGTACAGATGGTACTTCGACTCCATAGAGCTGCTTGACTCCCACCCCATTGCCGTTGCCGCCGACGAACCCCTCATGGTTCGCTTCCAGTGCCTGGGTAACGGCTTTTACGGACGGGCATGGGTTCCCGGGGAGCCTGAACCCGACGGCTGGCAGGTGAGCGCCTTCGACACCCTTTCACGGAACGGTTCCGCCGCCCTGTTCTCAGCAGGGGTGTTCAAGGGCGCCGAAAAGATCTACATGAGCTGCTACTTTGACAACGTGGTGGTGGAAACACCGGAACCGGTGTCTCTTGTTCCCCTGACCTGGGGCGGTCTTAAGGCCCTTCCTTTCTGAACTGCTCCCCCCACTGGAGAAGGTACAGGTTGTATTAGATGCCCCTCCGGGCAAGGAGCGACCAAAGGATGGCCGGATTTGGCCGCATCAAACCTTAACACGTTCAGGTCATAAAGGAAGAAGTAAGCCGCAACTATTTGCCATAATTCATGTTGCACGATTCCAGATCAGGATACTGATCTCCAGGAGGGAACCTAGTTGTGGCCGGGTTTGGCCGGATTCAGCGGTTTATCCAGCCTGATGAATACTGTCGCCGGACCGTTCCCCTCCCTGTTCAGGTAACCGGCTTCCACCAGCTCCTTGATATCCCTGCGGCCCTGCCGCTCACTGATCATGTATCGATCCTGATAGGCGGAGAGTCTTATGCTCTCCCCCACCTCGAGATTTGAGAGCAGCTCCTTCTGACGCCGGTTCAGATCATCGGCTCCGGTTTTTCTGGCGTACTTGAACGTGAGAACTACACCTGCTGCATCCGATCTCCAGGATGGAACGGGAAGTCCCGCCTCGGTGCACCAAGCAACGATGTTTTGAGTGCCCCGACCCACCCGTTCCATGTACCCACGCAGCCATAAGACCTGAACGATGTCCGGGTTGCGTGGCATCGAAGGATGTTCCCTCTTCAGATCACCAACCTTAATCCCGGGGGGCAATGAACCCGAATTCCATATAACCAGCTTCTCGGGGTAAAGGTCCATGCTTACGCCACCGCTGAAATCTGCATAGTCTCTGTGAGCAAAGGCATTCACCAACCCTTCGCGCACGGCCTCTTCAGGATAGGCGGGTCGATCAGATCGTCGAAGCCCGCCCCTGAAGAGACTCGCAACCGGCGTATGCCTCTTCACCATGGACAGCATCTGTTCAAGCATCTCGAGCAACGGCCCCTCAAAAACCCTGCTGTCTATGAAGTCGCTCCCTTTGTGGGCAGCATATACGGTTACTCGTGATCGGATCTGCGGGAACTGGATGGCTGGTCTAACACCAAAAAGAACCTCTGCAGCATTGGTAATAGCGCCTTGCCTAAACAGCCCAAGATCAGAAAGTGTTTTCTGCGGACGCCGTATATCGGTGAAAGGGAAGTTCCGTTTCTCCTGTCCAGTCTTTCCGATATCTCTGATCAAATCCACATTGAGCCTGTCCATACCTGCGCCGGGAAGCCTCTGACGCTCCCATCGCTCCGTTCCACTGTAGCCTGCTTCGACCAGCTCGCGAATACTCGCGGGTGTTCCCTCCAGTGTTCGAGCTCCATCACGTATATAGATCCTGCCCCGGGACGAATATGGCCCGTCGCGTCCCGCCGGGACATCTACGATCAATAGAGCCGCGTCATTGACCCGTGCAGTACTGACAGTCCAGAAGGCCCTGGGAGCAATGAGCTTCCTCAGTTCAGTCTCTAACTCTTTCTTCCGTATCTCTAACTTGTTCGTTCCGGGTTCTGTTTCCAGGAGAACTGTGCCTCCCCCCGAATTGAGGAAAGCGCATATCGTCTCAGCCAGGATCCCGATGGGCGTATCGGGGGCCATATGCTCCAGATGAACCGACTCGATCCGGTTAAGCAGCCGTTTGATACTGGAATCCTTTTTCACTGCCTGCCGTCCTTCTCCAGGTGCATGTGTCGAAGCGCGGAGAGCGGCCCTTTTTCCACAACCTCAACCGCACTTGAGTAGCGGAGGAACTGCGACACTACGAACACTCTCCCATCGGCTGAGGTGGCAAACGGTTGTGCCCAGTTTCCGCGGCGCTCACTGAGTCGTTTCTTTGCCTGGATAACCTCCGCGTACATCTCCAGAACCCGGTAATCGTCAATCACAGGATGCCTGCCGCCTTTTCTCAGTTTCTTCATGCGTTCGTTGAGAATGGGGATGCCTTCCGGGATTCTGTGGCCAAGATTGCGCACAAGGTCGTAGGCCAATTCAACATCTCTGTGCGCGAGAAACCATCGGGGAATATTCCGCTTCAGGGCAGCCCGGACCTCCTGATGGGTTATTGAAGGATCCGATCCATCGAACCCGCTCCCATAGCTGGTGGTAATGATCCCAAGAAAAAGATCACACCGCTGAACAGCATCCAGGCAGTTCTCAAAGTTCGACTTGTTCGAGTTCACGGGAACCGTTCCCTTGTAAGACATCCACACAGTGAACTCCGCGCTGAGGATAGCAAAGATCTGTTCCAGCAGATCTTCGATGCCGTCCACGGTGGAAGAGACCATGATGATCGGTTTACGGCTCTTGTTTACAGATTCCTTTGGGTGATATGGATCCTGTTTCACGGTCAACTGCGGCCACCGTCCCTCTTCGCTGGTCGTTCACAGCCCTTAACGCCATGAAATACTTCCATAAAGGGATAATACCCGGTAGAGCTTTCTCAGACAACCGTGTGCACATACGGAACCCTTACCGCTTACACCCCTGACCTGGGGCGGCCTTAAGGCCCTTCCTTTTTGAACTGCTCCCCCCACTGGAGAAGGTACAGGTTGTAGTAGATGCCCCTCCGGGCAAGGAGTTCCTGATGGGTTCCCCGTTCCATGATCCGCCCTGAGTCGATCACCATTATCTCATCGCACTTCTGTATTGTGGAGAGCCTGTGGGCCACGATCAGGCTGGTCCTGCCCCTCATGAGGGTCTCGATGGCCTTCTGGATCAGCTGTTCCGTGGTGGGGTCCACATTGCTCGTGGCTTCGTCGAGAACGAGTATTCGGGGGTCGTGGGCCAGGGCCCTGGCGAAGCAGATCAGCTGCTTCTGGCCCGTTGAAAGGGTTGCCCCCCTCTCCGCCATTACGGTGTCGAAGCCCTTTGGCAGCCTTTCGATGAAATCGGTTGCCTGGACCATGTCCGACGCCTGTCTTATCTCATCCATGGTGAGATCCGAGCTGAGGCTTATGTTGTCGGCCACCGACCTGCTGAAGATGAAGGCGTCCTGCAGCACGATGGCAATGTTGCGGCGAAGGGTCTCCTGGAAGTGTTCCCTTATGTCGGTCCCGTCCAGCAGTATGCCGCCGTTGTCCACATCCCAGAACCTGGTGAGGAGGCTTATGATGGAGGTTTTCCCGGCGCCTGTGGGCCCCACCAGGGCTATGCTCCTGCCGGGCTCCACCGAGAAGCTTATGTCCCTGAGGACCGGAGTGTCCTTTTCATAGGCGAAGTGAACATTCTTGAACTCCACCCTTCCCTCCAGGGTGGTCGGAGGAGCAGCCCCGGGGCTCTCGGTTATCTCCGCCCGGGTGTCCATTATGGCGAAGATCCTCTCGCTGGAGGCCATTGCGCTCTGCATGATGTTGTACTTCTCGCTCATGTCGGAGATGGGCCGGAACATCTGCTGCACATAGCTCAGGAAGGCGACCAGGGCGCCTATGGTAATGGCGCCTGATATCGTGCCCAGACCGCCGTAGATCACCACCAGGGCGGTTCCAGTCTGGGCGATCACATTGATGGCGGGGCGGAACACACCGAAGATGTACAGCTGCTTCATACTGGCAGAGAAGTAGTTCTCGTTTATCGAGAGATACCGGGCCCTCCTGGATCCCTCCTGCCTGAAGGCCTGGACCACCTTAACACCGGAAACGTCTTCCGCTATGCTGGAGTTCAGCTCCGCCAGGTGCTTCCTCACCCTTCTGTAGGCCTCCCTGACCTTCCTTCTGAAAAGGATGGAAACGAAGGCGAACACCGGCAGCACCGACAGTGATATCAGGGCGAGCTTCCAGTTCATGAACAGGAGGATGGATATGGTGCCGAATATCAGGAGAAGGTCCTTGACCAGGTTGACGAGAACCGCGCTGAACATCTCGTTCAGGGCTTCCACATCATTGGAAACCCTTGTGACAAGCCTTCCCACAGGGTTCTTGCTGAAGAAGTTCAGGCTCAGGGTCTGTATGTGGTTGAACAGAGCGGTGCGCACATCGTACATGGACCTCTGCCCGGCAATGACAAGGGTCATCACATGGCCGTATCCCGCGAAGAGGCTCAGGATCAGAAGACCGATGAAGAACACCGCGAGCCGGGTGATACCCTTCACGTCGTCTCCCCTGATGTCGAAGAGCACCCCCGGGGGTATGCTGCTCAGTTCCCCCTCGGGAACCAGCCATGTGCCGTTCTGCAGCCTTCCCGCTTCCCCCTGGAACCTGTCCCCGGGAAAAAGATAATAAGTGTCCCTGAGCAGCCCCCCGGAGGATTCCAGGGAGTGTACCATACCGGGATCCATGCCCTCCAGGGAAGCCTTCCGAACCATCACCGTGTCCGGGGAGAGCCTCAGGAAATCCCCTTCACCGGGTTCCAGGGCCATGAGTTCGTCACATGCCGCGGGAGTATCGGAGTAAACCTGGTACAGCTTGGCCAGATACTTGTCTATGCCCTGCTTGGTAATGTAGGGGAGCAGCAGTTCCACGCCTGTGGAGACCACCATGAAGAGCATGGCCAGAATGACCAGCTTCCTGTGGGGAGCCACATAGCTCAGGAGCCTTCTTACCAGCCTGCCGTCATAGCCTTTTCCCTCGATGGTGTCGTCGACGAAGGGGCTTCCGTGGTGCGGAGGCATCAGCGGTCACCTCCCCCGCGGGATCTTTCGGCTTCCGCCTCCAGCTGCTGCATCCGGTAAAGCTCGGCGTAGTATCCATCCTTCTCCAGGAGTTCCCTGTGGGTTCCCTTCTCCACCAGCCGTCCCCTGTCGAGGACGAGGATCAGGTCTGCATTCTGAACCGTGCTGATCCGGTGAGCAATGATAACGTTGGTGAGTCCGGCTATCTCAATCTTGAGATTGTCCAGGATTGCGGACTCGGTTTCAGTGTCCACGGCGCTGAGGGAGTCGTCAAGCACCAGTATCCTGGGGTTCACCGCAAGGGCCCTGGCTATGGCCACCCTCTGCTTCTGGCCCCCTGAAAGGGTTACGCCCCTCTCACCCACCATGGTTTCGAACCCCTGGGGGAAACCCTCTATCTCCCCTGCTATTCCGGCTATGTCAGCAAGTCTCCGCACCCTGGAGTCGGGCAGGTCTCCCGCTCCGAAGGCTATGTTCTCTGCTATGGAGAGGGCGAAGAGGAACGTTTCCTGGGGAACGTAGCCGAAAAGGCCTCTGAGGTCGGAGAGCCTGTGCTGCCTCACATCCGTGCCGCCGATGTAAACAGTGCCTTCGGGGGGGTCATAAAGCCTCATAAGGAGTTCCACCAGGGTGGTCTTTCCGCTGCCTGTGCGCCCAACGATACCCAGGGTCGAGGAGGCGGGAAGCTCGAAGGATATCCCTTTAAGCACTTCGGTGTCGGTTCCCGGATATGTGAAATGGAGGTTCCTCACCTCTATGGCCGGGGAGGGCTCGCCCTCAACGGGCCCGTCGGTTATCGCTGGCTCGGTGTTCATTATCCGTTCCAGTCTCCCCATGCTGGCGGCGCCCCTCTGGAGCAGGTTGACCACCCAGCCGATGGCCATCATGGGCCAGGTTAGCATTGCAAGATAGCTTGAGAAGGCCACGAACTGACCCAGGGAGATGGAACCGCCGATCACCGACCGCCCTCCCACAAGGAGCAGAAGGGCGCTGCTCATCATGGCAAGGCCCATGACCAGAGGCTGCATGAAACCCCATATCCTGGTGAGCCTTACATTCTCGTCAACACAGCTCCGGGCCCTCTCGGCGAACAGCTTGCGTTCCGAGACCTCGTCGCCGTAGGCCTTCACCACCCGTATTCCCGAAAGGGATTCCTGGGCTTTCTCCGATAAGCCGCTGAAGGCCTTCTGAACCGCTTCGAACCTGTCGTGAAGGACCCCTCCGAACTTGGTCATCATAAGGGCGATCAGGGGAAGGGGTATCATGGTTATAAGTGTGAGCCGAACGTCTATCAGAAGCAGCATCACTATGCTTGCCGCGCTCATGAAGATGGCGTCGAAGGAGGCTATGGTGGCCATTCCGGCGGCCATCCTCACTGCGTTTATGTCATTGGTGGCGTGGGCCATGATGTCGCCAACCCTGGTGTTGTCGTAGTACTGGGCGGGAAGCTTCTGAAGGTGGCTGTAGAACTCGGCCCTCAGGTCCCGTTCCAGCCTCATGCTGGACCCTACTATGAAGACCCTCCAGAAGAACCTGCAGAAGGCTATCCCTATGGCTATCGCCACCACGGAGAGCCCCATTCTCCAGATGAAGTCCGACTGGGCGGTGCCGGCCGCCAGGCCGTCGATGAGCTTCCTGAGGATCTGGGGTATGATCAGCTGCAGCCCGTCCACCAGGATAAGGGCCACGATGCCGGCGGCTATGGACTTCCTGTGCCTGAATATCCTGGAGTACAGACTGCGGAGGCTGGACCTTTCCACCTTGGGTCTGCCTTTTCTGCCGAGCAAAACACACCCCCGTTCCCGGCGTATGAAAGGCAGAATATAGAAAGCAGCCCTGGAAAAGCGTTAATTCCCGGGGATCAGAACTCCTCCGGCTCCCCTGCATAGTCCAGGGAGTAATCGATCACGAATACCTTCCTCAGGTCTTCCCTCACCGAGTAGCCCTCGGTGGTGAACCTGCCAAGTACCGTGGTGGTAAGCCCGTACTCCGGCACCAGATCGTATGCCAGTTCCCCCATAAGCGCGAACACCTCACCGGTGGCGTCCTCGGTGAGTATCACCGTTTCGGACCTGGTTCCGGCGTAGAGGACCTGTACGATCCCCGTGATCCTGACGGTGTCGTCCCCGGCGGAAGCGGTGGATGCTCCGCAGGAGACCGTTGTCAGGAGGAGGAACGCCGCTATGGCTGGTATGACCTTTCTCAAACTAATCTCCCTTCAACGGAGCGAGTTCCGGTTGATGTGAATCCTGTTCGGTAATGATACCCCAGGCGCCGCCCTCCGCCCAGAGGGCCAGGGCTTCCCCCGCCTCCTCCGGGGTTATCCCGGAATATGCCTCCTGAAGACGGTAGGCCAGTGTCCAGTCCCCCGCTGCTATATGGCCGTATCCCAGCATGTGGCACTGGGCATCCATTGACTGGGCGCGGATGCCCTCGATCGTTCTCTGCCCGTTGGCCACGCCTGTCACCAGAGCCTCACCCGCGTCACCTCCGGCAACCTGGGTGAATATCTGCGCCATGAGCTGAGACGCGCGTTCCGGTTCTGAGGTACTGGAGTACATGTATCCCCAGTTCTGTACATAGCTTGTGGTCGAGCCGGCATAGGCCGCGTAGGTGAGGGCGTTATCGGTCCTGAGAACCTGCCAGAGAAGCTCGTCGATCACACCGCAGGCTATGGAGAATGCCGCCTGGTCGCCGTGTCCGGGGGGAGGAGCCTGGAATTTCACCACCATGTAGGATGTGGAGATATCCTCCATTTCAGCAACGGTGGTGTCCCGGGGAAAGATGAAGGCCGGAACCGGCGGTATGGTATCTCTCCCCCTGGGTACCGCTCCGAATGTTCCCTCGAGAATATCCCTGAGCTCCCCTGGTCCGGTGGGGCCGGCGTGGGTGATCACCAGGTTGCCGGCCATTATCCTTCGCCGGAGCCAGTTCCCTGCGTCCTCGGCGGTGAATGAAGCAATGGTCTCCGGCACCCCTTCCGGTCTGAGAAGGTAGGGATGCCCTTCCCCCATGAAACCCCTGTTGGCCACCAGCCAGACCCTGTTGTCAGGATCCTCCAGCTCAGCCGAGGCGGCGGATACCTGGGAGGATCTGATCCTTGCCACCGCGGAGGGTGAAAGCTCCGGGTTGATGAGGCAGTCGGCGAAACCGTCAATAAGAAGGGCAAGGTCCTCGGAAAGGCATTTCAGATGATACCTGGAATAGTCGTAGTTGTAGGAGGCGCTCCACTGGGCAAGGGTAGAGTCCGTTATCTCCCGCCACATGTGGTCGGGATAGCGCCGGCTTCCCGCCATGGCGCACTCCAGGGCAAAGGCCTCGATGCCCTGGGTGGAGTCCTCCAGATACCTGGAGCCTCCCACGAGGAAAACACTCACCCCTTCCACCTCGCCACCCTGAACCGTCCGGGAGATGACGTGTATGCCGTTGGAAAGGTCGAACTCGCTTACATCACCGGGTATGGACACAGCGCATATCAGAAGGATAATTGACGTCATTCTGACCACTCTCCTTCCGGCGAGACCAGGAACACCGCGGAAGGTCTGCCATCGACCCACCGATCCAGGAATGCCTCCACATCAGCAACCGTTACCGCTTCCAGGTTCTCCGGGTACTCAAGGTAGTAGTTCATGCCTCCCCCCTGAACCCACCAGAAAGGCAGGGTCTCGGTGGCCATGTCCCTGCTGGACTCCTGCTGGAAGAGCCTGTGCCGCCGAAGCTGCTCCACTGCGGTCTCAATGCCTTCATCCGTGAAATATCCCTGGCGGAACATATCCCCAATCTCTTCCTTCAGCATTGCCAGCCCTTCCTCAAGCATCCCGGGATCGATGGAGCCTCCGAAGGTGATGGTTGGCTCGAACCTCTGGGAGTAATAGCTCGCGTAAACGGACTGGAAGGGCCCGTTGGTCACCAGGTCGGTATGGAACTCCCCTGTCATCCTGTCCATGTACTGACCCCATACGTCCGCGGCGTAGGTCCACTCCTGTTCATCCGCCATGGACGGTCCCGCGAACACCATCCGGATCACGCCGGTTCCCGCCGGTCCCTGCACGGAGAGAACGGTATCAGCCTCTATTGAGATGTTGGGACCGAGCTGGAAATAGTTGCTCCTTCCGCCGTACTCCCACATGCTGAATATTTCTTCCGCCGCGATGATAGCGGAGTCCGCATCAACGTCGCCGGTTATTATCAGGGCTGAGTTGTCCGGGGTGTAGTAGGTACTCTGGAAGTGGAGCATGGTCTCCCTGTCCGCCGCCTGGATCACCTCCGGAACTCCTATGGCGCTGCTTCTGCACGGCTCAATTGAGAGCACCTCCTCCTGGGCCCTCCAGAAGCTCCACCAGGGGCCGGAGGCATTCCTCTGGTACTCGTTCATTATCACAGCCCGTTCCCTTACGATCTCCTCCTCCAGGAAGAGAGGGGAGGCTATGGCGTCGTACATGAACTGGAGACCCTGGGGAAAAAGGTCCGACGATACGGTGAGATAGTACCTGACTACCTCAGAACCGGTGGTGCCGTTGCGAACCATTCCCAGCTCCCTCATCCTTTCGTTGTAGGCGGTCTGATCCGGGAGGGCGGCGTTACCCTTGAAGAACATGTGCTCGTAGAAATGGGCCAGACCGTTGGTCTCAGGGGTCTCGCATGTGGCTCCGGTGTTCACCGTGACGCATACCGTGACTATCGGGGAGGAACGGTCCTCACCCACTATCACGTCCAGTCCGTTCTCCAGTTCAACGGTTTTCAGGGGCAGCGATATCAGGAGGGAAAGAACAATTGCTTCCATCGGGTATCCTCTCCAGGATGCGTATACGTGTGCATATGACATTGATTGATTCTATGATTATAAGAGACGCTGCAACTGAATTGGTTCCCGAGGAGGATACTGAATGAGAACAACGACTACGGTGCAGAGCCATGTGCACCTCTGCCAGACCCTTTTCCGCGGTATGGCCGAAGGGCGTACCCTGATACCGTGGCTGCAGGAGCGCATCTGGTTCCTGGAAGCGGCGCATACACCGGAAACCCTTGCGGTGTCGGTGATACTCTCCCTGAAGGAGATCATATCCACCGGTTCCACCGGGCTTCTGGACATGGGCAGCGTGGAGCACTCCGAGGTAACCGTGGGGATACTCCGGGAGTCCGGGATCCGGGCCGTGGCATGCAACGCCCTTATGGACAGGGGCCCGGACACCATTGCGAAACCCCTCAACTGGCTTCAGAGGGAATCCGAAAGGGTGCGCGGGGCATGCGGCGGAGCGGTAAGGTACGGCTTTGCTCCCAGGTTCGTACTATCATGTTCCCCCGAACTCTGGAAATGGCTTGAGAACGAGGACGGGGACACAATAAGGGCCACCCACGCCGCAGAAGCCCCTGGGGAGATGGAAGACCCATGGATAAGGGAAGCTGGGGGGAACATCCGCCTTCTCCACAGGCTGGGATTCCTCTCCCCGGTGACATGTCTGGCGCACTGCGTGCACCTTGAGAAAGGGGAACCTGAGATCCTGGCCAGAACAGGCACCGCAGTGGTTCACTGCCCATGGACCAACCTCAAGCTGGGAAGCGGAATAGCGGACATCCCATACCTCATGGCTGGTGGCGTAACGGTACTCCTGGGAAGCGACGGCGCTCCATGCAACAACAGGCTGGATCTCTCAGACGACGCCCGGCTGGCAAGGAACCTGGCTGCTTTGAAGGCCTCCCCCGGCGCTGTGAACACAGTGGAATGGGATCGCGCCGCGGGAAGCATGGCAGCCGAGTTCTTCGGTTTCCAGGGGTTCCAGGACGACTGGGCGGAACTGGAGCTTACCCATACGGAACAGGACGAACTCGAACTCGCCGAAGACCGCGGCGCATATCTGGCGGATATTCCCAGGGCCGGGAGGATCAGCAGGGTGGTCTCCGGCGGAAGGATCCTCTACGAAATGGGGGAGTTCCCCACCCTTCCCGAACCGCCCATGTCCGTGGCCAGCGCAAGGGAAACCGTCTGGAAAAGGGCTCTGTCAATGGGTATGAAGCCTTGACGGAAACGGTTTCGGTGGCCGTTCCCCGGCCTGTTTGGAACACCTTTACCTACAGCCTTCCCGGGGGAATGCGCGGGGGGAGCATCATGGGCTGCAGGGTGGTGGTTCCACTGGGGAACGGCAGGGTGGTGGGGTTCGTTACAGGGGAGAACCCCGAAGTGCCACAAGGTATTGCGCTTAAGCCGGTGCTGGAGAGGCTGGATTCCAGGCCGCTCCTGCCCGCACAGGTGTTCAGCCTGCTGAACTGGGCAGCGGAATACTACATGGCTCCCCCGGGCATGACCATCGCCGCGGCATTTCCCCCTGGAATGCAGGGAAAGGCTGTAAGGATGATAAGGACCTCCGAGGGTTCCAGGTACCACTCCGCCACCGGAGGCAAGCCCATCGAGTACCGTCTTCTGCTCTCGATGGTACCGGAACACCCCTCTCCGGAAGCGGTCCTCGCCGCGGAAGCGGAAAAGGGCCTTGCCGACAGCTGGTGGATCCCCCAAAACCTTCCCCCTGTAAGGAAGATCACTGTGGTGGAACCCCTCGCTGAACCGAAAATGCTGGTAAGAACCGCCCAGTCGCTGAAGTCCACGGCTCCACGGCAAGCCGAGATGCTGGCCTGCCTTGCTTCTCAGGGCAGGATACCGAGGACGGAGCTTCTTCGAAATGCCGGGGGTGGGAGGTCCTCCATTGACCGTCTCCGGGAGATGGGCCTTATCAGGGAAACCCTTGAAGAGGTCTCCAGGGATCCGCTCCAGTCGGCGGTCCCCTTGAGCAGCGAGGAAAAGCCCCACCTCAACTGCGAGCAGATCAGCGCCGCCGAGGCCGTTACAAGCGGAGGAGCTGGTACATATCTCCTCTACGGCATAACCGGAAGCGGGAAGACCGAGGTCTATCTGCACCTTATTGAGAAAACCCTGGAAAACGGTAAGGGCGCAATCGTGCTGGTGCCTGAGATATCCCTCACCCCACTGGCGGTGAGCAGGTTCAGCGGCCGGTTCCCTGGAATGGTTGCGGTACTTCACAGCGGTCTTTCCAGAGGCGAGAGGCTGGACATGTGGAACATGGTGCGCAGGGGAGAGAAGCGGATAGTAATAGGCCCGAGAAGCGCGGTGTTCGCCCCGCTGGCTGATCCGGGGATCATAGTGGTGGACGAAGAGCACGATGGAAGCTACAAGCAGAGCACCATACCCAGATACAACGGCAGGGACATGGCGGTGGCAAGGGGCGCTTTCCAGAACATACCGGTGGTGCTCGGTTCCGCCAGCCCTTCTGCGGAAAGCTGGAAGAACGCAATCGAAGGCAGATACACCCTTCTGCGGCTTACCGGCAGAGCCACCGGTATGGAGCTGCCGAAGATCACCCTGGTGGATTCCTCGAAGAACGATCATCCCCTCCTCTCCAATGCCCTTCTGGCGGCAATAGGGAAGCGAACCGCCGCAGGTGAGCAGAGCATCCTGCTCCTTAACCGCAGGGGGCACTCTCCTGTTCAGATGTGCAT
>Ga0209408_1000968_pt1 | contig 19481 bp, 19 predicted proteins | sample AD_UKC107_MetaG_FD_184422 | JGI IMG/M metagenome (GOLD analysis project Ga0209408, IMG submission 184422) | Active sludge microbial communities of municipal wastewater-treating anaerobic digesters from Hong Kong - AD_UKC107_MetaG (SPAdes)... | ecosystem: Engineered > Bioreactor > Anaerobic >... | reverse complement strand
TGGAAAAGAGCTGGCTCAGCTGCTGTCTGAACCAGACGGTCTCGGTGACCAAGGCTGCGGAGCTGGACGGGGCGAACGGGAGCGTGGTCTGGTACAGGATCGACATCGCCAACAACGACAACGTCACCCGGGCGGCCACGGTCACCGATCACCTCCCCGAGGGGATGATCTTGCTGGACGCCATGGTTCCCTTCGCCTCCTACGACGGCCACACCGTCACCTGGAACCTGATGGAGATGGGGCCGTTCGAGACGGTGACCATCCCCTATCGGGTGACTGCCCAGCACCCCGGCCGGTTCGTCAACTCGGTATTGGTCGATCCACGGTCCGTAGACGGCCCCGTGGTCGGTCCGGTCCGGGCCAGCTCGGTGATCGAGGTGGGCGAGCCGGCGGAGTGCGAGTCCACGGCCTGCGGGCTGTGGAGCCCGCCTGCTTGGGAGTTCGAGTACGTCGGAAGCTACGCAGGCGACCTTCTTTGCGCAGATCTGAGCTGAACCGGATGCGATGGGAGCTCGCGAGCGGGCACCTGATGGGGTGACGGCTCGTCAGGTCAGGGGGACCGATCCCCCTCCACCACCTTTTTTTCCGGGATCCGCTCGTGGAAGAGGTAATGGCCGCACCTCTTGCAGTAATCTGCGTCGATATCGTGCTCGCTGAGTCCGCACTGAGGACAGAGGACACTGGTCTTTCTGGATATGAGGATCCATTCTTTGACGATCTGGCTCGCCTCCCAGGGGATGAGGATGATGCCGGAGAGGATCATCAGCACGGTGACCCACTTGCCGGCATCGGTGACGGGGGTGATATCGCCGAAGCCGACGGTGGTCAGAGCCACCACCGTGAAGTAGAAGGCATCTCCGAAGTTATGGACCGCGTCGTTTGCGGAGCTTTCGACGTAGAAGAAGACCCCCGAGCCGATGAAGAAGATGATCAGGATGGTGGTGACCAGCCTCGCCACCTTCAAAACCTCCAGGGAGACGGACCCGAAGAAGAAGTCGGGATCGGCGAGGAACCTGAGGAACCTGAATATCCTCAACACCTTCAAGACCCGGATCGTCTTGAGGAAGGCCACGTTGAGGAAGATGCCGAATACGGGGAGGACGAGCTGAAATAGCGTTGGCAGTATCGCCACCAGGTCGATGATGCTGTAGATGTTTACGAGCTGCTTTCTCCTGCTCGGCGCGCCGTAGAGGCGGGCGATGTACTCGATGATGAATAAGCAGACCACGAAGAGCTCCAGCTTCCACAGGAAGGTCCTCATCGGATCGGATATGTCGTAGGTGTCGAGGACGAAGATGGCGCAGACCAGAAGGTTCATAAAAATTATCACGATATCGATGGATTTTCCGAGAGGGGTTCTGTAGTCGATGAGGTAGAACTCCACCAGCTCTCGGTAGCTGCCTTCGGGCCTAGGGCTCTCAATATCTGTCATCGCTCAATGTTACCTCTTCTCCGGGAGATAAACAACCTTCGGTGAACCAGTGCACCGGACGGCTTCGATCCTTCTGGGTTCACCTCCTCCAAAAGTCGGGTACGAGAAGTACGAGGAAGGTGATGATCTCGAGCCGTCCCAGGTACATCAGGACTATTCCCAAAAACCTTCCCAGAAGGGAGACCTGACCGAAGTCGACGGCTACGACACCGTAGCCGGGACCTATCACCCCCATGGTGCAAGCCGACGCGGATATCGCCGATATGGCGTCGAAGCTAGAGTTTTCGGCCTCGGTGACGGCGAAGGCGAAGGAGGCCAGAAGGAAGATCATGAAGTAGAGGAGCATGAAGAGCTGAACGGATCTGAGAATATCTCCCGGGACGGTCTCTTCGCCCACCTTCAGAGAGGTCACCGCATGAGGGTGGACGAGTCTGAGGAACTCGTTTCGTGCGTGCTTCAGGATGATCAGGAATCTTCCCACCTTTATCCCGCCTCCGGTGGAGCCCGTGCTCCCGCCTATCAGCATCAGGATTATCAGCGCAAACTTCGATGCCAGAGACCAGGAGTCGTAGCTGAAGTTGTTCACATAACCGGTGGTGGTCATGATGGAGGCGGCCTGGAAAGCCGAGTATCTGAACCTGGTCGAGAGATCCTCATCGATGCCTCCCCAGATCATGAGGATGGATACGGCCGCCGCCATGATGAACAGGTATAGCCTGAACTCGGGATCTTTAAACGGTGCCGAATACTCCCTCTTGAGGAGGATCCGATAGTGGAGGAGGAAGCTCGTCCCTCCGATCAGGAGAAATATGCAGACTACGGCGTCGACCAGGGGGCTATCATAGGCGGCGATGCTATCGGCCCTGGGGGAGAAGCCTCCTGTGGCCAGGCTGGTGAAAGCGGTGCATACGGCGTCGTATATGGGCAGTCCAAGGGCAGCAAGGGCGACGGCCTGAATCCCCACCAGGCCCAGATATATGCTCCAGAAGATCTTGGCCGTATTTTTGACGTGGGGGGTGAGGGCCTCTTTGGTGAGGCCGAGCCCCTCCACCGAGTAGAGCTCCCTCCCCGCCACCCCCAGGTGGGGTAGGACCGCTATGAAGAGCAGTATTATGCCCATCCCTCCCAGGAACTGGGTGAAAGATCTCCAAAAGAGAAGCCCGAAAATGGTCTCCGAACCGGAGAGGGGGAGGAAGTCCCCGACGGAGCCGAGAGCGATGCTCCCTTCAGCCGCCGCCGCCTCGCTAAGGGTCCAGTAGCCCTGGGAGTCGAACTCCGTCAATATGGTGGCTCCAGCAGTGGTGAATCCAGACATGGACTCGAAGAAGGCGTCGAGGGGGGAGAGGCCGAGGAATACGTAAGGGATGGCGCCGATGGCCGCCGCCAGGAGCCAGCCGAAAGCGACGGTGGCGAAGGCCTCCTTGTGGCCCATCTCCTCACCCACCCCCATTCGCTTCATCACCAGGCCAGAGGCCCCGGCCAGAATGGCGGCGACCAGGAAGGAGAATGCTCCCGCCGGCTCCCGATAGAAGATCGACACCATTGCCGGCAAAAGCATCAGGCATCCCAGGATGATCGCCAGATGACCCAGGTTGTGAAGGACTATCTTGGAATTCATCGCATATACCGTATCTGACTATAACTTTGAATCCACTATGCGTTTTTGATTATCAATATTGTCTACCACGCCGAATGTCGTTTTCCACAATTTTGACGGATATCAAGATGACTATTTCTTCCAGAAATCCGGCGTCAATAGCACTATGAGTGGGAGAATCTCCATTCTTCCGACGAACATGCAGATAGTGCCGATGACCTTGCCGACTGGGGTGACATGGCTGAAGTCGAAAGCGACTTCTCCAAGTCCAGGGCCTACCCCACCCATGCAGGATGCAACCGCTGAAACCGCCGAGATGAGGTCAAATTTCGGATTTCCTGACTCTGTCAGGGCCATCGCCAAGGACGCACAAAAAAAGACGATCAGATAGAGAAGGGCGAAGAAGAGTATGGATCGGATGATATCTTCCTGAATCGTAGCCTTGGTCATCTTTATTGGCTTCACCGCCTTGGGATGGATCATCTCGATAAGCTCTCTTTTTCCGTACTTTAAGATCAATAGTACGCGTGCGACCTTAATGCCACCTCCTGTTGAGCCGAGACAACCGCCTATCAGCATCAGAACCACAAGGACCATACCAGATGCGACGGGCCAGGTATTGTAGCTGAAGTCATTCGTAAATCCGGTGGTCGTAATTATGGAGACCACCTGAAAACTCACGATTCTGAGGATGTGGAGAACGTCTCCCTCTATCCCGCCGGCCAGCATGATCAGAACGATCGCAGAGGCTAGTATGTACATAAAGAACCTGAACTCTGAATCCCTTACATAAACCGAGAGCGAGCTTCTGTAAAGAAAGTGGTAGTGGAGGTTGAAGCTCGTCGCTCCGAGGATCATGAATAGCATTGTGATAGACTCTATCAGGAGGCTGGAGTAGGCGACAATCCCCGATGCCTGGGGAGAAAAGCCGCCGGTCGCTATAGTCGCAAAGGCGGTCAGAAGTGAATCGTAGACAGGCATCCCCGCTAAAGCGAGCATGAACGTCTCCAGCCCAACCATCAGTAGGTAAATGCCCCAGTATATCCTCGCCGTATCCTTAACCCTGGGTGTGATGGTCTCTTTTGTTAGTCTGGACGAGTCCACATAATATAGCTGCCGTCCGGCAATCCCCAATTGGGGAAGGATCGCAATGAAGAGCAGGATGATTCCAAGACCGCCGAGGAACTGAGTGAAAGACCTCCAGAAAAGGAGGCCGTAATACGTGGGATCAGCGATCTCGCCGCCGATTAGTGCGGAGTTTGCCGTCGGACCACCGGCAAGCTGATAGCTCAAGGCTGTGACTATACTCGGTGCGAGGCTACCATTTGCGACGGTAGAGTTTATGATCCAGTAACCGTTAGCGTCGAATTCGGTTAGGATCGTCGCTCCCGTGGTCGTAAACCCGGACATAGACTCGAAGAGGGAGTCGATGAAGCCCACGCCGAGAAGAACGAAGGGGAGGGCTCCAAAGACGGCTGCCAGAAGCCAGCCGAAGGTGACGATCATAAAGGCGTCTCTATGCTCGACCTCTCCGCTGCTACCGAGACGCCTCAAGGCATAGCCAGCGGCCAGTGTTAGCATGGAGGATAAAAGGAACGCTACCACTCCTGAGGGCTCTGCACAGAGGATTGAGACGACCGCAGGTACCAGCATCAAAGCCCCGAGGATGATGGTCAGCAACCCCAAGGTATGGAGAGCGATCCTAGCACTCATAGGCTCAAATCCCTGTACTTCTTACGGATATAAAAAAATGGCCCCGAATGCACCCTCCCGTGGTTTTCTTCCGACTATTTACCGCAAATCTTTTCACGATATCGCCTCCATCATGATATGATATCATGGACGAGAAAGCGGAGCTGAAACGGGAGCTGGGTCTCTTCGAGGTTACCCTCTCCGGCGTCGGGATCATCCTGGGAGCGGGGATCTACGCCCTGATCGGGAAGGCGGCGGAGCTTGCCGGAAACTCGGTCTGGCTCTCCTTTGCCATCGCCGCCCTCATCGCCGTCTTCACCGGCCTCAGCTACGCCGAGCTCTCCTCGATCTTCCCCCAGGCCAGCGCCGAGTACGAGTACACCAATCGAGCCTTCGGCAAAAGGCTCGCCTTCGTCGTGGGGTGGCTGATCATCTTCAGCGGGGTCATCGGGGCCTCCACCGTGGCCCTGGGCTTCGGAGGCTACTTCTTCGCCCTGACCGGGCTTCCCGTCCTCCCCTCGGCGATCCTCCTCCTCCTCCTCCTCTCCGTCGTCCTCTTCTGGGGGATCAAGATCTCGGCCTGGTTTGCCATCGTCTTCACCCTCATCGAGACCTCGGGGCTGTTGATGGTGATCTACATCGGCCTGCCCCATCTGGGTAGCGTCGACTACCTCGAGATGCCCCACGGCACGAGCGGGGTCTTCGAGGCGGCGGCCCTGATCTTCTTCGCCTACATGGGGTTTGAGGAGATGGTGAAGCTCTCCGAGGAGACCAGGGACCCCGAGAAGAACGTCCCCCTGGCCCTCATCGGAGCCCTGGCCATCACCATCGTCCTCTACATGCTGGTGGCGGTGAGCGTCGTCTCCGTCGTCTCCTGGGAGACCCTCGCAGCGTCGGAGGCGCCCTTCGCCGAGGTGGCGGCCCAGGCCCTGGGGTCCGACGCCTTCCTGGTCATCTCGGCCATAGCCCTCTTCGCCACTGCCAACACCGTCCTTCTGATGCTTCTCGCGGCGTCCAGGATCGCCTACGGGATGGCCGGGTCCTCGTCGATCCCCGACTTTCTGGCAAAAGTCCATCCGGGAAGAGGGACGCCCTGGGCGGCGATAGTGGTGGTCATGCTCCTCTCCATGGGCTTCGTCTTCTCCGGCGACATCGCCTTCGTGGCCAGCGCCAACGACTTCATCCTCTTCGCCACCTTCGTCGTCATCAACGCGTCCCTTATCTATCTGAGGCGAAAGGACCCCGACCGGCCCCGGCCCTTCCGGGTTCCCCTGAGAATCGGATGGGTCCCCGTCCTCCCCATCCTGGGGATATTCACCTGCCTCTTTCTCATCCTCCACCTGGACCCGGCCGCCATCCTCCTGGGGGCGGCCCTGGCCGTCGTGGGCGGGGTTCTGGCCCTGGTACGCAGCCGGGAATCGAGCTGATCCTCGTCACCTGGAACCTGATGGAGATGGGGCCGTTCGAGACGGTGACCATCCCCTATCGGGTGACTGTCCAGCACCCCGGCCGGTTCGTCAACTCCGTGGTGGTCGACGCCAGATCCGTCGACGGTCCCGTGGTCCAGCCGTTCCGGGCGAGCTCGGTGATCGAGGTGGGCGAGCCGACGGAGTGCGAATCCACGGCCTGCGGGCTGTGGAGCCCCCCTGCTTGGGAGTTCGAGCACGTCGGGAGCCGCGCGGGCGACCTGACCTGCGATCAAATAGCCTAGCACCGGCTGCAATGCTGGTGGAGAAGATCTGGCTCCTGGCTGGACGGAATCGGCACCGGGCCCTGAACCTGAAATCCAAAAAATGGGGTGCGCCCCGGAGCACGCCCCGCCTTTCAAGGCGGCTCGGCCGATCGCAAATTGATCGAGTCCGAATTAGCTCCGACCAGGGACCATCAAATCGGCTCGGGCTTGTCCAGGAGCCCTGTCTTCTCCAGGATCGCGCCGGACCGCGCGTGAGGCCTCCTGGAGACTGAGTCGCTCGACTTCTCCATCTCCCTCGCCTCGTCGGCGAGCCTGGCCGCGGCCCGCATGACCTCGTGGCCCGCGGCGGCGGTGAGGGCGATCCTGTCCAGCTCCTTCAGCCTGAAGCAGGCAACGGCGTCGATCCCCGCCACCGTCTGGGCCATGTGCAGGGCCCCCATGGCCTTGGCCCTGGCGTAGGGGTTTAGAAAGTTCATCCGCTCGGTGCATTTTTCGGGGTTGCCCAGGATGTGAGGAAGCTTGGGGACGCCTGCGATGATGCTGGCCATGGCCGCGTCCAGCTCCTCCTGGACCAGCCTGACCGATCCGCAGATGCTCAGCACCTTGAGGGCGTCGGAGTTGAAGAGGGCCATCTCCGCCGGGTCGAGGAACTCCCGCTTTGCTCCGATGAGGGGGTCGAAGGGGAGGATGATGTAGCCGAACCCCTCGGCCTCCAGGGCCTCTCGGGCCTCCTTCTTGGAGGGGCCGTCGGAGATTACGATCGTGGGAACGTCCCTGTAGAGTTCTCTTGCCGCCGTCGGTCCCGGGGTGGCGGCGTTGGGGCCGACCATAACCACCAGCTGGGGACCCCAGCTCTTCAGCTCCGCGGACATCTCGGCCTCTTTTGTGGTCATCTTGGCTCCGAAAGAGAGGGATCGAGCCTCGATGTCGGCCCTCTCGGCGATCTCGTCCAAGGCCAGGTCTGCGACCAGGGACGATGCGACGTTACCGAGCTTGATAAATCCGATCTTGAACATGGCAATAACCCGCTCAGGTGATGCAGCCGGATCATAAAAGAGTTCCGATATCCGATCGGCACCACTGTCTTTCCGACAGAACTTCTTTATATGCCGCTCCCTTTTTTAGAGATGATACCTTGAGAGCTCAGATGATTCGTCACTTGGCGGAGAACAGGTGGCTTGTTCTGGACACCCTGGCCATAGCCACGGGCCTTGTCGGGGGGCTGGTGGCCGTCTTCTTCAGGAGGCTGGCCGAGGCGGTCGGCCACCTCTTCTTCGGCCCGGTCCTCACCGCCCTACCCGGCGGTGACCTTGGGCTGGTCCTCCTGCCGGTCCTGGGGGGTCTCGTCGTCGGATTTGCGATCCTCAGGTTCGCCCCCGAGGCCGGAGGGGAGGGGATACCGGCCTTCATGGAGGCCCTCCACAACCAGGGGGGCAGGATCCGGATACGGACGGGCCCCGCCCTCCTCCTCGCCTCGGCCGTCACCATCGGGAGCGGGGGGAGCGCCGGCAGGGACTCGCCCATCGCCCAGATCGGGGCGGCCTTCGGATCTCTATTGGGCCAGAGGCTGAGGCTGACCGTGGCCGACGTCCAGATCCTGGCCATCAGCGGCTTTGTGGCCGGGCTCGCCGGGACCTTCAACGCCCCTCTGGGGTCCGCCATCTTCGGGATGGAGGTGATCATGAGGCGGTTTCGGATGGTGGACGCCGTCCCCATCCTTCTGTCGGCGGTGATCGGCGCGGCCACCGCCTCTGCCTTCCTGGGCACAAACCCCGCCTTCACCCCGCCGAAGACCGACCTGGCCCTCTCAGAGCTGTGGCTGTGCTTCGTCCTGGGAGTCGTCTTCGGGGGCTTCAGCATCCTCTGGGCGGGCCTTTCCAACGGCTTTGAGAGGCTCTTCGAGATGCTCCCCCTCAAGGAGGGGTTGAAGCCCGCGATCGGCGGTTTGGTCGCCGGGGCGGCCGGCCTCTACTTCTTCGGCTATGGGATCATGGGAGTCGGGTACGACGGTGTTGACCGAATCCTGAGCATGGTTGACTCTCCCACCGGGGCAGATCTTCAGATCCTCCTCTTCCTCCTTGCTCTGGCCGCGGCCAAGGCCCTGGCCACCGCGTCCACCCTCGGCTCCGGCGGCTCCGGTGGGAGCATCGCCCCCACCCTGTACATCGGAACGGTTTTGGGAGCGGCCTTGGGCCTAATCTTCGGCACCATCTCGCCCGCGGCGGAGGGGCACGCTCCGACCTACGCCCTCCTGGGGGCAGGAGCCCTCTTCGCAGGATCGGCGGGCGCTCCCCTCACCTGCGTGGTGATGATCTCGGAGATGACCGCCGACTACACCCTCCTCCCGTCCCTGATGATCGCCTGCGCAACCAGCTATGGCATCGCCGCGATCGGCCTCAAGGGGTCGACCATCTACACCCTGAACCTTCTTAGGAGGGGGGTATCCCTGGAGACGGGGGAGGCGGTCCTGGAGCGGATTCTGGTCAGAGATGCCATGGTCCGGGAGGTGGTGGCGGTCTCTCCGGAGACGACCATCCGAATGGCCCGGGACATGATCGTCCAGCATAATATCAGGGGATTTCCCGTGGTCGCGGATGGGGAGCTTCTGGGGATCGTCACCTTCGACGACATCCGGAAGGTTCCTGAGGAGATGCAGGACGAGATAAGGGTCGAAGACCTGGCGGTGAAGGATGTGATCGTCGCCTATCCCGACGAGAACATGAAGCAGGTGATGGACCGGCTCTACAATAACAACATCGGTCGGCTTCCCGTGGTGGAGCGAGAGAACCCGAAGAAGCTTCTGGGGATCGTCACCAGGACCGATGCCATAAGCGCCTACGAGAGGGTGGCGGCGAGATAGAGGGCTGAAAAATCAGAGATGAAGAGATGGAGATGAAGACGATGAAGATGAAGACGATGAAGATGAAGACGATGAAGATGAAGACGATGAAGATGAAGACGATGAAGATGGACCGATCGAGAGATCCGCGTGATCGGCCGGAATCTCGTCAGACACCCTCTATTCTCACCCGCCCCTCATCGGCGTCCACGGTCACCAGGAGACCGTCTTCCAGGCTGAGGATCTCCTCGGATACCCCGTCCACCAGGGGGATTCCGCTGATGATGGCGCCTACGGCGACGATAGGCTCAGACCTGATGTTGATCATGGCCGCCGGGGCGACGCCCCTCTTCGAGAGCTGGTAGATGACGTAGGATCCCACGGTGGAGCCCTTGCCGCCGGGAAAGATCAGAACCTTGCCGTTGACGCCTCTGCCGAAGAGATGATGCTTAGGATCGACGACCTTTCCGGTATCCGGGTCGACGGTTCCAAGGAACGATATCGGCTCCTTTGATACCAGGGCGGGGCCCGAGGCTTTTCCGCTGGATACCCTGTGGCAGGAGATCTCCATCAAGAGACCCTCCGTGCGGCGGCCTTGCCGGTGGCGACCTTGACGCACTCCTCGGCGCTCCCATAAGCCGCCTTTATCTTGCAGAGGCCGGGGACGTAGGCGAGGGCCTTTCCGGAGTTGACCATCATTTTTTCGTATCGATCGCTGGTTGGCGATACCACCATGCAGGTGTCGCAGAAGACCTTCGCCCCCGATCCCTCGATCTTCTCGATCAGTTTCGGGCACCTCTCGGCGATCCCCCGTGCGGTGCAGATCCAGAATTCCCGTTTCACCTTCTTTCCCGCCAGGAGCCGGGCCAGATTCTCCAGCTCCTGCTGGGAGGAGTGGGGACAGCCCACGGCCACGATGTCCACCTCGTCGTCGGGGCCGTTCTCTTCTCGGACCGCCTCGATGTCTCTTTCGGTCACCGTGATCTCCTCAGATCCCTTGGGGGCTGCTGGGTCGTCCTCCTCAAAGCGGTAGAGGGCCACCGAGCCGCTGGCGGCCATGGCGGCGCCGAGGGCCTTCAGCTGGTCGACCTCGGGCCTTCGCCGGAAGGAGAATCGGGGAACCCCTTCGCCCACCTCTCTTCCCACGATGTAGCCCAGGATTCCGAAGTCGGAAGCCTCCAGGTCCGCCTGGACTGAGATTCCCACGGTGGGGACCCGGTTCTCTTCCAGGTGGTAGCCGTACCGGGGGGTCTTTCCCACCAGGGCGGCGGCCAGGGCCGAGGGTCCACCCTCCCGGTTCGTCTTCGCCCCGATGACGGAGTTGGCGAAGGAGACGGCCGAGGACTCGCTCCAGGCCAGGTGGTCGCCCCTCCGGGCAAAGTCGGGCCTGATCTGGTAGGGGGTGCAGGTGCAGTCCGGCGATATCCCCAGGCGGCGGTAGGCGTCGACGATCTCGATCTGCTTCTTCGCAAACTTCTCGTCGATATTCATCTCCCGCCAGCGGGAGAGGTCCATCCCGGCGGGGTTGAGGACGCTGGGGACGACCACCTTCCCCTGGAGGTCGGATATCCACTCCAGCCCCGCCTCGCCGATGGTCTTGAAGCTGACCCCCGCCACCTGGACGCTCCGAACGGGGATCAGCCGGTCTGCGCCGTAGATGTCGCCGAGGGCCACCAGGATCTCCATCGCCTTCCTCAGGGTCTCGCCCCTCTCCCCCTGGAGTGCCTCCTCCTCCTCTCGCGAAAGGTGCATGGTCGCTTCTCGGCGCCGGAATATAAAAAGGCTCAGATCCTCGAGAACGAGATCGCTCAGATCGAGGGGGAACTATTTCTATCAAAGGGCTCGCAGCTCAAATCAGCCTGCCGATGGGGTGGCCCGCGGCGGGCCAGACCTCCAGGTCCTTCGCCGCCTCGGAGACGAGGATGTCGGTCATCGCCGCCACCGGGAAGACCTCCCCGGCCCGCTCGATGGGGCCGTAAAGTACGAAGTCTCCCCCGGCCAGGATCTCAAGCCCCGCCGAGGCTGCATCGCAGGTGAGCCTGGTCTCCCTCCCCTTGGACCGGAGCCAGCGCCAGGAGGAGACGGCGTTGTGGATCCCCGAGCCGGTGGGCAGCCCGAACTTGGCCTTGGCCAGGACCGTGGATCGGAGCGACCTTCCGGCCCCGTCCCCCAGGGGGACGACCCCGGGGTCGATGAGAAGGTTGTTCATGCCCAGGCCGTGGGCGATCTCGATCAGCCCGGCCCTCCTTCCCGCCCCGCCCCTCTCCAGGGCTCTGATCGTGCCCTCGACGGTGGAGTCGGCGGGGTTGTAGGCGAGGAGGATGGCGGAGTCGATCTCGCTTGCGGCCAGAGCCTTCTCTTCCCCATCCGTCGTGGCGAGGCCGATGCTGTTGTAGATGCACCGGTCGGCGTAGCCGATCTCCGAGACGAGCTCGGCCATATCCATCCTGGTCCCGGCATCGGCGGAGTCGAGGATCAGGGGGCCGGACCAGATCCCCTCTACGAAGTCGAGGTAGCGGCCGAAAGCCTCTGGGGTCCTGGCGTAGAGGTGGAGGACGGCGGGGTTTCCCGTCTCCTCGGCGAGCGCCGCCTGCCTCTCGATGAGCGCCTCGGCCGCCTTCCCGTCGAAGATGCCCCGGTCCTCGTCCTCCACGATCCCCTGGCCCTGGTAAAATATCGTCCCGCAGAGGGCGGTCGGATTCTCCCCCGGCTGGCCCCCGATCTTCACCCCGGCGACGTTCACCACCGACTGATCCCTTGCAAACCTGAACAAATCCACCGCCTCGAACTCTGCGAACCTTCTACCCTGCATCTGGGGTTTGTGCTCCGAGGTCAAAAGAGTTGGGATGGGCTCTCCGAGCCTACTCCACCACCTCCACCTCCGAAGGCTCACGAGGTTATCGGCTCACGAGGTTATCGGCTCACGAGGTTATCGGCTCACGGGGTTATCGGCTCACGGGGTTATCGGCTTACGGCTCATGAGCTTATCGACTTCTTTCTCAGAAGCCGGTTGTACTTGATCGCAAACCGGTGGGCCTCGTCCCTCATCTCCTGGACGAAGAGGGAGGCCCTGTCGTCCCGTCGAATGGGAAGGGGCCTGATCCGGCCGGGGACGTAGATCTCCTCCTCCCGTTTGGCGATGGATATGACCGGTATGGTGAGCCCCAGCCTCCGCAGCTCCCGAAACGCGGCCCAGAGCTGCCCCTTACCCCCGTCGATGACGATGAGGTCGGGCATCTCCCCCGCCTCCTCCTTCTGCCGGGAGTAGCGCCGTTTGACGATCTCGCCGATGGAGGCAAAGTCGTCGATCCCCTCGACTGTCCTCAGCTTGAAGCGGCGGTAGCCCTTCTTGTCCGGCCTTCCGCCCCGGAACTGGACCATGGAGCCCACGGTGAAGCTCCCCGCGAGATGGGAGACGTCGAAGACCTCGATGACGTTCGGCGTCCCCGGCAGGGAGAGCGCCTCCTGGAGGGCGACGAGCTTCTTATGGTCGCCGAAGAACCGGATCTCCACGTTCTTCCGTGCGAGGTCCAGGAGCTTCCGTTTCTCCCCCTGCTTTGGCACCGTCACCCGGACCCGCTTCCCCTTGAGGTGAGAGAGAAAGTCGGCCAGGGAGTCGTCCAGCTCTTCGCCCAGGATAAGCTCTTCGGGCGGCTCGTTCTCCGAGTAGTACTGGACCAGAAACTCCTCCAGGAAGCTCTCGCCGCCGGGGAAGACGAACTCCTCTTTTCCCTCCAGGGTCCCCTTGTAGACCTTGAAGAGCATCAGATAAACGCTATCTCCATCGACGATCCAGCTGAGGACGTCCTCGTCAAACCTCTTATTCCGCTCGATCGTCTGGCGGTCCTGGAGGCCCTCGAGGGCCCGGATCTCGTCTCGGAGCTCCATGGCCCGCTCAAACTCCTGCTCGGCCGAAAGCCGAGCCATCTCCTCCTCGAGCGAGCCGATCAATTCCCCGGTTCTGCCCTTCAGGACCGCCTCGGCCCTTGCCACTCGGGCCCTGTAGTCTTCGGGCGAGATCTTTCCGATGCAGGGGCCGGAGCAGGCTCCCATGTGGTACCTCAGGCACGCCCTCTTGGGAAGCTTCCGGCAGGTCCGAAGGCCGAAGGTCTTTCTGACGACCGAGAAGACGTAGTCTCTCTCCCGGGCGGAGACGAAGGGGCCGAAGAAGCTGCCCCTGCCCACGCGCTTCCGGGCGAGGTGGATTCGGGGGAACTCCTCGTCGGTGAGGTGGATGGAGGCGTAGCGGGAGGAGTCCTTCAGCCGCACGTTGTACTTGGGCCAGTGCTTTTTGATCAGGGCGTTCTCCAGAAGAAGCGCCTCAACCTCGCTGTCGGTGACGATGAAGTCGAGGTCGCAGGCCGCAGAGACCAGGGCCGAGGTCTTGGGATCGAGGTCTTTTTTCTGGAAGTAGCTTGAGACCCGCTTTTTCAGGTCCCGTGCCTTTCCGACGTAGATGACCTCGCCCGAGGCATCTATGAAGAGGTAGCAGCCGGGAAGGTGGGGGAGGGGGTCAGGGTCGATCATGGTGGGAGGGGCTATTAGGGGCTTTTTGACCAGAAGCGGTTCCTATACTGAGAGCCAATCCTCCCTGCTGATCTCTCCCTGCCTCAAGATCTTCTTTAAAAGATCAACGCTGATGTCGCCTCTATGCGGATTTGGAACCATCAATCTGATCGATCCCTTCAGCATGATGAGATGGGGTCCTCTTCCTGAATAAGGACCTTCAAATCCCAGGGCGTGCAGCCGCCTGATCAGCTCGTTCCAGGAGACTGGCAAAAGCCGAGACATGACTCTAAGCTTCTACCGGCGCCTCTGGCACTTCGATCTTTTGCCCTTCGATGGCCGGTATGGGAAGATCGAATCGCAGGCTGAAAGCTATCCAGTCTTCGATAGCGAGCCTCAGGTTCTCGCGGCATTCGACCTCGGTCTTGCCGGCCGCCCAAACCCCCTTCAGCTCCGGCACTTCGCCGTAATAGGGCTCCTCATCATCGATGACCTCGTAGACCGCCCTGGACATCGCCGCCTGGATGTACTCGCAGAACATATCGTGATCTTATTTGATGGTATGAGATATAAATTAGCCTTCTTCACCGGGTGATCCTGGCGAGCCCAGCGCTGGAAACCTCGCGGCCACGATCTCACGCACCTCCGCGAGCCACCCCCGCCTCTCCTCCGGCGTGCTGGTCAGCACCACGAAGAAGGTCCTCCGATATACATCGGAGACACCGCAGAGCCCGAAAGACGCACCTCTTCCAGAGTGTCTCCATGTCTCTCGCCTTTCCGACGTAGATGACCTCCCCCAAGGCGTCTTTTAAGTGGTAATATCCGGGGAGGTGGGGATGGGGTTCAGGCTCGATCATGATGGCTATGCGGACCACTATTTCATGAGATTCCTGAACTCGTCCGCCGTCAAATCTGCATCTTTCAAGATGCTTTTCAGGACTTTTGGGTGCAGGATCTTATTTGAGTGATAGGGGATGGTTATCCTCGCGCCTTCCTCATTCCTGTAAATCCTATGACTCCCGCTCTGCCTCACCAGGGTGAAGCCTGCCCTCTCCAGGGCTCTGATGACTTCATCGGCGGTGACCCTCGGAAGCTTATCCGTCATACCGCCACTTCGAGAGAGGTCAAGCTGACGAATTCGACCTCAGGAAGGTCTTCGCCAGCCTCAAGCCTGTCTTTTACATGTAGTGATATCGCGTCCTCGATATTTTCCAGGGCGTCTTCGTAAGTATCCCCCTGAGTGTAACAACCCTGAAGCTCTGGACAGAAGGCGAAGTAACCGTCCTTGTCCTTCTCGATCACCACGGAAAAGCGATAATTCTTCATGCATCCACCATTTGTGCTTTTCAGATTCAAGTTTATACCTGTAAGGAGCCGACAAATAACTATGTTTTCATGGCGATAGGCTATTCTGTGGTTATAAGGACCCTCAAATCCCAGGGCGTGCAACCGCCTGATCAGCTCGATCCAGGAGACTGGCGAAAGCCGGGACACGATTCTAGGCTTTAACCGGGCGCCTCCGGCACTTCGATCATGTGACCCCGATAGTTGGTATCGGAAGATCGAATCGCAGACTGAAAGCCATCCAGTCTTCTACCGTCAGCCTCAAGTTCTAGCAGCACTCGACCTCGGTCTTGCCGCTTGCCCAGACGCTATTCAGCTCCGGCACCTCGCCGTAGTAGGGCTCCTCATCGTCGATGACCTCGTACGCCGCTCTGGACATCGTCGCCTGGATATACTCGCAGAACATAGCTTCTCCTAAGCTTGATGTCGTAATTGGTGGTGACTCTTAGCAGTCGTGTTATGTGGTCTGTCAAGTATTTTTTCCGTGGCAGCGTTTGTACTTCTTCCCACTGCCACATGGACAGGGGTCATTTCTGCCTACTTTAGGTGGTCTCTTCATTCTGACGATTTTATTTGATTTAGGAATTGGGTACTCTTCCTCATGTACATTATAATATGTTTCTGATGTAAGGATGCTAAGATCTTTTTGCAATTGGGCCGCTTCAACGTTTAAATCTTTAGACCACACCCTTGCATCTAGGTATATAAGATCCTCCGAGCTTCCACCATTAGGACGGAAGGGCTGGAAAGCGATTCCGACGATGTCAAGAGCCTCAGGACACTTATATTTCACAACCATACAGCAGGCTTGGAGCAAGGTAAAACGGGCTTCGCGATATTGCTCATAGGAACAAAAATCTGGCTGAGGCAAGCTCAGAAAGACGTAGAACGGCTCATTATCCGAAAGCGGTTTATAATATCTGATGCGCCTCGTGCCGTCAGGTGTGTTAGTACACAGATCGATAAGGCCTTTAGCGATCAGGCGCCGAGCCAATCTTGGCTCACGAGCCATGAAACGGAGACCGATTTCAGTGCCGGATAGCTCTATGTGATTGGTGTAATACTGCGTTGCATTGAGCGCGTGGTGAGCAAACCGTTCGATGAGGTCATCCCAAATGTAGCTGATACTATCCTGTCTAAGCTGCTCTATACGTTCAGGTCGATCACAAAAGTCTTTCCAGAATCCCTCTTCGAGGAAAATTCCGCGATATTTTCCATCAAAAGCAAAGTCGTGCGCACCGTCTTCATTCATGTGCATGAGATAGACTGCAAGAAGATCCTCCTCACCCGGAACAAATACGGCTGTATTGGACCTGATAAGGTTCTCTTTCCGCTCCAGATACGAGACGAAATCGCTTATCGTATCGAGCATCTGTAATAAAATATCTAAAGTATAGTCTGTCAGAACGTGAACGAAAGTTTTACTCGGGTCTAAATCCCCAACCGTAAATGGTGTTGAATATAGGTCTTCCGCGTTTCCGTTCAGGCCTAACGAGGTGTTAAGCATCAAGCTCTCAGTACCACCAAATTTTGCCTTACATCTTTCATCGCTTCCATGAGCAACTACTATCAGGTGATACTTTGCAGATTCATTTGATGGGATCGGTAAAGGAAATTGCTTTGTGCACGAGCGATCCAAATATACCCTATCAGGGTGTTCCCTTAACCACCTTTCCGCACCCCATGCTTGCTCAGCAGACTTTTTGATAGCTCTGTTGTACCATCGCCTCCAGTTTAATTTCAGATCTCCTGAAGCTGGAAACAAACAATGCTTGTCTGAGAATATCAGAACATGTTGGTCAAATATAACAACCATGTCGCATAGCTCTTTGCCATCTCCATTGCCACCAGTCTTCTGATCTCTAAAAACGCCAGGGTAACTCCAGAGAGAAAGGAAACTCTTTTCGCAAAGACTATTCAGGTACCTCTCGGATGGGGTTACACCTTGCGCCTTATGGACAGGTATTCTTTCTCTAGCTCTATTGGGATTGGGGTACATCGTAGCACTTCCGTATTACAGATGGCAATAGTAACACTAGATGTTAGATTCCGCGAAGATCAGGACTTCCATATCCTCTTCACTTCCAGGGAATCTATCTTTGAGCTCCCAACGCAGCCTCTTAGCTCCTTTTTGAATTGGGTTGAGTCGACCAAAGGCTTAACCACAATGTTTCCGTCTTCCTGTCCCACATCCACTTCATCATCACCATCCGTCAAACCAGCTGTTTATGATCTTCTTGGGATCGGGGAGTTTATCGCCTCTCCGCCCAGCGCCGGAAACCTCGTGGCCACGATCTCACGCACCTCCGCCAGCCACCCCCGCCTCTCCTCCGGGGTGCTGGTCACCACCACGGAGAAGGTCCTTCGATGGACGTCGTCGACGCCGCAGAGCCCGAAGACGCACCTCTTCCAGAGCATCTCCAGGGGATCGCCGAAGGCCGCAAGCTCCCGCTCCTCGGGGGTGTTGGCGGTGTTGAAGACCAGGGCGCACTTCGCCTTCAGGAGGCCGACCGGGACGCCCTCGCCGCCGTCCCCCTCGCGAAACTCGTAGGCGACTCCGGGCCGTATGACCCGATCGACCCAGCCCTTCAGGATCGCTGGAGGCTGCCCCCACCAGTTGGGGTGGACGACGACGATCCCCTCGGCGGCCGCGATCTCGTCGCAGTGGCTTTTGACGATGGGATCGAGGGCGGCGCCCCTGGGGATCTCGGGGCCGGGGAGGATGGGGTCGAACCTCTCGGCGTAGAGGTCGTGGAAGGATACCTGGTGGCCGTTTTCCTTCAGCGCGTCAACCGCCGCCTCGGCTATGGCGTGGTTGAAGCTTCCGGGATGGGGATGGCCGAGGATGACGGATACTCTCATGTAACATTCGAAAATAGATGGTAATTGATGGTATATTCTTCAGGGTCTGGCGAGTGGCGTGAGGGGGAGCGGGCGCCGGAGCCTGCAGCCTCGGGCCCGAAACCCCGCCCAAAACCGTCTCTACTTCTTCTCCCCGGGTTTGGCAGCCTGCTCGTGAGCGAGGATGGAGGCCTTGGCGTGAACCCGGACGAAGGGGCTCTCGTCCTCCTCGGCGGCCTTCTTCAGGATGTCCAGGGACTTCTCGTCCATCATCTCCCCCAGGACCCAGGCGGCTCCGCCCCGGATCTCCTCGTTCGTCTCCCCGTCCAGAAGGAGCTCTGCCATCCTCTTCTGGACCAGCTCTCTTCCCATGGCCGCAAGCCCCACCATGGCGTTGGCCTTGACCACGTCCTCGGGGTCCTTGAGGGCCTGGACCAGGGGCTCCACCACCTCAGGCCCGCCCTTCTTGGCCAGGGCGTTGACCGCGTTCGCCCGAACGAGCATGTTACTCTCCTTGCTGACGACCTCGGCGAGCTTCTCGACGGTCCAGGTGGCGTCGGGCAGGTTCTCCGGCACCTGAGGGCCCGCCAGGGAGTCGATCGCCTCGGTCTCGCCCAGGGGGACGGCTCCTGGCTTCTCCATCTTCCCTTTCTTCCCGGTCTCCTTCTTCTCTTCGGCCATGGGATGAAAGATGTTGCCTATTCTACTTCAATTTTTCCAAGTTCGAACGCCTTCCTGTTGATCTCCAAAAACCTCGCCGGGACCGTCTCGGATAGGGCCGAGAGGAGGGTCGCCTCCTCGATGGGAAGGTATCCGGCGATAGCCCCCAGCATCACCACGTTCGTCGCCTGGGGGCTTCCCGCCTTCGCCGCAAGGCCTGTGGCGTCCATCGCCTTCACCTCGCAGGCGACCTCTCGAAGAGGGGAGAGGATCTCTTCGATGGAGGGGTATCGAGCCTGGCCCGTAGTGACGGTGACGGGCATCACCGGCCGCGTGTTCACCAGGGCGACCCCTTTGGGGGAGAGGTAGGAGGCGTACCTCAGGGCCTCCGCCGGCTCCATGGCCAGGAGGACGTCCGCGCTGCCCGGCGATATCATGGCGCTGTATTTGCAGCCGACCCGGATGTGGTTGATGACGCTTCCGCCCCGCTGGGCCATCCCGTGGGTCTCCACCCCCCGGACCGACAGCCCCGCCAGCATGGCGGCCCTGCCGATGATCTCGGAGATGAGGATCACCCCCTGGCCGCCGACCCCGACCACCACCACGTCGCACTCTGAAGTTCTCATTTCACCACCTCGATCGCCTGCTGGGGGCATATCGCGGCGCAGACCCCGCACCCCGAGCAGAGGGCGTTGATTTTGGCCACCGTACCGTCGAACTCGATGGCGGGACAGCCGAAATTGACGCAGATCCTGCACCCCTCGCACTTCTCCTGGTCGACTTTGAGCCTCGGCCTCCGGACCCCGGACCTGATCTCGCTGATTACGCAGGCCCTCTTGGCCACCACCACCGAGAGGCCGGGATGGTCCCGCGCCCG
>Ga0209408_1000960_pt1 | contig 19531 bp, 19 predicted proteins | sample AD_UKC107_MetaG_FD_184422 | JGI IMG/M metagenome (GOLD analysis project Ga0209408, IMG submission 184422) | Active sludge microbial communities of municipal wastewater-treating anaerobic digesters from Hong Kong - AD_UKC107_MetaG (SPAdes)... | ecosystem: Engineered > Bioreactor > Anaerobic >... | reverse complement strand
CTTTCGATCCTGCCTGTCCGTTTTTTCTGTAGCTAGAGTCTTACCATTAGCGTTTCGGACCCATCGCTTTAGATTCACGTATGGTCTGCCAGGGGACGGCCGCGAGGGCGGCGCCGTCCGCCCGGAGTGCGCGCTGGTTTCGCGCCTGCGGAGGTGGGCGGACAGGATCGTGGCGCGTGGCAGGGCAGCACTAGACGATCGATCTCGTTCCATCTTGAGATTGCGTTTCGCTAATGGATTGGCGAGATGTCAAGCACCTTTAGTCCTTGGAGCTGGGGAATCTAGCTGTTGGGCTAGTTGGCGGTATTCATTGCATTAATTTATCGAAATAAAAACTATCTTGCACAATTAAATCTATTACTAATCCCGCAAACCAAACATTGCAAAGTCCCAATAGGGGGTCGTTTTGGGATAACTCTCCAGAATGTACCCCAATCAAGGCGCTGGACATGGAAGAACGAATATCATCAACGATATGATCTTCGAAATGGTTGTGTTCCTCTTGCCAATCTGCAAATCTACCATAATATTCATAAGATCTCATTAGAACTGGGCTACCACTTGTTCCTGGCTGTAGTTGTGCATCAATTAGGAATTTTGGTTCTCCATTGAATGGAACGGAAGGGACTGAAGCCAGAGTTGCTCTTTGGATTAAAGGAAGATTGTGTTTTTTATCATGAAGTCCCATTGGATATCCGATAACTGCGAGGTTATCCCAGATCGACAAATCGTTAAAATCGTATCTAAAATGAGATTCGAATGATTCGATATAATAAGGTTTCATTTCGTCATTCTTAATTGGAATTGCTACGATATCAATTATTCTTCCGCTCGATATGTCATTATTTTTATGCTCTAACCATACTGGTTCAAGCTCTTTGTATAATGGAATTCGAAGACATTTATTTTCAGAAAATTTCTCGGGATTTGTATGTAGTTTAAGACGAATTTCATCTGGATAAAAGCCATCATATTCATCAATAACAACATGGCGATTCGTAATGAAATATAAATTCCCATCCAATTTATAGAAAAAACCCGTAGCTGTAGCGTTTAGTTGAACATCTTTCTTATTTAGGTCTTTCTTGTAAGTTTTTATCGGAGCAGTTACAAATAAAAGCGGATTCTTAACCATCATGATACCTTCTCCGACAAAATACCCATCAGCCGCCACCCCTCGACCTTGCCGCACCCGCCGCGCGCGCCCTCCCGCTCGGAAAAGGCCTCCATCCCGTCCGGCTCGATCAAGGAGCCCATCATCGCGAAGGGGACGGCCTCAGCAGTGTGGGTCCGAAGAGCGATGGGGGTCGGGTGGTCAGGCAGGACCATGACGCGCCAGTCGTGGCCTGACTTCTCAAGGCCCGCAAGGACCGGGCCGACGACCCGCGCGTCGAAGCGGCGGATCGCCTCGATCTTTTTGTCGAGATCGCCATCGTGGCCCATCTCGTCGGGGGCCTCGACGTGCAGATAGACGAAGTCTACGCAGTCGAGGGCGTCGAGGCAGGCGGCGACCTTCCCCTCGTAGTTTGTGTCGAGAACGCCGGTCGCGCCGGGCACATCGATCACCTCAAGCCCTGCGTAGACCCCCATCCCCTTGAGGAGGTCGACGGCGGAGATTACGGCACCCTCTATGCCCCAAAGCTCGCGGAACCGGGGCATCGACGGGGCCTTCCCCTGCCCCCAGAGCCAGATCATGTTGGCGGGTCGCTTTCCTTCTCTCGCGCGGCGGAGGTTGACGGGGTGGTCGGCGAGGACCGGGATTGATTCGAGCATCATCTCGCGCAGGGGGGCGGAGCCGTCGCCCTTCGGGAGGTGGCCGTCGATCGGCTGGCCGGAGATGTCGTGAGGCGGGGTGCAGTCTGCCGCAAGGCCGTCATTTTCGTCTTGGACCAGGAGGTTTCGATAGCTAACGCCTGGATAGAGCTTTGTTTCCGGCTGGGCTTTCTGGAGAGATGCGATCAGCTCGCTTCCTTCCTCTGAGGAGATGTGACCAGCGCTGTAGTCGACCATGATCCTCTTTTCGAGGTCGACGTTGACGAGGTTGCACCGGAAGGCGACGTCTTGGGGGCCTAAGGCCACACCCATCGCCGCCGCCTCCAGGGGGGCGCGGCCGCTGTAGTACCTCTTCGGATCGTATCCCATCACCGAGAGGTTCGCAACGTCGCTTCCCGGCGGCATACCGGCGGGTACGGTCGTGGCAAGTCCGCCGCGTCCTTCCCGGGCGATCCTGTCCATGTTGGGGGTCTCTGCCACCTCAAGAGGGGTCTTTCCGCCAAGCTTCTCGATGGGATGGTCTGCCATCCCATCTCCCAGAAGTATCACCAGCTTCATGCTCATCTCTCAAACCTCTTCGACCCTCTATATGTCCCCTCTGTCCTGCGCATCCATCTTTAAATGTTGGCAGCACGGCTACTACGGTGACTGCTCACCCCTTGCTGTCGGTTGGCTTTCATTTCGTTGCCTTTCAAAAGCGGACTCCTATCTCGCCACCTCATAACGCAACCACACGAAGTCGCCCTTGACCTTCTCCACATGCGTCAGCTTCAGCTGAATGATGCCGCTATTTGATTCGAGATCAGCTTCGTCAAAAAGGCTGGGCCCCCTCCGCCCCCCCACGAGGCTGGGGCTGATGAGGACGCTGACCTCGTCCGCCAGCCCCTCTCGCAAAAGAACGCCGTTTAGCGTCCCACCACAATCAGTACGGACCGACTTCACTCCGTACCGGACGTTCAGCTCCTCCAGAGCAGCCCGGATATCCACATGATCGTCGCCGACGATGATGTATTCAAGATGCCTCTTTCCCAGATAATCCAGGTACGAGGCCGGCGTGGCCTTTGAACAGAGCACCACAATCTTTCTCCACCAGGGCTCCTGCTGGAGAAGCCTCCAGTTGTGAATCCTGCCGCGGCTGTCAGGGACCACGAGCAGAGGGCGAGGCTCATAGATCAGATCTTCTGTTCCAGGCGGTGGCAGTTTCTGGGGTGGATCGGGCGCTTCCACCGCCGTCTCTTCGGCTTCATGCTCGCCAAGAGCGAAGATTGTATCGCTCCCGGCGAGGACGGCGTCCACCTTCCAGCGGTAGGAAAGCTCGTAGTACAAGAACATCGCCTCTTGCGACTCTGCGACTCGATCTATCCGCCCATCAAGGCTTACGAGGTTATATATCGCGACTTTTGGCAACATCGTAGCTTTCACCTTCAGAATCTCTTCCTCACATGAAGAAGGTGCTCATCCCTGACCCCGTCTTCGCCTCTTCGGCTTTCTTCTTCGCCCTCGCCTTCCGTTCAGCCTCCGGCAGCTCCTCTTCTTCCCGCCTTTTCTTCTCTTCCATCTCCATCCTGGCCAAATGGTGGTTGAGGACCTTGGCGAGCCTGTTCAGCTTCTCCCTCTGGCATGTCGCGCCTCTCGTGACGCCGTAGACGATATCGACAACTGTTCCTTGCGTCTCGATCTTGTTTCTCGGGGGCATCACGAGCCTCGTCTTCACCCCCACCTTCGCGAAGTCCTCGAAGTCGACGGGGCTCTGACATACGATCACCGCCGGGATCTCCGCCAGGGCCAAGACGTCCTTCGCCTTGTAGACGACGTGCGACCTGATGTTTCCTAGGTGGATTACGGCGATCTTGTGCCTCTCGATCTGCTCGATCTCCTTGGGGGTGAGGCCGAAGGTGGGGCCAAACCCCCTGGACGCCGACGGGAAGCTTTCGGGAACCCCCGCTCCCGCCTCCAGGACGAGGACGCTCGTCTGGATCCCCTCCCGTCGGAGGCCGTAGGTGATCTCGCAGACGGGCTTTGTTATGTGCCTTCGCCCTGGGGACATGGCGATGGCTATTACGTCTGGTTTGGAGGCCTCGGAGAGGGTTCCGCGCTGGGCGAGGCCGCCGCCCTTGGCAAGCCCCATGCTCTCTCGGCAATCCACAACCTGGGTCGTCCTGCCGATCATGAGAATTTATTCGGAGTCTAACGCTTATTAGCCTTTGCCAGCCGGTTTTTCGATCGGGCCGCGCCCTTTAAGCCCCATGGCTCCGATGGATCTATCATGCTCTCTTTTGTTGGCCTGGGCCTCTACGACGAGAAGGACGTCTCCGTGAGGGGGCTTGAGACGATCAAGGATGCGGACCTCGTCTTTGCCGAGTTCTACACCTCAAGGCTTATGGGCGTCTCGCCGGAGAGGCTCGCAGAGTTCTACGGCAAAGATGTCCGGCTTCTGAGCCGGGAGGAGGTGGAGACGAGCCCCGAGGTGTGGATGAGCGAAGCACAGGAGAAGAAGGTCGCATTCCTCGTGGGTGGTGACCCCATGATCTCGACGACCCACCTGGACCTCCGGCTTCGAGCCCTCAAGATGGGGATAAAGACTCGGATAGTCCACTCCTCTTCCATCGTCACCGCCGTCTCGGGGCTCACCGGCCTTCAGAACTACCGGTTCGGAAGATCCACCTCGATACCCTACCCCTACGTAGCCCGGGGCAAGAGGATCGTCGCTCAGAGCCCCCGCGACGTCGTCGTCGATAACCTCGAAAGGGACCTTCACACCCTCCTATTTCTTGACATCCAGATGGACCGGTACATGACCGTCAGCGAGGGGGCGGCCCTCCTCCTGGAGATGGAGAAGATCGCCGGGGGCGATCGGCTTGCTTCTGCCCTGGGCGTCGGCGTGGCGAGGGCCGGGTCCGAGGACGCGAACGTCTTGGCAGACTGGCTTCCGAACCTCGCGGAGCGCGACCTCGGGGGGCCGCTTCACATCCTCGTCGTCCCGGCGAGGCTTCACTTCATGGAGGCGGAGGGGCTGGTGGCCCTGGCCGGGGCCCCTCAGGAGATCCTGAAGATGGCGAAACCCTGACCGGGAAAGCTTTAATAATACTCGAATATTCCTCCAGGAATACTGGAGGAATATCGTGCCCAAGATATCGGTGGAGATCCCCCAACACATAATAGACGACGTGAACCGCCACGTCGGCGACGACGGAAAGTTCGTCAACTTCTCCGACGCGGTCCGGACGGCTCTCCGGAAGATGCTCGACCAGCTAGACGAGATCGACCGCCGCCAGGGGAGGCTTAAGGAGGATGGCGAAGAATGAAGATGGGACTCTCCCTGGAGTTCGACGCCGCCCACCGTCTTCCGGACTACGACGGCAAGTGCGCAAGAGTCCACGGCCACACCTACGACGTGGAGGTGGTCTTGGAGGGGCCGGTGGACGAGGAATCCGGCTTTCTGATGGACTTTTACGACCTGAAGCGGATCTTGAAGTCGGTACTGGAGGAGCTGGACCATCGCGACCTGAACGAGATCCTTTCAAACCCCACAGCTGAGAGGATCGCAGAGCACATAAAGTCAGGCCTTGAGAGAAACCTCCGGGACACCCCCGCGAGCCTCGTCTCGGTGAAGCTCTGGGAGGGGAAGAACAAGTGGGTGATGACCGAATGAAGCCGAAGGCGGTATGCCTCTCTTCCGGAGGCCTCGACTCGACAGTGGCGGCAGCCAAAGCAAAACATGACGGCTTCGATATCTACATGATCCACATCCTCTACGGCCAGAAGGCGGAGAAGAGAGAAAAAAGGGCGATCGAGAAGATCGGTGAAGCCCTCGACGCATCCGAGGTGAGGTTCGTCCGGACGGACATATTCCAGAACATGACGCCCCTGACGACGGCCGAGGCGCCGATCCCGTCGGGGGACGAGGTCGACATCGTCAACACCACGTCCACGCCTTCCACCTGGGTATACTGCCGAAACCTCGTCTTCGGTTCGATGGCCGCAGCCTATGCCGAGGCGATCGGGGCTGAAAGCGTCTTTGTCGGTTTCAACGCCGAGGAAGGAAAATCCTACCCCGACAACAGGCCGGAGTTCGTTTCTAGGTTCAACTCTCTCCTGGAGAAGTCGGTCGCCTCCTTCAGCAGACCTCCCAGGATCGAGGCTCCCCTCGTCGACCTTTTCAAGCCAGAGATCGTGAAGCTGGGGGTAAAGGTCGGCGCTCCCATGGAGCTGACCTGGTCCTGCTACCTGGAGGGCGAAGTCCACTGCGGTGAATGCGAGGCCTGTCAGCACCGAAGACACGGCTTTTTGGAGGCGGGCGTGGTTGATCCCACAGAGTATCGATGATATCGGCTTTCTGGGAGAAATCTTCTCCTCGTTTCAGGGCGAGGGCCCCCTCATCGGCAAGAGACAGGTCTTCGTCAGGACCGCAGGCTGCAACTTGAGCTGCTCTTACTGCGATTCCCCCAAGTTTCGTCGGGAAGTCAGATTTTGCGAGGTGGAAGATACCTCGGTCCCGGGCCGTTTTCGGCAGGCAGAAAACCCTGTAACTTTGAGCTGGACGATGGAGCAGATCCTCGCCCTCTGGGCGATCGGCACCCACAGCGTATCGATAACCGGGGGCGAGCCCCTCTGCCAGCCCGAGTTCTCAGAAGCCCTGGCGATGGGGTGCGCTGCTGAGGGCCTGCCCGTATACTTCGAGACGAACGGCTTTTCTCGAAGTCGCTTTTCGAGGCTGATCGACTGGATAGACTTTGCGGCCATCGACGTTAAGCTTCCAAGCCATAGGGCCTGCCCTTCGGGCGAATGGAGCCATCTCGTCGAAAACGAGCTCGCGTGCATCGAGGGCGCGTCCAGGGCGGGGGTCTTCACCATCGCCAAGGTGGTGGTCCTGGATTCGACGTCGGCTGAAGAGATAGAAAGCCTCTGCCCCCGGCTTGAAGGCCTTGAGGTCACCTTTGTACTCCAGCCGGCTTCGGGAACCCAAAAGCCAGATCAAGAAAAGCTGATCCTCCTCCACGAGGAGGCATCTGAGCATCTGGGAGAGGTGGTGGTCATACCCCAGGCCCACAAGATGATGGGCGTTCTCTGAAAGGAGGGAGGACGAAATGGGGTTTCCCGGGTTAGTTTTTTTAGATCAGATCGATCGGCTCGTCCTTCCTCTCGGCGATCCTCTCTCTCACCATCTGCCGTCTCTTATCGGCGCTCTTGTCGTACATCTCCTTGTACCGATCGGAACGCTCGTTCTTATCCCATCTCGCCACCCTCCGGTCGAGGGCCTCGAACATGTACTTCTCTGCGGCCTTGACCGTCTCCAGATCGCCCCGGAGGACCAAAATCTCCCTCTCTTCGGTCTCTCCGTCCAAAAGCCCGACCTTGGCCTTTCGTCTCACCGGCTCCAGCTCGAAGCTGTCCACCAGATCCTGGACTACGCTAAGGGGCATCCCGATGGGGATCGCCAGGTCGTAGAGCCCCGCAAGCTCTTCTTTGTTCTCAATTTCAGCGTCGGCCATCCCAATATCACCTCAAGATCCTCGCCCCTTGAAGATTTAAGTCTGTCGAAAGGCCGTATTCAGGGGCCGTTTCTGAGGCGATGGATCAGAAGGTCGTGGCGGTGGTCGTTCTCGTCCGGAAGGGCATCTCGCCACCAGCAGATATAGGCAAGCGAAAACAGTGCGGCGAATCCGCGGCGGCCGCGAGCTTTTTCCCGCGGCCCAAATTGTCGTCGATTTCAATATGAGCATGGGGCGGCACCGTACCGCCTCGAGACCCGAGCCGGTCTAGGGAAACTGTTATTAAGGGGAGGCTCAATCAGAAAAGCTGCCGGGCCCGTAGCTTAGCATGGTTGGAGCGCACGGCTGATAACCGTGAGGTCACGCGTTCGAATCGCGTCGGGCCCACCAGAAACCAATTTTGCTTTCTTTCGCAAACCTGGAGCTTGTTTTTTATTTTGAATCGAATCTGCCTCTCCTCAGAAAAGATCCGAAAGATTCGGGAATCACTCTCCAGCTATGTCGCCCATGAGGGTGGTGTTCATCACGTAATCGAAACCAAGAGCTGGAGTCCCACACCACCCCGCCTGCTCGAGGATCCCCATGAAACAGACCCCAATGAGCTTCTTGTGCTTGATCTTCCCCAGAAGGTCGGCCATCTCCTCGATGCTGACGCCGATCTTCGGCATCGCCATACCCCCCAGGATCACCACCACGTCGGCGTCGGGGCTGGCAGCATCTCCCAGCTCCATACCGTACGCGGTGGCAACCATCTCTCTCGTCTTCTCGACTTTCAGGCCTGGGACGAAGGCGAGCTTCTTCTCCCTGATGGGAAAGGCAAGAAACTCGGCGAAGGGTGTGCAGAACCCCGGAGTCCCGACGAAGGTGACGCTTTCGTCATCCTTCACCAGATCTCGAAATCCGTTCAGCATTCCGCCAAGCCCTTTTATATCGGTGATTTTCTTCACAAAATCCCTCCGATAACTAAGAACGCCCCAAAAGGTTTTAAGCTTTAACCTTTGAATTTTGGCCGGTCTCACTCAAATTTCAGGGTGAATGAGAAATATCGATTCGCGAAAAGCTGATAGATACATGACTTATATAGCGAAAAGCAACAATTGTAAGGCACAAATGGCGGCGATTGGAATAGTGGGTGGTGAAGTTGATAAAAGACCTTTTAATGAAAATAGTCGACTTTCGTAGTGATGGTTCAGTCATAACAAAGGCCAGGCTCCGTAGGATCGCCTTTTTCAAGGATCTGATGTCCCCCCTTCCAAAGCCGGTGAAGATCCTCGACATCGGCGGGACGGAGCTCTTCTGGGAAAGGATGGGTTTTGCAGATGATGAAAATTATCAGATAACAATTCTGAACCTGTCCAAAACGGAGAGCCACCACACCAACATCAGCCTTGTCGTCGGTGATGCCAGGGACATGAGCGAGTTTGGGGATGAAGCCTTCGACGTAGCCTTCTCAAACTCCGTTATAGAGCACGTGGGAGGACCTGCTGAGCAGCGGCAGATGGCGGAAGAGGTGATGCGGGTGGGGAGAAGATACTTCGTCCAGACCCCAAACCGCAGTTATCCCTTCGAGCCCCACTTTCTCTTTCCCCTCTTCCAGTTCCTTCCTCTTAATCTCAAGGTCTTCATAATCCGAAGATGGTATCCTAGAATTTCTGACAAAGAGAAAGCCACAAACGCTGCGAAATCGGTCCGGCTGCTCGGGAGACGAGAGGTTGCAGACCTCTTTCCTGACGGAAAAATATGGGATGAAAAGCTCTTGGGCATGACAAACTCCTTAGTAGTCTATGGACGATGGTGATGTTCGGCCAGAAGGCTCTTCTGGGAATTGCCATGGCGACTTTCTTCGTGGTCTCGCCCATAGCTCCATGGTTTTGTCAATTTTGCCCTATGCTCGGTTTAGTTCGATGAGGTAATGAATAACGGAAAATCAGAACCGAATAGGGGCGTTCCCTTTCAGCTTCGGATGAAAAGGGATACTTATCCATCTGAACCGTTCTGACCTTAAGACCTCTTCCTCTTATCCAGGCATCGCCCTCACCGGCTTCAAAATGTTTATCTGGATTGAACTAGGTTCTTCCGGCACGATGACCAAGAAATCGGTGAAGGAGAAAAAAAGAGGCGTGGATAGGAAAGACCGGCCCGCGCCGAAGAGGCGGGCGATGGAACGCATCCCCGATCCTTACGTCTACGCGGGCCTAGTTTTAGTCTTCCTCTTCTCGCTCTACCTGAGGGTCTATAGACCCATGTCTCGTGTTTTTGTCGGAGATTACGTGTTCTTCGACGGCAACGATCCCTGGTACCACATGATGCTGGCCAAGAGCACCGTTCTCAACTTCCAGCGTCCGTGGTTCGATCCCATGACCTACTTCCCTGAAGGGACTATCACCCCCTTCGGGCCTTTCAACAGCTGGTCTATCGCCATCCTCTCTTACATTGCGGGTCTTGGAAACCCCAGCATGCACACCATTGATGTCGTGGGGGCGATCTTTCCGGCAGTCCTGGGAGCCCTTCTCGTCTTTCCCGTCTACTTCATAGGGCGTGAACTCGGAGGGCGAACGGCGGGCTTCATGGGCGCGGTCATGATCACCGTTTTGCCGGGCCAGTTTCTGTCGCGATCGATCATAGGGTTCACCGACCACCATGTCGCTGAGGTCCTCCTCAGCACGACGGCGATGCTCTTCTTCATGCTCGCCGTACGGTCGGGCGCCGGAAAGCTCACCTTCGCCTCTCTTCGCGGAGGCGATCTCGCTGATTTGAAGAAGCCTCTCTTATACTCGCTCTTTGCTGGCCTCTTCCTCGGCCTCTACATAGACGCCTGGGCAGCTGGTCATCTGTTCATCGGAGTGCTGCTCGTCTTCATCACAATTCAGAGCGTCATCGATCACCTGAGGGGAAAAAATCTGGAGTACCTGGCGATAGCGGGAACCGTAACGTTCCTCGTCGCTTTGCTTTTGATCCTGCCGTTCGTAAGGGCGGACAACGGTTTTGCTTCCTCCGCGTACTCAATGCTCCAGCCGACGATGCTGATTATCGGAACGGCCTTCCTCCTGTTTCTCGCCTTTTGCTCGGGGCAGCTCGTCCAGCGCAAGATGGATAGGCGGTACTTCCCCCTGGCTGTTGCGGGCTTGATCGTTCTGGGCTTCGGGTTGCTCATGGTGGTCGCCCCCCAGTTCACAGGATCTATCACGAGCGGTTTGAACATATTCCAGCCCAGGACCGGCGGATCTGCCACCGTATCAGAGGCGTCCCCGATATTCGAGAGGTACGGCGTCCAGAGGAACTTCCCCGGCCTGATATCCTTCCTTTCACCCTTCTGGCTGACCCTCCTGGCCCTGCCTCTCATCCTCCATCGGTACTATCGAGACGATAGTCGGAATGCAGAGATGCTCATCGTCGTCTGGACACTGATGATGCTCGCCCTGACCTTCGCCCAGAACAGGTTTGCCTACTACTACGCCGTCAACGTAGCCTTTCTCTCTGGGTACCTGGGATCGGTTCTTCTGGAAAAGACTCGATTCCTCGAGGCCGAGGATGCCCTCGTCAGGATGGCGAGAGGAGCTTCCAAAGAGGAGCTTGACCAAAACCTTCTTCTGACCAACGTCGCGGCCGTCGCCATCCTCTCGCTTCTCTTCGTCTATCCAGCCATGTTCGGGACGGTTCAAGGAAATTATGTCGGAAGCTTCCACTCAGAGTACCATGTAGGCCCCATTCAGTCTGACTGGTACAACTCCGTGGCGTGGCTAGAGGGTAACACCCCCGATCCGGGGATGGATCTCTACACCATTTATGAAAGGCCATCTGAGGGTGAGGATTTCTCTTACCCCGATTCTGCCTACGGGATCATGTCCTGGTGGGACTACGGCCACTGGATCGAGACGATAGGCCACAGGATCCCGAACGCTAACCCGTTCCAGCAGGGGATCGGGAGCAGAGAGACCGGCAAGCCCGGATCGTCGCCCTTCTTCCTGGCTCAGAGCGAGGCTGAAGCCGAGGCGGTCCTGGCAGGCCTCGACGAAAACAGGTCAGCCTACTCCAACACCAAGTACGTCATCACCGACGTCGAGATGGCCATGGGCAAGTTCCACGCCATAGCCGCCTGGAGCAACATCCATCCCGGCGAGTACCAGTTCAGCTACTGGCAGGACGGCCAGCCGATCACCCTCTACAGGACAGCCTACTTCAAAAGCATGGTCGCAAGGCTCCACTTCTTCGATGGGACCGAGGCCGAGGTCCAGGAAGGCTGGACGGTGGGCTTCCGCTCCGACGGTCAGGGCGGCATTTCAGTCGAGCCTCAGAAGCGGTCTCGAAACTACCAGGAGCTCCTCGAGAGCGTGAACGAGAGCCTCGAACGCGGCTACGCGGCGGCGGAGGTCGTATCCCAGAGTCCGGTCGCGACCTCGGCCCCCCTGGAGGCCTTGGGCCATTATAGGCTCGTCCACGAGTCTCAAAGCTCGGTGACATCCAGCGGTCAGAAGTACGTCAAGATCTTCGAGCACGTTCCGGGTGCAACGATCACAGGCAAAGCCTCTCCGGGCACCGAGGTGGTCATATCCGTTCCGATCACGACCAACCGCGGGAGAACCTTCGAATATAGGCAGTCCACCTTGGCAGATTCCGACGGCGAGTTCTCCCTCATCGTGCCCTACTCCACCGAAGGGCCCGTCGACTGGAGCACCAACTTCGACACCGGACCCCTCGGCCCCTACACTTTGAGGGTTGGAAACGTCCAGTACGACGTCCGGATCCCCGAAAGTGCCGTAATCGCCGGGAGTTCGATCGAGATATGATGCTTCTCGAGGAGATGACATGGACGGAGATCGAGGCCGGCTTTGAGAAGACCCGGACCGTGATCCTGCCGGTGGGGGCGACCGAGGAGCACGGCCCCCACCTTCCCACCTTCACCGATACGATCCAGGCCCTGGAAGTGGCAAAAGAGGTCGCGCGCCGAAGGCCCGTATTCGTCGCGCCACCGGTCCACTATGGGGTCTGTAGATCGACCCGGGGCTTTCCGGGGACGATCTCCATCAGCCCCGAAGCTCTGAGGACCCTCGTCCTCGACCTCCTCTTCGCCTTCCGAGACTCCGGGTTTGAGAAGATTCTGATCCTAACAGGCCACGCCGGCGGCCAGCACCTCGCCGCCCTCAAGGAAGCCTCAGAAAAGGCTGTAGCATCAAAGGATATTCGGGTGAGCCTCGTCTCCGACTTCGACTTGATCGACACAAGGGACGTCGAGACCCCAGGGGACGGTCACGCCGGAGAGATCGAGACCTCAAGGATGCTGGTCATCCGGGAAGACCTGGTAAAGGGCCTTCCCGAAAAGCACTTTCCTCCGAGGCCAAGATATCTGATCATGAGGGACGTGAGGCATCTGATGGGAAATGGGGTCATGGGCGACCCCTCGAAGGCCTCCAAGGAGAAGGGGAAGAGGTTCATGGAAATGTCCGTTCAGGGAGTGCTGGAGGCTCTTGAAGAGCTGGAGAGCTATCCGTCTCCTTGAAGCGTCCTTTTTTTCTTTTTGCCTTTCCCGTTTTAATCTTGATTTCTGCTTTAACTCCCAATTCCTCTAATTCGAGGGCCCGAAACTTCGGGGCGGGCAGGTTTAATATATGGTCCTGTATCTGCCTACCCTTGAAAATCACGATTTCGCGGGATGATCATTATGCCATCGCAAGAGGATAAGCTGTCCGCCCTGTCGTCAAGGGACAGGCAGGTGCTGAAAGAGATCTCGGACGGCCTCACCGACCCCAGAGAGATCGCCGAGAAGCTCAAAATAAAAGAGGTCTCGGTCATCTCCTCGGCGGAAGGGCTCGCCGAGAGGGGCCTGATCGGCCTCGATAAGAAGGTGGAGGAGGTCTACGCCCTCACCGAAGAGGGGGCTCGGTACGCCGAGATCGGCCTTCCCGAGAGGAGGATCCTCGAGATCGCCGGGGCCGAGGGAGTCCCCATATCGGAGATCAAAGACCCATCCCTCAAGGTCGGCATCGGCTGGCTGAAAAAGAAGGGGTGGGCCAATGTTGAGGCCGGGAAGATCAAGCCGACGGGCGACGCGCCCCCCGGAAAGGACGAGGAGATTCTGGAGGCGCTCTCCTTCCAGGGACTGACCAGCGCCTCGGCCCTGGATGAAGGGGCCCTGAAAGTTTTGAAGAGCAGGGGGCTAGTGGAATCTAAGGCCCAGAAATCTTGGAGCTTCGAGATCACCGAAGCGGGAAGGTCCGAGATCGAAACTCGTACTCTGACATATGGCGTGACAGCACATGTAGTCAGAGGGATTGGCCAAATTACTCCAGATATGATCCGGGCCGGAACGTGGGTCGAAGATTCTTATGTTCAATATAAAGGAGAAGGATTCCACATTAGACCCTACGACGTCACCCTTCCCGCGGAGCGGATCTACCCCGGAAAGGCCCACCCCTACCAGCGCCTCCTTTCGAGGATGAGGGAGATCATGCTGGAGATGGGCTTCACTGAGATCAAGGGCGAGATCGTCCAGCCGAGCTACTGGAACTTCGACGCCCTCTTCCAGCCCCAGGACCATCCGGCGCGGGAGATGCAGGACACCTTCTACCTCGACTCCAGGGCCGAGATCCCCGACTACTCCCGGGTCAAGGATATGCACGAGCGGGGCGGAGAGGTCGGCTCCACAGGATGGGGCGGGACCTGGGACCCGGAGGTGGCCCGCCGGGAGGTTCTGAGAACCCACACCACCTCGGTCACCATCAAGTATCTGGCGGACCACCCGAACCCTCCGGTGAAGGCCTTCTCGATAGACCGGGTCTACCGGAGAGAGGCGATAGATCCTACCCACACGCCGGAGTTCGAGCAGCTGGAGGGGGTGATCATGGACGAGGGCCTATCCTTCGCAAACCTTCTCGGCGTCCTGAAGGAGTTCTACGCCAAGATGGGCTTTGACGAGGTGAGGTTCCGGCCCGGCTACTTCCCCTACACAGAGCCCTCCGTCGAGCCCGAGGTCTACATCGAGGGGCTCGGCTGGGTGGAGCTTGGCGGGGCCGGGGTCTTTCGAAGGGAGGTTACGGCCCCCTTCGATATAGACCATCCTGTCCTCGCCTGGGGGCTTGGCGTAGGGCGGCTCGCCATGCTCAGGCTGGGGCTGAAGGACCTGCGGCTCCTCTACCAGTCGGACGTGGGATGGCTGAGGGACGTGCCGTCTCTTGCGAGGATGTGATCGACGTGCCGGTAGTGCGATTATACTACGAAGATCTGGAGGATATGGTCGGCGCCAAGAGGGAAGTCATCATGGCGAGGATGGCCATGATGGGCGCAGATATCGGAAAGAGCAACGAAGAGGATTACGTGGACGTCGAGTTCTTCCCCGACAGGCCCGACCTCTACAGCTCCGAGGGGGTGGCAAGAGCCCTCCAGGGCTTTTTGGACATAAAGGCGGGACTTCCAGAGTACCAGGTCCACCCGGGCGAGGTCACGGTTAAGGTCGACCCCACCGTCAACGGCGTTCGGCCCATCATAGGCTGCGCCGTGGTGAAGGATCTGGAGTTCAGCGATCCTGCCATAGAGTCCCTGATGGACCTCCAGGAGGATCTTCACTGGGGCCTGGGGAGGAACAGACGTAAGGTGGCGATAGGGGTCCACGACATCTCTCAGGTCGTCCCGCCCTTCACATATTACGCCGCAGACCCCTCCTTCGAGTTCGTGCCCCTGGACTTCGAGGAGAGCCTCTCAATGCGCGAGATCCTGAAGCGCCACCCGAAAGGGGTCAGCTACGCTTCGATCCTGGAGGGGTTCGACCATTATCCTCTCATAACCGACGCCAACGGGGACGTCTTATCCTTCCCGCCGATAATCAACGGCGAGCTGACGCGGGTCAGAGACGATACCAGAGACCTCTTCATCGACGTCACCGGGACCGATCCCGTCGTCTACAAGGCCCTGAACATCGTGGTGACGGCTCTCGCGGAGAGGGGCGGCAGGATCGAGTCTGTCCGGGTGGAGAGGCCCGAGGGCGATCTTGTCCTCCCGGACCTATCTCCGGCAAAGTGGAAGGTCAAAGTCGATGACGCCAAGGGGCTGATAGGCTTCGACCTCTCCCCCGAGGAGCTGGCAAAATGCCTTGAGAAGATGAGGTTTGGGGCCAGGGTCCAGGGCCAGGAGCTGGAAGTCTTGGTCCCCGCTTACAGGGCCGACATAATGCATTCCTGGGACATCTTCGAGGACGCCGCCAAAGGATACGGCTATGACAGGCTGGTGCCGGAGCTTCCGAAGACCGTCACCGTCGGCGAGCCTCACCCCCTGGAGGTGAGAAAGTCCGATCTCCGGGATATCATGGTGGGCCTCGGCTACCTTGAGACGATGCCCTTCACCTTGACCTCGGAGAAGGTGAACTTCGAGAGGATGAGGCGGTCCGTCCAGGACCAGGAGATCACGAGGGTTCTCCACCCCATAAGCGAGCTTCACACCATGGTCAGGACCTCGATCTTGCCGAGCCTTCTTGAGATCTTTGCCATCAACCAGCACCATCCCCTCCCCCAGAGGATCTTCGCTCTCGGGGACGTTCTTGTGAGGGGCAAAACGAGGCAGGACCTGGCTGTGGCCTCGATCCACAGCGGTGCTGACTTCGCCGAGGTCAGGTCTGTGGTCGACGCCCTCTTCAGGGAGCTGTCCATCAAGCCCGAGATCGTCCCATCCGAGGACAGCGCCTTCCTCTCGGGTAGGAGGGCCGACCTTCTGGTTAACGGAAAGAAGGTTGGGTCCTTCGGTGAGTTCCACCCACAGGTGTTGCAAAGCTTCGGCCTCGATCAGCCCGCCGTGGGCCTGGAGCTGAGGTGGGACCTTCTCTGGCCCTCTGGCCGGCCTTGAGTCCAGCTGTATGGTCAGGGCCGCAAAGTTCGCGCCCTGAGGCCTGAGGCTGGTCGCCACCAGTGGCATGGGTTGCATCGATGATGCAGAATGGGCCCGCGCCCCACTTCGGCTTTGCGGGTCCGTTCCAAAAACCCCTTTGCCCATGGCCGCTCCAATTTTCTAATCCGCCAGTTTCGCTTTGACAAGTTTAATATAATCTGCGAAACAACTTGAACTTTGATGGCAGGTTGGGAGCCCTCATGAAAGTTCGGGATCTGATGACTTACCCCATTCTCACGGTGGGGATAGATACCACCGTCTTCGATGCAATACAGATGATGGTTCGCGAGAATAAGGGAAGCGTTCTCGTGGTCGAGGGTGGTCTGCTCAAACACGTGGTGGGCATAGTCACCACCTGTGGCATGTTCAAGCACGTCTTCGCCAAGGGGATCGATCCCAGAAACATAATGATATGGGAGATAATGACCCCTGCGCCGCTGGTGACCATAGGCCCCAACGCCTCCACAAAAAATGCGGCCGAGATGATGCTGGAGCACAACATAAGAAGACTGCCAGTGGTTGAATGTGGTGCACTGGTGGGGATAATAACCAGCAAAGATCTCCTCCGGTGCGTCGACGGCCCCGAGGCGGATGAGAAATTGGATTGAGGTCTCCTACGTCTGACCCACAGATCTCACCCTCTGTTGCAGACCGGAAAAGGGCGCGCCCCCGACGTAGAATTTAAATATCGAGAGAATCAAGGTGTGGCCAGGTCGAGGTAGCCAAGCCTGGTATGGCGCAGGTTTGCTAAACCTGTGTCCCTTCGGGACTCGAGGGTTCGAATCCCTCCCTCGGCGCTAATTTTATAGTTTAAGTCAAACTGGCAGCGGCGCACCCCGCAGCAGAGCTGCGGGGTATTCGTTAAAAATAAAATAGGAGCTCATGCTTCGCTCGAGAGGGCGCTGAACCTCTCAGCGAAGTTGAAGCATGAGCCGTCAAAGCAGCTGGATGCCGGTTTCGGGCTGTCCTTGAAGATCAGCCTTCTCTGGATCTCGAACGACCCGAGGAACTCTTCGCGTTCTTTGGTGCTTCTCTGGCCGGGTATCGTCTGCTTCGCGTCGATGGCCAGGTATCCGGTGAAGTTGTCTGCGGTCTGGAACTCAGCCCTCCTGTCGAGGCCGGTGTGGTGAAGGCCTATCTCCTGAACCTCGTACTCCATCTCCTGGAGGTTGTAGCTCTCCCGGACCTTTGCACCTACGCCGCCAAAGACGAGGGAGCTCTTGACCATCTCGGTACCCATCAGGGTATCGCCAGGGTTTAGAGCCATGTAGTTGTCCACAGCGTCGCACCCCTGGAAGGTGGGGTTTGTTCCCTTAGCCTCTTCGACCAGATACTCGTTCTTCATCAGTGCGTCCACGCTGCCGCTGAAGTAGATGTTCTTGTTCGACTTCACCCCGGTGTTCATGCTTTTGACGTCTTTGTTCATCTGAAACTGGCCTGTTCCGCTGACGGAGGTTTCGGATACGTAGTCGTAGTCCTGGAGCCTGAACCAGGCCTCATCGGACCCCGACTTGCTGTTCGGGGCGGAGGCCAGTACCTGGAATTCGTAATCTCCAGGCGATGCCTTCATCTCCGGAGTGACCTGGAGCTGCTCAATTCCAACCCCCCCTGCCGGGACGGAGAGGATCGTCTCGGTCCATCCGAACCATGCGGGGTGGCAGCCTTTGGGATTGACTGTGAGTTCCGCATAAACCTCCGAGCACCCTCTGTTTTCCACGGTGACGATGTATTCCAGCGTCTTTCCAGGGGTGACGTAATCGAGATCCGAACCTGATTTCGGGCCGGAGAGGTCGACATTGACGAGGAGATCGCCCATGATCCCTGGCACCGATGGCCAGACGACGTCTGCTTCAGATGACTCCAGATCCAACGTGGACTCCGGGCCTTGCCTCGTTTCTTCGACCGTTGCAAAGGCCGGTTGGGCCGAGAAAAACAACAGAATAATCAGGTACTTCCACACTCTTTAACCCCCACGACAAATTTATTGCGATAAAGACCACGCATTTCGATGCTCGCCGCCGGAATCTCGCCTCTTCAAGACATCAACATTCCGATGCGGCTCCCCGCGGCAAAAAAAGAAAAGAGCGTAGACCGCAGCTTAGCAGTCTACTCCTAAACACGGGCATATTTTGTCATCAGGCACCGGGTTCTCGTGGAACTTGATCTCCTTTTGGACCTCGAAGTCGCCGCTGAAGAGTTCGTGGCTCTTTATGTCCTTGTAGAAGATCTTGTGCATGCTGGAATCGGTTCCCCAGGTACCGTTGAATGAGTTCAGCGTGTTGAGACCGATGGTATGCTCGATGGTCGAGTTCACGGTCGAGCCGAAGAAGACGGTCTGGTCCTTCTCCATCTGGTTGACGCTGAACATCTCCTGGATGTTCGCACCTATGCCTCCGTAGAACGACTTGGAGTTGACGAACTTCCCGCCCTGGAGTGGCACATCCTCGCTGTCGTAGGTGAGCTTGGTGTTCTCGTAGAAATTCAGCTGCTGATCGCTGTCGTTGCCACAGTCACTGTTGTTGGGCAGCTTCCTCACGAGTTTGTTGGGCTCTTGCGAGTAGACGTGTACGGCGTCCATCTCGATCGCGCCGTCACCTGACATCATGTCGTAGTACTCAAGGGCTATCTTCTTGTCTACAACAGAGGTTGCCACGTCGATATAGCCGGTCCCGCTGACCAGCTGTCGCTCACAAAACTGCTCGTACTGTTTTGGCTGCGGAAGTGGCGGGTTGGCCACTGCAAGGCTGCAAGCCAAGGCAAGCGCTATCAGTATCGCTATTACTCCCTTCATTTTACTTACACCCCCTTCCTATTCCGAATTTAAATCGTTTGTCTCTCTTTTACAGGGAGACGAACTCTTTATCTATTTAATACAGGGCTGATATTTCAGTGTTTTGGTCCGAAGAGTAAAAAAGTTAGGTGATTCCAGATCTCAAGATCTGGAATTCGCGTTTCTGCTCAGATGCAGGGGAGCCAGTCCACCTGGACGTCGCCGCAGGTGCCGTTGCCCCAGAGCTGGATGAACTTCTCGATGGAGAAGACACCAGTCAGGTCCTCAACGCTTCGGCCCCACTCGTAGTGCCTGCCCTTGGAGTTGGTGTGGACGTCCTTAGACAGCCATCCGATGTGAGCGACACCTATGACGTTGGAGTTGAAGTTCGCCTCGAGAGCACCAGTGCAGTTACCACATTTGTTGTAGTATCCACAGTCTTTTCTGGTCTTGACCTCGGTGTTCTTCTGCAGGTGCTCGGCGTGGGTGTACATCTCAACGACTACGGCTCCGATGTAGTAGTTCTGGACGCAGAGCTTCTCGATCCACTTCTGGTCGTAGGTGCCGGTCTGGTAGCTCACAGGCATGTACTCAAACTCGGCTTCCTTGGAGAAGTTAATGTAGT